>Ga0194116_10008054_pt1 | contig 10748 bp, 9 predicted proteins | sample TA2MahsurfametaG_4_FD_148617 | JGI IMG/M metagenome (GOLD analysis project Ga0194116, IMG submission 148617) | Freshwater microbial communities from Lake Tanganyika, Tanzania - TA2015008 Mahale S9 surface | ecosystem: Environmental > Aquatic > Freshwater > Lake | place: Tanzania: Lake Tanganyika... | reverse complement strand
GGGGGAATCCATCGAGGTTGGAGCTAGATACGTCAGTCGGGAGCGGTCGTACCAGGTGGTTGCCGCCTTCGGTGAGGAACGTCGCGGGCAGAGTCGCCCGAATAGCAACGGGAATACGCACCCACCAGATCCGTTCCTTGCCGGCGATCTGAACCTTCCGGCGTTCGTAGCGTCCTCCCCTGGCCTCAACGACCAGCGAGCTGCCCGAGGGGAAGTGCGCCAAGAATGAGACAGCCATTGTGCTGGGCCGGTACTCGTTGGCGCCGGTGAGGTCGAAATCGTTGTCGTCGGCCTCTCCTGCACCCTTGCGAGCAGCAATACGTTCGAGCGCCGCCTCCCCCGCAGCAGTGAGCGCCTCTACCTGGCTCTGGGTGTCATCTGCTTGGTCGAGGTCGGTGAGCGTTGCCCCAGAGTCACCGTCGTCCAGCGGTGTCTCCAGTGCAACTCCGACTGGGTACAAGACCGCTACGCCATAGCGCTTGCACGGTCGGTCCCGCTGGAGGATCTCTTGACCGTCGGCGGCCTGCACGAAAGGTCCGTAGGCGGACTCCTTGTCCGCAAAGACGACGGTGCCGGTCATGTCAAGTTCCGCGCCCTTGGCTGTTACGGCGGTCCCATCCCTCCAGGGCTCCCACGGACCCATGAGCTCGTAGCGCAGGTACGCGAGGACGTCGTCACGGTGGCGCTTGTGATCGGTCATTGCTGGCCCCCAGAGGAGAGTTGTCGGAGTAGCAGGTCTCGTACAGTCGGCTTCAGTTGTGAGGGGACGAGGACGAAGAGGCGATCGGTGGCCCGGGTAACCGCGGTATAGAAGAGGCTTGCGTCGGCTTCACTCCCGATGCTGTTGACATCGGTCACGATCACTACTGGAGCCTCCAGCCCCTTGAACGAGTGAACGGTGCAATAGCGCGGCCCACCCTGATCACCTGCCTGCGCTTCGCGGATCCGATCGCGCCAAGCCGTGTCTGTGACACGCTCTGCGGCGCAACCATGGGCGCGAGGTGAAAGGATCACGATCTCGCGTCCGCTGTACCCTTCGGCGAAGAGGCGGTTCAAGAGTTCAAGAAGTTTGGCGTCTTGTTCCTGCGGTGATGACCAGTAGACGGTCTCGGGCTCGACGCCATTGTCAGGGCGAAGTACTTCGGCGTACCCGCGATCGTATGCAGCGAGAAGCTTCACGAAGCTCGCAATCCGTGGGGTGTTGCGACAGTTCTTCTTGAGCGCGAAGCGGGCGGTTCCGGGTGCGCGTGTCGCAATGACCTCAGACACGGCTAGGGGTGATTGCCCGTAGATCGCCTGTTGTTCGAAGTCACCAAACATCCGCCATCGACCATCGTTGAGTCCACACTTGAGCAGCAGTTCGAAGACGTCTAGGAAGTTGTTGCGGAGCAGGTCCTGAGCCTCGTCGATCACTAGGAGGTCGTAGGGCGCAAGGTCACCTTCGAGCAGACGGTCGATAGCAGCGTTGGGCAGGTCCCGATCCCAGAAGTCGTGACCTGCCTCAGATGGGACCCCCAATCCGGTGAGTTTGCGGAGCAACCCATGGAAGGTTGAGGTAGTTGCCGCTCCACCGAACGGTTCGGCTTCACGCTTCAACCAGTTACCGAGGAGGTTGTTGAAGCAGCAGAGCAGGACACGCTCTCCTCGTTGAGTGGCGCGTCGGGTCTCCTCGAGAGCGAGGAGTGTCTTCCCTGTGCCAGCTGCGCCCTCGAAGACTACGCGTTCGTTTGCTTCCATGGCTTCGAGAGCGTAGTACTGCTCCTCGGTGTAACGACGAAGCTCGTCGTCCCGCTGGCGCCTTCGCGATTTGGCGCTCTCGAAGAACTCAAAGCTCGGACGGAGAATCCGAGTCAAGCTCTCAACTTGAGCGTTTGTGGGCGTGCCGTCTCCAGCGCGAAACCACGCTGCGGTTGGGGAAGCCGATGTGTGTTGGCGCGCCCGTTCAAGCACGCCCGTCACAAGTTGTGCGAGCGGCCGAGCGCTCAGTGCTCCTGAGTCGATCACCTGCCACTCGTGCCACTCGGCTGGAGCAGAGAGCGTGAACGGGATGTGCGTAAAGCAGACAGCGCTCCAGAACAGGGTTCCTGCGAGATCTGGGGATCTGCTTGTGACGAAATCTCGGAGGGAATGCATTCCCTCCGAGGCCTGGCGAAAGGGGCCGACCCGAGTCGGTTGATCTTGGCCAAGGTGCCATAGGCCGTCGGGGTCGCGGCGGACAGACCGGTGGGCCTTCACCTCGAGGCAGAGAACGCCCATTCCCGGAACGGCGATCACAAAGTCGATCTCACCCATGATCTGCCTGCGGTGGCGTGGTAGGTCGAGGGAGTGCAAGATGACCCATCCCTCGGTGCCCGGCTCCTGCCGGAACTTCTTGAAGAGATCCTGCTCTCCAGGGCTCGAGGTCTCTTCGCCAACAACCGGGGGAATCATCCTTGCCACAGGTCGGCCTCCACCTTGAACATGACTCGGAGTTGGTCTTCGTCGAGAGTGGTCTGGTCCGGGGCCCGGCGCTCGACTCTCACGACGCTCAGGGTGCCGGCGTCCGTGCCGTCGAGACGAACGTCAAGGCGCCCGCTCCTGATGATGGCGTCAGGGTCGCTGCTCAGGAGTTTTTCCTCGAGACGCTTGCGCACCTCCTGCCCGGCGCGAAGGTGCGCATCTGCGAGGTGTCCCATCGCGTTCCAGATTCGATCTTTCTGGTCGCCAAGCCCGATGTAGTCCATCAGGATCCGAAAGTCCTCAGGCCTCTCGGATCGGAGCGAGCCACTCCACATCCGGTATCGGAGGTTAGGGGAGCGAATCCCAAGGGCTTTGAGCTCCCTTTCGACCCGAGCGTTTGACCTCTCGGCGACCGCCTTCCGAAGGGCGGACTTCCAGAGCCGTTGCAGTTCTCGATGCTCCTTGGCGGACTTGCCAAGCAATGCGTCTGCGATTCCCGGGATGTAGTCGCCGCTGCCCCCTTCGCTTCTCAGCACGATGTAGTTGCCCGGTTCGACGGTGCGAGTTGGTTCTCCCCGAAGCCGAGGTTTTGACCCACGCTCGAGCTCAGACACAACGTCGATCCGTGGCCCATCGCCGGCCTCGAGGTAGACGGCGAAGCCGCCTGCAAGGAGAAACAGGTTGGCTGGGACGGCTTCTTCATCGCCACCGGATCGCGGTCGGCTCGCTGCAAGGCGAGCGAGAGCGTCCCAGTCGACGGTGGATGCGATGAACCCTGCATCGAGGTCGTCGTCGGTGGAGGTCCTCTCAATGGCAGCAGTCCGGATGGAGGTTCCGGGCGGCCGGTGCGATCCGCCCAGCAGGTGAGTTGGTTGCGGCCGGTCAGTCACTGAGTCGTAGTGGACGAAGCAGATCGTTTCGGCGCGTGGTGCGGACAGTAGGTGGGCGGGGAACCAGAGGGAGGGCCCTGCAACAACGAGGCAGTCGAGTCCGTGAAGCTTGGGAACCTCGAACTCCGTGATCGTTGGGGCGTTCGGATGAAGGTCGGCTAGCCACCGGCTGATCTCTTCGAGATGCGGTGACTTGATGAGAAGGGCCGAACTCGTGGGACTGGCCGTTGAGAGGATCTCCGAGACGAGGTCTCCGAAGGGATTCTCCCAGGATTGGCTGAGGTCTCGAATCGCCGTGACGCAGAGACTTGCCTGCGCAACCGTGGAAGGGTCGTACGCGGGAGTGAGGTGGCGAAGAAGCTCACTGAGGTAATCACCGGTCTCCTCGAGTCGGAGAGCGGGCGTTGCGGGGGAGAGTGGAGTGGCTACGAGCTCTCGCATCGTTCGCCGAAGACGGCGGAGAAACGTGGCCCACTCAGCGTCGACCTCATCATCGCCAAACTGACGGCTGAGCTTTCGGATCTGGTTCGCGAGTACGCGGATGAGCGGTGACGAAACCGTCTCGCGAGTTGCTGTAGCTCGCTGCGCGATCTCGTACCGATGAGCGGTACCGGCAAACCTCACTGAATCACCTCGTAATAGCCGTGGACCTCGAACGCCTCCGGGGGAACTCCCAAGACCCCGAGGTCCGCATCTTCGAGGCTGAGCGAGCGCTCCTGATTGAATGCGTCGGCGCCTGCCGCAACCCCTGGCGACGTCCTATCCAGCAGCACGATCCACGAGCTCCTTAGCCAATAGTTGCGGAGCCGTACGAAGCCCTGGGGCCCATCAAAGACGACTACGGGCGGGACGGCCTGTACCAGTCGCTCTGGCACCTCATCGGTCGAGCCGGCCAAGACGGCGGTGCGGTCGTGGTCATTCGCGTTTGTCTCGAAGGCATCGCAACGAAGCAGGTCGTTCAAGAACCCATGGCACTTGCTGCCTGCGGGACTAGCGACGGCGAAGGGCTCATCGACGAGGTCGGAACAGAGCAACTCCTTTACGCCGATCATGAGGCAATCAAGCGAGGTCACGGAGGCGTGAGATAGCGGGTCGACGCCGAGAGCGCGACTCACGAAATCGGCGTTTGGGGCGAGGGGACGGCGGCGAACAAAGGACTTAGAAGGGTCGAGAACCTCTACGGAGTTGCACTTGTGCCACGGTAAGGAGCAGAGCGACTGGCCATCGAAATACTGAAGATGATCCACGCCGTTGATCGTCTTTGTGCCTCGCAGGGACCCGGCGTAGAGGAACCGCTGTCGGCGAAAGCGAATCGATGTGCCCTGCGGGAGGGAGGCGATGCGTTCGAAGTTGAGTCGCGGGTCCTGCTCCTCCGGATCCTCGTAGACGGCGGCGGATACCCCTAACGATGTAAAGGCAGCCGCAAAGTCTCGAGTTGGCAGGGTGACACCGACCACGAGACGTCGCCCGGGGACCCGTTGTAGCGCCACGTGGCGCCCGAGGCGGACGAGGTAGCTCGCCCAGGGCGGGAGCGTCTCTGCTAACCCGTCTCGCGTCAGGTACCTGAGCCTGTCCTCGGGCAGAGGCGTGGCTAGCCCGCCCGGGACGCGCCCGGTTAAGGGTGTATTGCGGGACGAGCCGCCCAGGTTATTCACATTTCTTGCCCCAGCCATTTCCACTCCAAACCTTAGTCGCATTCTCCATTTCCCCCGGCGGGAGGGGCGAGGTGCTTCCTTCGGCGGTCGTGGACACTGGATGACGCCACTGAGATAGTGCGTCCATAGGCGCGAAGGTGGGGATACTCATCCAAACGCGCAACACGAGGAGAAGCGTGATCGATCCAGCGAGGGACCTTCGGGATAGGCCTTAGCGGACGGTCGAGCAAACGCATTCGTCCCGGGAAAGCAGCGACCCTTCTAGCTGGCGATCGAATCTGTGGTCGGGTCAGCCGCTTTTCCAAACCTCGATGGTTGAACGGGGCGCTCCGCAACTCTGCGACACCCTCCACTTACGATGGCGACCATGTACACGAGCATCGAGGTCTGCGCAGGCGCGGGCGGGCAGGCGATCGGCCTGCATCAGGCCGGCTTCCGGCACCTGGCGCTCGTCGAGATCGACCCCCATGCTGTTGAGACGCTGAGGCGTAACGGGTCCCGGACTCGCTGGTGGAAGGCCTCGGCCGTGCACGAGACGAGCCTCATTGGTTGGGTACCACCAGCCGGACTCGGTGTAGTCGATCTCGTGGCTGGTGGTGTGCCGTGTCCCCCCTTCAGCATCGCCGGGCGACAGCTCGGCCATGAGGACGAGCGCGATCTCTTTCCCGCGATCCTCGAACTCGTGGAGCGCGTCCGACCCCGCGCAGTGATGATCGAGAATGTCCGGGGACTCTTGAGTAAGAAGTTTGAGCCGTACCGAGTGCGTATCGTCAAACGTCTTGCCCATCTCGGATACGAGGCGGAATGGGAACTCCTCGAGGCTGCTGACTTCGGCGTGCCCCAGTTGCGGCCCCGAAGCATCCTGGTGGCCATGCGTCCCGACGGCTGGAAGTCGTTCAAGTGGCCGACGCCGACGGAGCGAATTATCACGGTGGGCGAAGCGCTGTACCCGTTCATGGCTGAAGCCGGCTGGGAGGGAGCCGAGGCATGGGCTGCAGGTGCCAGCGGCATCGCGCCAACCCTGGTTGGTGGCTCGAAGAAGCACGGCGGTGCTGACCTCGGCCCGACTCGCGCCAAGCGGGCGTGGTCGGATCGGCATGGGGTGGACGCACTCGGAGTTGCAGACGCGCCACCCCAGCCGGGACATAGGGGAATGCCGAAGCTCACGGTGCCGATGGCGGCGGTGATCCAGGGCTTCCCGTCGAATTGGGAGTTCGCGGGCCGCAAGACGGCTGCCTACCGACAAGTCGGCAACGCGTTCCCACCACCTGTGGCGAGGGCTGTCGGGAAGCAGATTGTCAAGGCACTACGGGCATCTGACACCAACCGATAGCGCGCCGGCGATGCTGTGGTGGTGGCACTAGGAAGAGCGGCATCTCTCAAAGCAGTCGCCGACTGGCTGATCGACACAGTTGGGCTTGGAAACACCTTTACGATGCTTCAGCTTCGCGACGCCGTTCCCGACGCCAACCAGGTGGATAGGCGTATGCGAGACCTTCGGCAGATGACCGAGCCATGGAGGATCCTTTCGTCCCAGTCGGATCCCTCGCTCCCGCAGGACACTTACCGACTCGACTACGTCGGCAATCTGACGCCCGCGAAGAAGCCGAGCGCCAAAGTCCGACGAAAGATCTTCGAGAAGGCTGGCCACAGGTGCGCGGTATGTGGCATCGGTTTGGGTGAGGAATACGCCGAGTACCCCGGGGAGCTTGCGCGGCTACAACTCGGGCATTATGTGCCGCTCGATCTGGGCGGTAGCCCAACAGCGGAGGGGAATCTTCGAGCCGAATGCCATCGCTGCAACGGCGGTGTTCGGCACCTGATGGGAGCCATCCCGACTCCAGCCTCCTTGGAGGCGCGTGCCAAGGCAATGGGTAAAGCGCGCCGCGCCGACTTGGTGCGGTGGATCGACCAGGGCCAACGTGACATTGATGAGGCGGAAAGGTTGTACTACGAGCTGTGTCAGTTGCCTGACCATGCACGCGTCGCAGTCGTTGAGGCGGTTCGGAAGACGATCGGTTAGTTCCGTGTAGCTAGGAGTTCTGGCTTGGGCGTCCTTGCTGCAACTCCTCCCCTCCGAGGCCGAGCTCCGTCACGTTGCTAGGCGGTCAGTTGCACGGGCCCACCTGTCTACTTCGGGCCAGAGCCAGATCAGGGTGCCTTTGAGTTCGACCACGGGCTGAGGGAACTCGGGGTGCCGGCGGCGCCAGTCGTGGATCAGGTGGGGGCGCTTCACGCCCAGTCGCTCGGCGATCTCGGCCGCGCCCACAAGGTCGTCGACGTCAACTTTCCTGCCCATGACGGGGACCCTAGACGGAGTACGGCCCGGGGTTGCGACACATCGAGCGCAGCGCTACCTTGAGAGTGCGATAGATCATACGCACTCACGAGGAGGCTCCGATGAGCGAGAACAGCAGCAACAACGAGCGGTACACGATCAGGTCGACGCCGCCGAACCTGCGCAAGGTGCAGCGGCGTGCGTATTGGCCGGCGGTGTTCGCCGAGGCGAGGGAGTGCCCGGGGGAGTGGGTGCGCACGGAGAAGTGGTTCAACCGGTCGACGGCGTCGCAGTTGGCGTCGGACCTGCGGAACTGCCGCCGGCGTGCGCCGGAGAAGGTGCGGGTGAGCGGGATCCTGCCGGGCGATGTGTGGGAGACGCGTTGGGAGAACGACCCGACCGACCCTGACGGTGACCACTTCTACATCTGGTTGCGTTTCGACGGTGCTTCACCGTCGGTGGCGCGGCTCGAGGTGGTCGATCGATGAGAGCCGTTGTGGTCGTCGGCCGTCAAGTGGTTGATGTGACAACGGAGAAATGTGGGGGGCTTCTGCCGGGAGAGGCGGTGGACCTGCCACTGTTGCCGCGAACGAGATGTCACACCACCCCCTGTCCGGTGTGGCACCGACGGGCCAGCTACCGCTGTTCGACGCACGGTACGTCGGCTGGCCCGGCGATGCCGCCGCCACATGGTCGCAGGGTCCGGACCCCGCGGATGGAGGGGCGGCTGCGGCGCGCCATCGCGCCGTGTTCTGGGTGCTGGTGGGCGAGTACCTGAGCAGGGAGCGTCTGCTGCTCGTCGATGCGCTGAAGGTCGGCCTGCACGAACTGTCGGGCCTGTACGCGGCGAACGAGCGCACCAGCGCGAAGGTGATCGGTGAGGTGGAGCGGTTCGTCCGCTACGCGAACGCCTGCGGTGTCGAGTACCTCGACGAGCTCCGTGCCGAGCATGTCGACGGGTACGTGTGGGCTGCGACCAGGGCGAGGGGAGCGGTGACCGAGGTGAAGCCGCGGACTGCGGCGAACAGGCAGTCGTTCATCCGCCGGTTCCTCGACGTGCTCGCCGCGCTCGGCCTGTGGGCCGGTGGTGACATCGTCGGCGCGCCGATCGACCGCGGCTCGAGCGAGTCGTCGCGACCCCTCACCCCTGAGGAGATGCGGCTCGTCGAGGTGCACTCGGCGGAGGGTCTGTTCGTCGGTCGTCGTCCGGTGCTCGTTGGGTTCGCCCAGGCCGGTGGCGACGCCGCCGAGATCGCCGCGGTCACCGCCCACGATGTGGACCTCGTCGCCGGGACGGTGACGCTCGGCGGCAGGAACCGGCGGACGAATCCGCTCACACCGTGGGGCGTCGAGGTGGTCGGCGACTACCTGACCGCAGCAAGGCCTGCCCCAGGTACACCGCTGTGCGTCGTCGGTGGCAAACCGCTCCACCGGCTCGCCCATTCGGTGACGGTCAGCCTGCGCGAGGCACTCGTCTCGGCCCGCATCGCCGGCCGTCCACGGGTCACCGCGCGGTCGATCGCGTTGTGGTCAGCAGCCAAGGTTCTGGACCGGGAGGGGATCGTCGCTGCGGCACGGTTCCTCGGGTCGAACTCGCTCGACGCAACGGCAGCTTCGTTGGACTTCGACTGGCAGGCCGACTGATGGGCGCGTCGAAGGGCCGCATCAAGGAACGACGCGAACGTGTCGCCCTTGACGTATCGAAGCCGATCCTGCTGTCTGAGCTGGGCGCGATCGGTGCGAACACGATCGAGGAACGCGACGACGGCATCAAGGGCGTCGGTGAGGTATCGGCATGGCGGCCCGGTCGGAAGACCAAGCGCCCGATCACAGGTTCGCAGATGCAGAACCTCGAGGCGGCGGTGGCATGGGCGCCCGACTGGCAGCGAGCCGTTGAGATCGACGCAGTGATGCGCCACGACGGCCCCGGCCTGCGCATGGACACCAACGCGATGTCGATGCTGATGTTCGAGCAGGCGATCCTCGAGTTCGGTAGTGCGCTCAAGGCCGAACGGGAGCTCGCCGATCCCGACAACTGGGGGCGGCTGTGTCGCATGGCGGAGAGGTTGTACCCGGACGAGCTGACTCGCCGGCTCCACCCGAAACCGCCGACCTATAAGCAGTGGTGGCGTTTCCGCAGGGAGTACCTCGGCGATGTCGACGCACTCCGCGAGGCCAAGCGCGCCGAAGCCGTCGATGTCGCACTGCGGCTCGGGCTGTTCGACCCCGAGCTCGGGTCGGTCACCCACCCGTCCGGCAACAACGTCGCCTACGGCGACGCGAAGGTCCTCAACGGCCGGTTCAACACCCCGCCGATCGACCCGAGGACCGGGCAGCCCAGCGTCCGTCGACACGATCCCGACATGGACACCTATCACAAGGGCGACAAGAAGACCGGTCGACGGATGGTGACGGTCGCGGCCCGCGGCGACGACTTCAGCGAACGCGTCATCCTCGACATCACCACGATGCACGTCACCGAAGGATCCGACGGCACCAGGTTCGTCGACATGACGCGCGAACTCAACGAGACCATCCCGATCCCGGTCGCCTGCTACGACATGGCCCTCTACTCGAAGGGCCACGACCGTCTCATGGCCGCTGGCATCGCACCGGTGTCGAAGGTCCATCGCAACGCCAAGGACCAACCCAAGTCCCTGCAACTCGGCGAGCACACCTTCCGCCTCGTCGACGGCACCGAACAGGTCCATCCGGTGATCGTCGTCGACGGCTGGTCCGGGATCGTCGTGCCGACGGTCGACGGCAAGAAGTGGGTCGCCATGGAGCCGGTGCAGATCAAGAAGGCGCGCAACAAGAACGCCACGTGGCGGTGGTGGGCGTACTGGCGGGTCCGCAACCTCCCAGAGATCCCGCGTGCGCTGCGCGGTGCCGTGGTGCACATCCGCCACTCGTGCTCCGCCGAGGATGGCGACCAGTCGCGCAGCGTCGTGTCGCGCATGTTCCCCGAGGGCTCACCGGGCTACAAGGAGGTGTTCCGCCGGCGCAACGACATCGAGTCGATGCACCGCCACCTCCAGGACATGATGCAGAACGACCGGGTGCCGGTCGTCGGCGACCGCAACCTGCGCATCTGGCTGCACAGCTACCAGACCCGCGTCAACCGCACCGCCCTCATCGCATGGCACTACCGCACCGGCGGCGACATCAGCCGATGGTTCGGCGAATGGCAACCGCCACCACAACGCCGAACGGCCGCCGCCTGACCCCGATCAGCCGACATCGGGCCGGCCTGGCGCGCTCCTGAGCGTCACTCGGACCCCTCGAACCTCCTCGCCGGCCGTCCGCGGGTGCCGATACCCTTGCCAACCGAGTTCGACGAATGCTTCCGACCATTTCGGAAGAGCAATCGGAACACTCCCCGCCCCCGTAGCTCAGTGGATAGAGCAACGGTTTCCTAAACCGCAGGTCGTAGGTTCGATTCCTACCGGGGGCGCCACAAGCAGCATGGTTTCGGTGAAGTCGCGT
>Ga0194116_10008053_pt1 | contig 10749 bp, 2 predicted proteins | sample TA2MahsurfametaG_4_FD_148617 | JGI IMG/M metagenome (GOLD analysis project Ga0194116, IMG submission 148617) | Freshwater microbial communities from Lake Tanganyika, Tanzania - TA2015008 Mahale S9 surface | ecosystem: Environmental > Aquatic > Freshwater > Lake | place: Tanzania: Lake Tanganyika... | reverse complement strand
ACTGCCATACTGCAAATTAAAGCCTGTAGAAGGATAATTTCCTGAGGACGCTACCCACTGCCAAGAAGATTGAATTTGATCTACTGAAGAGGTATTTGTCATGGAAAGTGGATTAGAACAATATGGCGGTGTTTCAAATGTTCCAAATAACCCCACACTTTCATTAGTAGGTGAACAATTTGCATAAACATAAACATCGTATTCTGTTAGTTGAGTGAGACCAGGAATAGTTAATGTAGTTGTCGACGTAGAAATAGTGGTCCCAAAGATTGATGGGTCAAATCCCGAAGGCCCATAAATGACTGTCCATGAAGTTTCATTACTCAATCCTGTAGACCATGATAAGGTAACTCCATCGGAGAAAATTGAATTGTATACAAGGTTTGTAGGTTTAGGACAATCTGTATATAAAAAATGAATACACGAATTATTGGCTAAATATGTAGGAGAATTGAATGAAATCTCCACGTCTTGGTTTAATCCTGCTAAACCTATTGATGCAGATGCCCCATTATCGTAGGCTAAAGAACCAGTTATAACATCATCGTAAACATAATAAATTTCCTGAGTCGCTTCCTCCACAATCAATTCAAACTTAACACTATTGCCTACTGAACCAACCCTATCTTTCTCCCAAAGCACAATTAATTTTCTATTTGGGGCAGTTCCTATGGTTTGGAACCAAATTCCCGCTCCTGTAGATGCTAAATCATCCCAAAAAGGATATAATCCAACCGCTGCGGTTAAAAGACTGGTATTGGCTGAAGGTACTTGTGCCGTTGTTGAACCGAGAATTAAAGCTCCATTATTTCCTATTGTTGCATTTGAATAAAGTGTCCCTTGGTAAAATATTGGGAATTGTAATGTTAATGGAAATTCATCTTCATCATTGAGTGTAATGCTAGTTCCTGTTGTACTAATATCAATAATTCCTGATGTAGGGCAACTATTATCCCAATCCACATAAAATCCTTGATTATACGTGTTAAATGAAGTAACACCTGTCCAAAATGATGAATCTCCTGGAGTACAAATAGCTCTTACATAAGCGTCGTAAAAGGTATTAGGTGTTAAACCTGAAATTGCCCCTGGATTTGAGTTAACAATGGTTGTAGTTCCCGTACCCTGAACAAATCCTTGCGGACCATATTCTATTTGCCATTGTGTTTCAGTGCCGCCATTGGTCCATTGCAATAATGCAGTATTTGTAGTTGCATCTAACGTCGTTATATTGGTTGGTTGAGGACAAGTAGGCGCTGGCGTAATGTTCACCAAATAATCTTCAGTTTCACCCCAGGAATAAGTGCCACAAGGATTTACATTGGCAGCTGAGGTTGTTTGAATTGTAACGACCCGCATTCTTGTTTGACCAATTACAGCTGTTAACGGAACTACAATATTGGTGCTAATTGTATTCGCACCAGTCGCTGGAGTAGTCGAAGAATAAACAGTTTCTCCGGGATCAGTAAAAAGACCATTTTGATTGTAATCAATAAATACTTTGGTCATATTTGAGTTATTTGTTCCACACGTTCCAACAGAAACACTTAGTAAATAAGTAGCTGTTGCCGCTAAATTTGGCGGTGTAACAGTTGAAGTGTAATTCGAATACTGACTTTGAACTGAACCTGCCCCTCCAGTAGAAGAACATGTTGATGAGTTGTTTAACGACCCTAATTTTACATTTAAAATTTCTTCATTAAAGGTGGTCGTAGCACCGCTTGAACAATAACAATTTGCGAATGGTTCCGTATTAATCAGAATAGGAGTTGAGGTGCCAGATTGACCCGAAGGGCCGCAAGTAACAATACACTGATAATATGTATTGGTAGTTTGTGATGTTGTCAAACTTGGATTTGTTGCTCCTGTTATGTTTGAATAATTTCCCCCATCTGGAGAGGATTGCCATTGGTAGGTAATTCCATCTCCTTGAGAGGCATTTGAAAGTTGCACAACAAAATTCACACTTGGACAAGCACTTGAGACCACAGAGGTTGTAACGCCACCGTCCGGTATTCCTGTACAAGTAGGAGGAGGTGTGAAAGATATACGAATATTGGGACGATTGTGTCCATAGGTAGTAGTACTCAACGCCGTTGCATTAGAACCAGCTATATTACTCGCCCAACCTATTGCTTTTCCGGGTGTCGAAGTAAAAAAGAAATTATTAGGTCCACTCGCCGTTCCTTGTTTAAAAAAATCAGTTAACACCTCAAGTGATCCTCCAGAATAAACAAAGCCCGTTCCTAAAGTAAATCCTTCCCATCCCGGACCGGTAACTGTAAACCCTTGGTTGGCATTACTATAAACATTTGTAGCTGTTGAAGTCAACGTTCCCCATGTTGTTCCTGTAGTTAGAGAAGTTGCCGTGTTGTTTTCAAGATAAATTTGAAAATTATTTGGAGCAGTAATTGTTCCCACAGATTTTTGCCATTCTATCATAGTGATAGTTGACCCAACGGGGATATTCGTTAATTCATCAGCAGTGTATAAATATGCATATTTCGAATAGTTTATTGTAGATGCTGCAGAACTCCTGTAATATGGCCCATAAAAATAACCATTTGTTGCATTCGTACTCGTGCCTATTGTTACACTTTGACCGTTCCCTTTAAATGGTAATAAAAATAATAAACCTAATAAGTACTTAATTCTCATACGACTTTTTTTCAAAAAAAGAGCCGCCACAAATGGACGGCTCTCTATAATTAACTCTCTTTTAATTTTTAATTACGCGAATCACTTTATCCAATCCATTCACTTTAACAGATAAATAATAGATACCCGTAACTGTATTAGTTAAATCTATTACTGACGATGCTCCACTCAACGTTTGAGTACCAACAAAACGTCCCATTGCATCGGTAATCCATATAACACCCTCTACTGACGTGTTCAATGTTAAATTGAAAATTCCGTTTGAAGGGTTAGGGCTTACCTGAATGTTTAATTTACTCAACTCATCAATACTTGCAGCGCTGATTGTAATGCACGCTGATGTATCAGAACATCCACTTGCGTTAGTTACAACAACACTATACTGTCCAGTTTGTGTAACAGTATATGTTTGATCTGTTGCGCCTGCAATTGCTGAATTTGTTGAACAATCAATCCACTGGTAAGATGACCCTACTGACGCGGTTCCTGAACCATCACCGTTATCTGTCGCTGTTGCATTAGGAACAGGATTAATAGTCAGCACTAATGTCGCCGTTGAATCACAACCTGCTCCGTTTGGTGTGACAAATGTATACGTTCCACTTTGTGTATACGTTTGTCCATTCCAAGAATAAGAGCCACATGCCGATTGTGTCGTACTACTTGAAGATGTATTATTTATTATTAATACTAAAGTCGCTGTGGAGTCACATCCTGCAACTGTTGTTGTGTTGAACACATACGTTCCAGACTGAGTATATGTTTGTCCATTCCAAGAATACGAATCACATGCTGTTTGATTAGTTGTGCTTGCATTCGGTTGGTTGATTGTTAAGTTTAACGTAACTGTAGAATCACATCCGTTTACACTTGTTGTTAAGAATGTATAGGTTCCAGATTGCGTGTACGTTTGTCCATTCCAATCGTATGTAACACATGCCGCAACGTTTTCTGTTGTAAACAACGCGTTATTGATGGTTAAATTCAATGTAGCTACTGAATCACAACCGACAGCATTAGGTGTTGTGAATGTGTAAACTCCCGATTGGGTATACGTTTGTCCATTCCAAGCATATGAAACACACGCTGTAACGTTTGTTGAACTTGTAGATGAATTATTAATCGTTAGGTTCAATGTTACTGTTGAATCACAACCTGCAGCATTTGTAGTTAGATAAGTGTACGTTCCAGATTGATTGTACGTTTGACCATTCCAAACCAAACTGTCACATGCTGTAATCGTTTCACTTCCTGTAGTTGAATTGTTAATTGTTAAGTTCAACGTAGCAATTGAGTCACAACCCAAAGCATTTAAAGTCGTGTAAGTATAGGTTCCAGACTGAGTATACGTCTGACCATTCCATGCATACGAATCACAAGAAGTTGCCGTTGATGTTGAAGTGGTAGGTTGATTTACTGTAACCGTTGCTTGTTGCTCTGCTGAAATACAACCTCCTGCACCTACAGCACTGATTCCATAAGTTGTAGTTGCCGTAGGAGTAACATGGTAAGCAATACCGCTTCCAATGAAGTTATTATTTAATGTGTAAACGAAGTCAATTGCATTTCCTTGCGTTGCCCAAAGAACTGTTGAATCACCTAAACATAATGTAGGATTAATCACTGTCAAATTCGGTGTATTGTAAATCGTAACAGTGAATACCGAATCTGTCAAACATGATCCTGCCGCTCCATGAGCATACACTTGCTGAGTTGAAGTAATTGGACCGGTAATTTGACCACCTGTACCGTTTGGTGCGTTGAAATAACCCAGTATTAATCCTGTATTATTTGACGCCGTAAATTCTGTTAATGCAGGCAATGTGTATGAATCACAAGCAATCGCATTACCCGGATTATTCAATGAAATTGGCGCACAAAGCGTATTAAAATTCGTTGCTACGGACCAAGGACTCACGTCACCATTACCACAGTTAGCACGGTAGTAAACTGAATACTGCGTATTCGGTGTTAATCCAGTTAATGTAAATGAACCTGTCGTTCCACTTACTGTTGCTACTTGGTTATTCAAGACTGTACCAGTACCTTGAGTAAATCCAACCGGACCGTATTCAAAGTCAAAGTTTGTAGCTACTGAACATCCCATATTCCAAGATAATGGAGCTGTAGTTGTTGTTGTAGTTCCAGCTGTCATTGTACCTGGTGCTGGACATGTTGGTGCTGGAGCGATAGTAATTAGATAATCTTCTGTTTCACCCCAAGTATAAGTAGCACAAGGTTGAATAGTCGGGCCATTTTGGCCATATACACCACGAACTCTCATTCTGTGAACTCCCGCTGGAGGCGTACACGCCAAGGCAATAGTAAATGATGACGAAGCGTTAATTACACCAGGTGTAAAACCAGATCCAATAGTTGTTGGCGTTGATCCAATGCGCTCTGTATTATCAAATATACCATCGTCATTATAATCAATCCAAGCAGTAATTCCTTGATCTCCCCACTCACCTGTCGAAACTTGAAGCGTATATGAAGAGGATGGAAGTAATGTAGCTGTATAGTTTGGTTGTCCTGTGTAGAATGTATAAGATGGCGTACCTTGTACAAAACCAGTGTTATTTGATAATGTTGTACCAACAATTTGAACATTTGAAATCAAATCACCTACACCTGTTCCTGTAGTGTAAGTCGGCACACAATAACAATCTGTTGGAGGAGAAAGACCAACACTTACAGGTGCTGAATATTCAATAGTTCCACCACATGAGCTAATACCTATTCTGTAAGAAGTTGCAGCAGTTAAACTTGTTGTATATGTCAATGCCGTTGCTCCAGTAATATCTGTCCAAGATGAACCATTATCTGTTGAAACTTGCCATTGGTATGTTAACCCATCTGTTAATCCAGTGTAGTTGGTTGATAGGCTGAAACTAGCACCGCTACAAGCGTTTACTACTGAAGCTTGAGCTGTAACATTATTCGGAGCAACTGTACCAAGAACTTGCATAGTCACCTGAGCTGATCCAGCTGCATTCGTACATCCTGTAGTTTGATTCGTGTAGGAAATAGAATATGTAGTAGTCAATGTTGGCGCTACAGATTGAGAGAAAATGTTAGTTCCGTTTGCAATTTCAGTTCCATTTGCAGTCCAAATGGTAGTATAGTTTGCCGGAGGTGCAAATCTCCAAGACTGACCTGAACCAGCAGCAATAGTTGCTGCTTGTTGTTGCCAATAATTTGCTGTATTTGGTGTTACAGAACAGTTAGGTGCTGCAGCTCCAATTGTCCCTGTTGGGTTATTAACCCCAATAGTTTTGTTGTTAGTTGAAGCCAATTCAATAGCATGAATTTCAATAGTTCCTAATGTTTCGAATACTACAGCTTGAATTTTTTGACGTTGAGTCGTGCTTCCAAATCTGAACACATCGTATTGAACAACGAATCTTCTATTAGGAGCATAACCCTCAGTCCAATATTTAACACTGGTTGGGTTGGTTGCATTGGTTGTTCCACAATTTAAATCATGGGCAGCAGCAAAAATAGCACCTAATGGATCCGCAGTATTAGGAAGAGCGCCTATTGTGAAATCTCCAAGTGCAGCAGCATTATATGTTCCAAATTGAAGAACTGCATTCGTTCCAACGTTAACTGTTGTATATGACGTCCCAAAGTAATTAAAAGTAAAACCAATTGGAATATTACCCCAACCACCATCATCTAAACCTCCTGATGTTAAAGCTACCGAAGCCGTACCGTTATTCATTAAATTAACAGCTGAACCAGGAACAGTTGATGGATTGTGAGTAATACATGCAGCTGTAAAATTACCTGCACTCAAACCTGAATTGATTGTAGCAGAAGTTCCAGGACAAACACCATTTGCAGTAGTTGTTACCGTAGCCGAAGGCAAAGGATAAACACCAATACTGTAATTCTGAATTTCAACACATCCAGTTGCTGTTTCAGTACCTGTAACGCGTACAGAGTTTGTTTGCGTAACAGTAGCGTCAGTTGTATTTCCAGTTGTTGTTGAAAGAGTAGCTCCGTCTAAGGCTTCCCAAACATAGGAATAGTTTCCAGCTGAAGTAGCAGTTAATGTTGAATTACCTCCTGTTCCACAGAAACTTGGAGTTGAGGCTGTAACTGTAATTGCTGGAGGAGCGGTATAGGTAATCGCGGCAGTTGCTGTATTCACACAACCATTCGCATCTGTACCGGTCACAGTAAATGTGGTATTTGTTGTTGCAATTGATGTTACTGTTGCCCCTGTATTTGACAATAAAGATGCCGCAGGTGACCATGAATACGTACTTGCTCCACTTGCTGTAAGTGAACCAACCCCACAGAAGTTTCCGCTGTTAGCCGCTGTAGCTGTTACTGTTGGTAAAGGATTTACCGTTACAATCACCTCATTTGAAAAAGATGTAACACCTGAGTTCGTACAAGTATGAGCTAAAACATAATAATATGTTCCTGGCGTTGTTATTGGTGCAGTTGTATGGGTAGCTGTAGTTGCCCCTGTTCCACCAACAACATTCGTGTAAGGACCGCCTGTAACTGATGAAACTTGCCATTGATTTGTTAAACCAATAAATCCTGTTGTTAAACCTGTAGCATTCATAGTTACAGTCCCGTTTGGACAAACCGATGTAGCTGTTGTAGCCAAGGCCTCCGGGATGTTAGGAGTACCTACACACGGGTATTGATTGTCGGCACTTGCTATACCCATATATAATGGCCCAGCTGTTAATTGAGCTGTTGATAAACCTGTTCTTTGTGCACCTGGAGTTACTGTTCCATTTTGGTGAGTTCCACCTGCTGCAGCATTAGCTAACATCACACGAGAATTTCCGTTTAATGGTGGATACGCACTTTGAGCAAGTAATACCGCTGTGTGAGTACCAGCATGGAAATATCCAGGACCTGATACTACTGTCCAGTTTCCATCGTAGCGATCTGTAACTGTGTAAGCACCATCTACAACTGAAAGACCTGTGGTCGTTGTAGTAGCATCTTGATAGGTAACAGCCAACTCACCAGCTACGTTTCCTGTAGTTGGAGTCGCTCTTGAAATATACATCGCACGATTCGCTGTTCCTGCTGTATTTAAAAATGGATATCTGCTAGTTGTATTCGTAGGATCTATACCAGCTGTGACCGCCGTACCAGTAGCCGTAGTCGTCCACCAACGGGCAAATGTCGCCCCTGGTAGGAATCCAGCTGTTACAGGAGAGGTTAATGTTCCACCAGCTGCATAGTTTCCAAAAATCATTTTGTTTGTTCCGAGATTAATTCTTGCACCAGTAAGATTCAAGTTATTCGCAATTCGAATATCATTAAAAGACCAGATAATATTTGGAGTAGCTGTGTTCGTATTTGAAAAAGTTAAGTTTCGAATTACGCCAACTCGATTGGTTGCGTCAGTCGCCGAAACAGTTCCTCCCCAAATACCAGAACCCGTTACTGATTGCACGGAAGAACCATTTAGTGTTAAATTACCTGCGGTTGTAGCTCCTACTGATATATCTATTCTTCCATCATTCACTATGTTTCCTGTAACGACTAATGTTTTACCAGTTGTTGCATTAAACACATTCACCAGCCCCCCATTATTTACTGTAAGATTTCCATTTACATTAAATTGTGTAGGAGTAGTAGCGTAAGCTAATGTTCCATTCACGATTAAGTTATTGATGGCTTGACCTGTCGCATTCACAGTAACTGTGTGTGTTGCGGAAACAGTTGCGTTGTCTGCTGCCGAAGGAACGGCGTTAGCGTCCCATGTTGCTGGATTATTCCAATCACCGGTAATAATAGAAATAAATACACCTGGTTGACTTGTAACCACGCTAATATCGTCTAAGGCTGCTGGAGGGTTGAAGATATCAAAACCATCACTTTTCCATGAAAAAATTAACCGATAAGTTGTGCCAGGATTACCAGAAAATGTTATTGTCTCGTTGTTCCAAGCGGCTGAATTCAATTTGTACATACCACTTGTAGACCCAGGACCAGATAATTGTGTAGCTCCTGTTACAGCCGCGGCTGTCGTTGGCACAACAGATGTTGGAGCAAGAAAAATTTTCATATTGTCCCAGTCAGTCGCTCCAGTTCCCTCACCTAGAGCTTTCCACTTAAAGGATAGTGTAACTTTAGATTCATTTGCAGGAATTGTAATGTCTCTGTAGATGTGGGTAAAAGTACTCACCTGAGAATAAGTCCAAGTAGTTCCACCTCCTGCAGAAACATATCCGCAATTTGTTCCAGTTGCAGAAACTGGTGCATTTCCAACAAACCAACCGTCTGTGGCAGCGTTTACAGTTGTCCAACCATTCGATGCCATATCCGCACCCAATTCAAACCCTCCCGCTCCGTTAGGGTCAATTAAGGTTGTTTGAGCCAATGATTGGGTATTGGTTAGCACCAATAATGAAACAAACAGAGTAAATAAACGTAATAATCTTTTCATAGTAATTATTTTAGTAAGTTCGCGAATATAATATTTATTTTTTTATAGTACAATAATTTTTACAAAAACACTAAGTTTAAATAAAATGTGTATTAATAACATATTAAGTAAAAAAGTGGCTCTCGTTTGTGGGAGCTCGCAAGGAATTGGAAAAGCTACTGCTATCAAACTCGCCGAAATGGGTGCCAATATTGTTTTGATTGCTAGAAGTGAGGATAAGTTGAAAGAGGCAATGAAATTGTAATTCTTTCTAAATTCATCCCAAAATATTTTTCATGTCGAATCGGTTTTTGTCTTTCATCTCACTTTTAATTTTTGCTCAAATCCATGGGCAAGTATTTGATGGAACATACACTATTAAAAAACAAAACCCAAAGGCAGCCGGTTGTGCACCCCCTACCACTACTACTTACATGGAACTTAATAATGTTCGAGCGATGGTGCATACTGCCGGTAATCTATGGCAAGTTCCCAACCAAAACTATTCTCAATACGAGGTTCCAAAAAACTCTGGAATAAACGCGTTGTTTACCGCTGCGCTTTGGTTGGGTGGAACTGATATCAATAATCAATTGAAACTTGCCGCACTTCGTTACCGAAATGGCCAAGATTATTGGACCGGACCTCTTTCTAAAATTCAAGCCGAAACTAATTACGAGAACTGCAATAAATACGATAAACATTTTGTAACTACCCAAGATGCTATTCGAGAATTCAATGCTTGGTATGAAACTGGCATTCAGGATCAGCAAAACGGGACAAATACCCAAACGGAACTTTTTCCAAATTACAAAGTTCCGGACATAATAAAAACGTGGCCGGCGCATGGTGATGTTTCTCAAGGACAAGATTATTACTTGGCTCCCTTTTATGATTTTAATGGTGATGGTCATTACAATTGGCAGGATGGGGACTTTCCTTGGCATGACATTAAAAAGACCAAAACATGCAGTGTTGATAGAGAGGTTTCGCTTTATGGTGATATTAATTATTGGTGGGTAATGAACGACAAAGGCAACATTCACTCAGAAACTGGTGCAGATCCCATTGGAATGGAAATTCGAGCACAGGCATTTGCATTCGCATCCAATGATCAGATTAATAACATGACTTTTTACAACTACGAATTAATCAACCGTGGAACGCAGACACTTTACAATACCTATTTTGGTTTTTTCACAGACGGCGCTTTGGGTGACCCCTTTGACGATTACGTGGGATGTGATGTGAACCGGGGATTAGGTTATTACTACAATGGTGATAACTACGATGGCGATAATTCAGGTTTTAAAGGTTATGGCTATTCTCCTCCCGCTGTCGGTGTCGATTTTTTTGAAGGACCTTATCAAGATGATGATGGTATCGATAACGCTTTTGGAATCGGAACAAATGAAGCCTTAAATGGAATTGGTTATGGAGACGGAATAATTGACAATGAACGATTTGGTATGAGGCGTTTTCTATATTATTCCAACACAACCAATGGCGCAAACCCAAATCAAACAGATCCAATAAATGCTTCCGACTATTACAATTACCTGAGAGGTTTTTGGAAGGATGGGACAAAATTCGTTTATGGAGGAAGTGGACACATTTCTGATCCAGATGCTAATCCCTTGATGCCATGCGACTTTATGTTTCCCGGAACGACGGATCCTTTG
>Ga0194116_10008052_pt1 | contig 10750 bp, 8 predicted proteins | sample TA2MahsurfametaG_4_FD_148617 | JGI IMG/M metagenome (GOLD analysis project Ga0194116, IMG submission 148617) | Freshwater microbial communities from Lake Tanganyika, Tanzania - TA2015008 Mahale S9 surface | ecosystem: Environmental > Aquatic > Freshwater > Lake | place: Tanzania: Lake Tanganyika... | reverse complement strand
CAGGGGTTTTTGCTCCGTAGAGGAGGGTTGTTTTTTGAAAGCAAGATAAGTAATGGTTATGTTCCAAAACAGATAGTAAAGGCGCTATGCCTATTCCGCCTGCGATAAGGATTAGCTCTTTTTTACTCTTATCTATTGGCCAGCTATTACCAAAGGGACCACGTATTCCTATCTTATCTCCATTAGTAAGTTGTGATAGCTTGATGGTTATAGCTCCTACACATCTTACAGTAAAGATAAGGGTATTACCTTCACCACCACGTATAGAAAGGGGGATTTCTCCTAATCCAAAAACATATACCATACAATACTGACCAGGTATGAAGGGTCTATGTTTACCATCATCAGCAGATAAAGCCATAGAGAAGGTGTCTGTATTCTCTTTACTTAGCCACTGTAAGGTAAAGATATCCGGTGTATTGTGCATGTATTCCTCTTATTATTTGTATACGTCAAGAAGGTGCAGGCGGAATTCATCTTCTCTTTGTACCAAAATGCTGACAATTTTTTTCATTAGTAGATATCCTAAAAGAGGATCATTTTCACATTTATTTTTCAGACATGATCCATCAATCGCTATAGCTTTTACTGTAGAAACTGTTGTTGCACTTTCAGTCCATCTGTAGGGAGGGATGAGCCAATTGAGGCCGACAATATCTCCTGAATTAAGGGTCTTATATATAAATGGTCTATTAGGAGCTCTATCAATTGTAAGGGAAATTGTTCCTTCACGTATAAGGTAAAAGATATTGGCACTAGATCCCATCGTCGCTATCAATTGGTTTGCTTCAAAATGTGCATTTTTACTACATCCAGCAATGAATTCCACGTATTGCGTAGGAATGTTATCAAAGAATGGATGCTCATGGAGAATATCACTGATTGTTTTCATACTGTTCTTTTTGTATCTGTTGTATTTCTTCTGTTACATCTATACCCACGGGACACCATGTTATACAGCGTCCACATCCAGTGCATCCTGATGATCCAAATTGATCCCACCATGTCCCGAACTTGTGTATAAGCCACTGTCGGTATCTTGATGAGGCGGACTGTCTAACGCTTCCACCATGTATATGAGAATGAGAGAGAGTAAAACATGATTCCCAAGATTGCCAGCGTTCGCTTTGATTGCCATCAAGAGAGACCACGTCCTCTGCTGCCGAGCAGAAGCATGTAGGACAAACCATCGTGCAGTTAGCGCAGTTTACGCAGCGTTTAGATATGTTATCCCACCTTTTGCAATCATAGCTATTAAGCAGCATGTCATGGAGACCTTCTGTGTCTCCTATTTTTTTTTGCATCGAAGATGCATTTTTTTCGACTAGTGTATTAGCTATTGCTATTTGTTCATGTAATGCAGGCTTTAGCCCGAGTTTTTTGGTGAACAGATCGCCTTGGGATGATCCCACTTCTAGCAGAAAATAATGCTCGGATCCGCTGATAACTTCTGTAAGCGCTATATCAAACCCGTTATCGGCTTTAGGACCACATTCCATAGTAGTGCAAAAACATGTACTCACAGAGCGTGTGCACTGCACAGCGATTACAAACAGAGATTCTCTTCGTTTTGCATATTGATCATAGGAGGATTGCTTTTGCATGAATACTTTGTCTTGGATAAACATAGCCTCTATTTCGCAAGACCTCATTCCCAAAAAAGCCATCTTAGTCGTAGGTTCCATATTTTCGCGTAACATGACAAGACCATTATGTTGCTTTACTGCGGTAAATAACTTTTCTTTAGGAGGAAAAAGATACTTTTTCCAGCTATCAGGCCCGAGGTTATATCCAAAATAGGCAAGGTCGTCTCTTTTTTTTAGGTTGTACTTACCAGGGCTTTGCTCATCAGCCCATCCTATGGGAAGGTCTTTGTCAGATGATATACGACCAAGGGTTATTGCTTGGTTCGTCATTTTAGGCCCATAGATCTCATAGCCCATTTCGCTTAGAGATATGATAATATTTCTGAAATCATCCAAAGAACAATAAAAATATGGATCTTTCATTTGTTTTTTCATAAAAGCTCTTTTCCAGCCCGATGTGTTATAGTGAGAAAAAAGAATCGGTAGATAGTATGAATTTAACAAAAAAACTTATAACTATCTGACATAAAAACAAACATGCCAAATCTATATTTTAAAAGAAAGAGTGGAAAGATAGAGCCCGCTTTTACTTCATTTCTTATATGTCCTCTGTAAGAAGTATTCGGTGTTAATAATGAATGGTATTTGAACGAAAGAGTATAAAATTTTAAACAAATAGTTTTTCTGGTAAAACATGTTTTTCAACTTCTATTTCGGAGATACGCTTGCATAAAGATGCTTTGATAGCTCTTGATGATGGGAGCTTATTTTACGGTTATGCCGAAAGCAAGGGGCCTTTTATTTGTAGCGAACTTGTTTTTACCACTGCGATGACAGGATATCAGCAGTCCCTTTCTGATCCATCTTATGAGGGACAGATACTAGCGTTTACTTTCCCTCACATAGGCGCAACAGGCATATGTGAGGATCAACTTCAGTCGAGAGACTCAGGGCCTTGTGGAATCATCGTCCGGGATCTAAGTTCTTCCTTTTTTTTGAGCCCTAATCAAGACCTCAAAACGTATCTGCAAAAGCGATCTATTCCGTGTATATCTGGTATTGATACAAGGAGGCTTGCTCTTGCTATTAGATCGAAAAATAAAACATATGCTTGTGTTATGACGCAGGATATCGATGAGAGAATGGCTCTAAAATATGCTCGAAGTTATACCAAGGTACTATCTCAGCGACAAAAACAGGCCTATATCTGTAATCATGATTATAAAAATAAAGAAGGCTTTTGTGTCGTTGTTATCGATTATGGAATAAAAAAAGGTATCATTGAAACGCTCTCACAGCATGGGTGTTGTGTTGTGATGGTCCCTGCGAGTGATCCTAGAGCTATAGAGAAATATGAAGCCGATGGATATGTGATCAGCAATGGTCCTGGAGATCCTAGGAATCTTGATCTAGATGTGATTAGGGTAGTATTATCAAGGAAGGTCCCTGTATTCGGCATATGCCTTGGTCATCAATTGCTGGCTCTTTCTTATGGGGCAAAAGTATATAAGATGAATCACGGCCAGCATGGGATAAATCATGCTGTAATCGATATAGAAAAAAATAGATTTATTCTGACAAGTCAGAATCATGATTTCGCTGTTGAAGATAAGAGCCTGCCCGAATCATGCAGCGTTACACATCGCTCTTGCGTAGATGGATCAGTGGCTGGTTTTAGATCCATAGAAGATCAAGTGATTACCTTTCAAGGGCATCCGGAAGGGGAGCCTGGTCCACGTGATATTGCTTATATTGTACAAGAGTTTGTTAGCATGATGAGGAAATGCCGTGCCAAGAAGAAGTGACATTAAAACTATCCTTGTTCTTGGATCGGGTCCTATTCGCGTGGGGCAGGCCTGTGAATTTGACTATGCGGGAACTCAAGCTTGTATCTCTCTGAAAGAGGAAGGGTTTACCGTCATATTACTTAATTCAAATCCAGCAAGTATTATGACAGATCATGATATGGCAGATCATACATACATAGAGGAAATGACTACATCTGTTGTTGAGAAAATAGTAAAAAAACATAAACCTTGTGCCCTATTGGCAACAATGGGAGGACAAACGGCGCTTAACTTAGTATTAGACCTGTATTATGAAGGTATTCTTGATCGATATGCTATTGAAGTAATTGGGGCAAGTATACAATCCATACAAAAAGGGGAGAATCGCAAGGAGTTTTCACAGTCCCTATCTTCTGCAGGTATTCCAGTTCTGCTATCTTATGAGCTTAATTCAACGAATGATCTACAGTTGTGCTTAAAGCAAATCACTTTTCCTTTAATTATAAGAACAAGCTTTTCTCTAGCGGGTGCAAATAGCGGGGTATTCTATAACTACTCTGAGATGATATCTTTCTGCGCTAAGGCATTTGCTGAAGGGGCTGTGCTAACCGTATCTCCTTTTTTAGAGGGGTGGAAGGAGTTTGAGTTTGAGATCCTAAGAGACAATCTCGGAAATTGCTTTAGCGTATGCTGCATAGAGAATATAGATCCCATGGGTGTGCATACTGGTGATTCTATAACCTTAACACCGCCGATCACTCTTACGGACAGGTTATATCAGACGCTGAGAGCTACTTCATTTGCTGTTATGGCTGAGGTGGGAATCTATGGAGGCGGTGCTAACGTTCAGTTTGCAGTCGATCCAAAGAATGAGCAGTTTTACGTTATTGAAATGAACCCAAGGCTATCTCGCTCATCAGCCCTTGCATCTAAGGCAACATCATTTCCGATCGCAACTATTGGAGCTAAACTTGCTATTGGTTATACATTAAATGAGATCGATACGTGCGCTATTGAGCCTTCCCTTGATTATTGCGCTATCAAGATTCCAAAATTTGTCTTTGAGAAATTTCCGCATCTATCAGATTGCTTAGGTACACATATGCAGTCGATAGGGGAGGTTTTAGCTTTTGGAAATACTTTCAGTTTTGCTCTGCTAAGAGCAATGGCAAGCTTCTCTTTTTTTGAGATCGATCGAATAGATCTTTCAGCAACTTCAAAGCGCTTATGGCATATTTTTGAAGCATTTAGAAGAGGGTATTCCCTGTATGATATTCATAAAGCAACATATATTGATCTATGGTTTTTAGAACAGATGGAGCGTCTGGTCGAAGAGGAAAAAAAGATTAGTCTTAAAAAGGAAGATCTTTTTTTGGCAAAGCAAATTGGCTTTTCTAATATTTGGATAGCCTCTGTACTTTCTATCAATGAAGAAGAGGTGGAGAGGAAATTATTGGAGTATGGCATTTACCCCTCTTTCAGACCTATAGAAAGGTCTTCGGCAGAACTACCTCTAGAGTATGCATCTTGGTATGCTTCCTTTGATGAACAGGATAAAGAGATATATGCTCATGATAAGCCTAAAGTACTTATTATAGGAAGTGGACCTAATTCTATAGGCCAGGGTATAGAGTTCGACTATAGCTGCGTGCATGCCGCCAGAGCATTAAAAGCAATAGGTGTTGTACCGATTGTTATGAACTGTAATCCTGAGACCGTTTCTACAGATCCCTCTATAGCATGCAGCCTTTATTTTTCTCCGATAACGATTGAAGATGTTATGTACATTATAGCTCGAGAAAAGCCTATCGGAGTATATCTGCAGTTTGGAGGACAGCAGCCTTTAAATATGGCTAAAGAACTACATAGAAGAGGAGTAAATCTTTTAGGGCTGTCGCATAACGTTGTCAATATATGTGAGGATAGGGAGCTGTTTCATAAGATGCTATGCAGTTTATCTCTTGATACGCTCCCTAGTAAAATTATTAACAAAGGAGAGTTTATCTCTTGTGAATTGCGCTATCCCATAGTTGCGCGTCCAAGCTATTCTATTGGGGGAGTAGGGACAAAAGTACTATATGATGGGATAGACCTATCTACATATGTGGATTGTGCTTTTTCTCATCAATTAACGCAGGTTTTTATAGAAGAATTTTTGCAGAGCGCTATCGAATGCGATGTGGAGGTAATTGTAGATCAAAAAAAAGAAATTTTCCTTACGATGATTTCAGAGCAGATCGATCCAACAGGAATCCATTCGGGAGACTCGATAGCGATATTTCCTCCATTTTCTTTATCGATTGAAATACAGAATAAGATAAAAAAAGCGGCTTTTGCGATTACTAATTATCTAAATTTCAATGGTATTATGAATCTTCAGGTGGCGGTAAAACAGGAAATGATTTTCGTGTTAGAAGTCAACTTAAGGGCTTCAAGATCTATTCCCTTTATTACAAAGGCATCAGGAGTCAATCTCATAGACCTTGCGATAAAAACAATCATGGGCAAATCTTTTTCATATTCAAGTGGTGATAGGGGGGTATTTTATTCGATTAAGGTTCCTTTTTTTTCCGAAAATGTTTTTGGTAAAACTAAACTAGGAGTTGAAATGAAATCTACAGGAGAATCTATGTGTATTAGATACTTGGAAGCTGTAGGTAACAGTATGATGGATAAGAGTCTCAGTAATGATCCATTGATTTCTGTGCAGCAGGTACGTGATGTAAATAAGGGCTCTTATAGTGACTCATAAAAGCCCTTACTTATGTTATATATCGCCTTTAGCTATGAAATAATCTATCATGCTAAATCCGAGTGTTTTAAATACTGCGTCGCTGAAAAAATCAGGCAGGAAAGGTGTGTCAGTTTTATCTAGAAGTTCTGAAATGATAAATTTAGCAACATTTCCTCGATTATGAGAATCTAAATCTTTACAGCTAATTGCAAATGAAGAAGCAAACATGAAGCAAGTTGGTATTTCTTCTAAGGTAATTCCATCGGAGAGATCATCAATAAATCCATCAATAGCTTTTCTTATTTCGAGTTCATGAGGTATTCCTTTTATAGAATCAAGACATTGTAGTGATCCATTTTCCGGATACATAAGCATAGATAAGATGGGCGCGCATATTTCTACAACAGAATCTACAATAATCTCTGGCATGTAAGGAATATGTATCATATCAGAAATTTTACAGATGATGTTTGTTGCGAAAGCTCTTTTTTCTTCCACGGTCATATCAGGATTATGCTGCATCACAGCATCGATCATTTGATATGCGTTTGTGATATCTGAAATGGATATGCCGTCAGCAAACATCTCTTTGATATTCTTAATAAGGGTCTCTGATTCTGAAGAAATAATATTTTGATGAATAGTGCTGTGTTCGAGGTTGCTTTCTTCCAATGAGGAAAATGCATTAAAGCTTACACATGTGGAGAAAAAAATACTCAGTATTCCTAAAGTTTTTTTCATAACATCTCCTTTGTTAGTTATGAATTCGTTCAGAACGCTTTAAGGAATAAGGTATACTAAATTTTTTTTTCCACATAAAAATTAGGCTCCAAGATTATCTTAGAGCCTTTTTAGAAGATAAAAAGATCTTATCTAGAAAAAATTTCAGATGGTTTAAAAAAGAACGCAATTTCTGTTTTTGCATTCTCTAAGCTGTCTGATCCGTGTACGGCATTTTTATCAATAGATTTTGCAAAGTCTGCGCGTATAGTGCCTGCTTCAGCTTCAGCTGGATTTGTAGCTCCCATGAGTTTGCGGTTTTTCATTACAGCATCTTTTCCTTCCAGTACTGATACGAGAACAGGACCAGAAATCATAAAAGAAACGAGCTCTTGGAAAAAAGGACGGTGTGCGTGGACTGCATAAAATCCTTTAGCTTGCTCTGTAGAGAGGTGAAGCATTTTTGCTGCGACAACTTTAAGGCCTGCATTTTCAAAGCGTGCAAGGATAGGTCCAATGTGATTTCCTGCAACTGCATCTGGCTTTATGATAGATAGTGTTTGTTCCATTCTAATAACTCCTAAAGATTTGATAGATTCAACAGGCCTAAATTATAGGATTCTGCTAGATTATTCTCATCCTAAAAAAAGAGGAAGATCTATGACCTATGGTAATTATCCAGATCTGTCTAAGGTAAAAAAAATCCTAGTAATAAAGTTACGCCATCACGGCGATGTGTTACTTACAAGTCCCCTTTTTTCTCATTTGCGTAAGGCGTTGCCCGATGTTCAGCTCGATGCTTATGTGTATAAAGACACATACCCCATGTTAGAGGGTCATCCTGATGTAAATACATTTTTTCACTATGATAAAGCCTGGAAAAAGCTCTCATTTTTTAAAAAGATCGTGAAAGAAGTACAGATCCTGCGAAAGATACGACGTCAAAAATATGATATGATCATAAATCTTACAGAAGGAGACAGAGGAGCTCTCATAGCTAAGATATGTAGGCCTAAATACTCAGTAGGCATGCAAAGAGAAGGTAAGAAGAACGCCTATTCTCATACGATTAAATCGTCTTCTACACCACGACATACAGTAGAAAAACAGCTTGATGCATTACGCTGCATAGGTCTTTTTCCTAGCGAAGAAGATAGGGAGCTATTTTTCCATATTTCCGATGAAGATCGGCAACGAGCCTTAATGCTTATTGAAGGTATAAAAGACTATGTCGTTGTACATCCAGTCTCGAGATGGCGCTTTAAGTGCCCGCCCCCTCATATCGTAGCAAATGTTGTTAAAGATCTTATACTTCGTGGTAAAAAAGTCGTTTTTACTTCAGGTCCTGATAAGCAGGAGATGGATATCGTAGCGAGTATAGTAGCACTTTTGCCGAAAGAAGGTATTATAGATCTTTCAGGAAAGACTAGTTTAAAAGAACTGGGTGCTGTTATCAAAGGGAGCCAGATGCTTTTCTGTGTAGACTCAGTTCCTTTGCATATGGCCTCCGCTCTTAAGACTCCTGTTGTCGTACTTTTTGGTCCTACATCTGAAGTTAATTGGGGGCCATGGATGCATGCGCATTCTAGAGTGGTAACGAAAACTGTCCCTTGTCGTCCTTGTTTTAAAGATGGTTGTGCAGGGAGTAAAATGAGTGACTGCTTGTATACCATATCTCCCAAAGTTATCATAAATTCGATAGATTCTTTGCTGGAAGAAGTTTATGGTAAATAAAGTTTTATCTTTGTTGCATAGAAATAATCCCATCCAAGATGGGGATCCACATAAAGAACGACCAAGATCATCAGGAGATCAATTTTTTGGTTTTTTTAGTAGATATATTCAATCGATGGTCAATAATTCTGGAAGTTTATTAGATCATCTAGAAGATATTAATCATTATGGTTATCAGAAATTAGTTTCTTTATTTCAGGTCTCTGCCTTATTTGGTAGAACGATCGTTAGAGCGAAAGAACCTTTTGATAATTTTGAACATAGACATACAGCACATGCTTCGGATTTGGATTTTGACCAGTCTAAACAAAGCCATTTACAATTACCAGATAGCTCTGAGTTAGTTAGTAATTGTAAAGAAAATACACCAGCTATCTTAGTTTCTATTTATAGCATCTTACAAATGGGATGTGCAGCATTACCTTCCTCCTTTCATAGGGCCATATCACATCTCGTAGCGCAGATTGCAAAAAGAGAGTTTATCGAAATGCCTCTTCTCGATTGTATTGATAATATTCTTAAACGACATCCTGCATGTACAACAGAATTTCATAGATTTATGCATATGTGTTTAGAGCTTGAAGATCCTGATAGCACAGAACAACCACTTGCGCTATCGATCTTAAGGCATCTAGATAAGTTTCACTTATCTCACGATGCAGATTTGATATCATTGTTGCTTGAGCATTTGTCTATATTTGAAAGAAAAGAAGATATGTCTGTTGCGGATAAAGTATACTACAAATGCTTGCTTTTAGAAAGAAACCCTCCGGTACTCAATTTTTCGACGACTTGTTTTTTAGATGAGCAAATGAAGATTTCTTTACAGGGATTAAAAAGTCTTTTTTCTAGTTCCAAAATCACAATAGATCAGGTTAGGAATATTGTGAGGTCTCTACCTTTGGGTCCAGATTTATTACATCATGTTCTTAAAAGATTTGATGCAATTATTAATAAGATGAGTGTTCAAGAAAAAAAACAAATATCAGCTCATGTTATGACATGCTCAAACGACTCTTTAGAGAATGTAAGAAATAGTTTTTCTGACATCTTTTTTTATTCTTTACTTTCGCCTTTTAATTCTTCAAGTTTATCAAGAGAAGGAGCTCTTTTTTCGGCATTTTTAGTTTTTTTAATGGATAAAGAAAGCTCAGAAGATTTCATAGAATGCTGCTCTAAGTTGTCGGTATCAATACAAAATTGTCACTTGGGGAAAAAAGAAGCAATCTATATTGCATATCATCAGCTTCCATCTGAATATAAATATAAATCAGAATCTGGAATTATCAGCAGTCCCTCTATAGAGTTTCTTCATGATAAAATAAGGGACGTTTTAGAAAAAAGATTTTATCATATTGTTTCGGGTGATCAGACTCTACTTTCAGATATTACAGGATGTCCTAAATCGATTCCTGAACTTGCACACAATAGTAACTATGTTAAAAATATAATTTGTCCGATAGTAGGAATGGATCATCAAATACAATATGATCCCAAAGCGCATCTTATTTCCAAAATTTTATTAGAAAAGACTCCTCAAGAAATCTTCACTGCTTTTTTAAAATATTTTTCAATAGATATACTAGTAAAAGATATTAAAGAAATGTATTTGCAAGAAGCTATGCTATCTCCAGAAAAAGGTAATAAAATATATTACTCCATAAATCAAATTTTTGAATTACTTTCTTTTCCTTTAGATAAGGGATGGGATTTAATCGATGATCATGAAATTGTAAGCCAGCTAACCTCAGATGGAGTATTAAAAATTTTAAAATATTTTAATGTTATTTAAATAATTTATACCATGTAAGTTTTTTATTTTGTGGTGATTTTAAATTTTTTTTTTTTTATAATATTAAAAGAATTGTGTGTTTTTTAGGTTTTGTTTGTCTCTTTCTCTTAGAATCCAGTCTGCTATTTCATCTCTTGATGTTTTACTTCTTAAAACATCTGATTTACATTTATCCAAAGAAGATGTTGCTGTTGTTCAGACTTTATACGATGATTTATCAAGATTTCAAATAACAGGTTATCAGAGTATAGAATATAATCGACTATCTGAAAAAGTTTATTGCCTTGGCATAAGGACAATACAGGACGTTGGAAGATTGCTTAGCAGATCTATTGGCTCTTTAACTTTCAGATTTTATGCTAGTAGTCAATTCGATAGTAGTAATACTTCTGAGCAA
>Ga0194116_10008049_pt1 | contig 10753 bp, 8 predicted proteins | sample TA2MahsurfametaG_4_FD_148617 | JGI IMG/M metagenome (GOLD analysis project Ga0194116, IMG submission 148617) | Freshwater microbial communities from Lake Tanganyika, Tanzania - TA2015008 Mahale S9 surface | ecosystem: Environmental > Aquatic > Freshwater > Lake | place: Tanzania: Lake Tanganyika... | reverse complement strand
CGGCGCCTGCGCCAGCTTCCTTTACAACTTGAGGCTTGCAGTGGAAGACATCCAATCCGGGCGGCGGCGTCTGGTGGTGGTGGGCAACGCGGAAGCGCCGCTGGTTCCGGAAGTGATCGAGGGCTATCACGCGATGAGCGCACTGGCCACGGACGAACAACTCTGCAAGCTCGATGGCGTCAGCGTGCCCGACTACCGGCGCGCGAGCCGACCCTTCGGCGAGAACTGCGGTTTCGTGCTGGGGGAATCGGCCCAGTATTTCGTGCTGTGCGATGACGAACTGGCCTTGCAGCTGGGAGCCGACATCCACGGCGCGGTGCCGGAGGTGTTCGTCAATGCAGACGGCTTCAAGAAGTCCATTTCATCGCCCGGCCCTGGCAACTACATCACGCTGGCGAAAGCCGTGGCGGCGATGCGCGGCATGTTCGGCGACCGTGCGGTCAAGGAGCAGAGCTTCATCCAGGCCCACGGTTCCAGCACGCCGCAGAATCGCGTGACCGAATCCCGAATCTTCAATGAGGTGGCGAAGGCCTTCGGCATCGAGCGCTGGCCGGTCACGGCGGTGAAGGCCTATCTCGGGCATTCGCTCGCCCCCGCCAGCGCTGATCAGATGGTCAACACTCTCGGCGTTTTTGCACACGAACTGCTGCCCGGCATCAAGACGACACCGGCTATAGCCGACGATGTGCACCGGGATCATCTCGATTTCACGCTCAAGGATTTACCGCTGCCCGGTCGCACGGAAATCGGCTTCCTGAACTCCAAGGGCTTTGGCGGCAACAACGCAACTGGGGCGGTGATTTCGCCCCGCCTCGCGGAGGCCATGCTGCTGAAACGTCATGGCGCCGCCCGTCTCAGCGAATGGCAGGCCCGTCGCGAAGCCACCCGGGCGGCTGCCGCCGAGTACGATGCGGCGTGCTGCCGGGGACCGATGCAGCCGATCTACAACTTTGGCGATGACCTCATCGACGAGACGCGGATCGAAATTTCGACGGACAGCCTCAAACTGCCGGGCATCGAGAATCCCGTGGATCTGCATCTCCCCAACCGTTATCCGGACATGGTGTAGCCCATGGCGCAGACTCGCAGCGATGGCAACTGGTGCTTTGTATGCGGCGCGGACAATCCGGATGGCCTGCACCTGCATTTCCGCATGGAGGGTGATGTATGCCGCGGCGAGTTCACGCCGGGACCGACCCATGGCGGCTTCGACGGCCTCACCCATGGGGGTATCCTCTTCAGCGTGTTGGATGACGTGATGGCCAACTGGCTGTTCCAGCAAGGCGCGCGCGGCTTCACGGCGCGCTGCGAAATCCGGTATCGGGAACCCCTGCCTCTGGGTACGCCGGTGCGGCTGGAAGCGCAGCTCGTCCAGCGCAAGCGGCGCCTGTTCATGCTCAAGGCCAGCGCCCGACGTGTGGATAACGATCAGGTGATCGCGGAGACCGAGGCAGGATTCATGGTGGAAGATTTCGGCAGCCTCGGCGTGACGAGCCCATGAAACCGTCGATCACGGCAGGCGCTGGAGACACCAAGCAGTGCAGCCAGTGTGGAGCAGCCTTCATCTGCGGTGCCCGCGTCGACAGCTGCTGGTGCCAGAATCTGCCGCCGCTGCCGGCCAGCGCGGTCGACGCCAGCGTGGACTGCCGCTGTCCCGAGTGCTTGGCAGCCTTGATCAGTCGTGTCAGCCCTGACGGGCAAGCCTCCCGCCCATGATCTTCACCCGCGACAAGACGCTGCACTTTCAGCATTGCGACCCGGCCGGGATCATCTTCTTTCCTCAATACTTCGTGCTGTTCCATGAAGTGCTGGAGGACTGGTTCACTTTCGGGCTCGAGCAGCCCTATGGGGAATACGTGCGCACGCAGCGCCTGGGGGTGCCTGCGGTCAAGGCGGATGCGGAATTCCTGAGTCAGGCCTGGCTTGGCGGCACGCTGCGGATGGATCTGCAGGTCGCGCGCTTGGGCTCGAGCTCGCTGGACTACGAAGTGGAAGCTTGGCGCGACGACACACTCTGTGCGCGCGGGAGCTCAACCGTCGTGCAGGTTTCATTGGAAACCCGAAGACCAGTGCCGTTCACGGGGGATCTGCGCGCGCGCATCGAAGCTTACATGCCCCGCCCCGGCCTCTGAATAATCCGCAGGCGCAGTCCATCACGCCTGACGACTCAATCCGCCGTCGTCTGCCGGCCCCAGTCGCGCACCCGCTCCTTCACATCGAGAAAGTCCTCGTCCCGGACTGGGCGGTCCCATTTGAGATTCCACGCGAATTGCCCGTCTTGGGGATGCCCGTTCCAGACATCGGTGATGAGGCCTTGCTCCACCTTGAAGATCTCGATACCCGACGTGCACAGCCGCTGGCCTTTCTTCGTCGTGCCGAGCGTCTCCCAGACAGTGGTGACGTAAGGCCCCTCGGCCACTTCGATGATGCTGTGGAAGACCACGTCATGCAGGCCGCGGCGGAAGAAACGCACGCGCTCCGCCAGCTCGCCATTGGTCAGGATCTCAATCTTGCCCGGGTAGTGGCGCCGATAGGGGTTGGCCACGATTTCACCGAGTTTTTCCACTTCTCCGTGGTTCCAGATCTCGATCTGGTAACGGCGCAGCACCGCAGTAGGTGTAGCGTTCGGGTCATGAGCCATGCGATCAACGTCTCCCGGTTTCGTGTTCCACCCTGATTGGTAACATAGCGCATGCGTTACGAACCCGACCAGTCACCCCCGCAAGCTTTGGCCCTGGCGCTTGCTGCACAGAAAGTTGCGCTGATCATCTCGGGGATCGTCCTCACACCCGTCATCGTGCTCCGTGCCGGAGGCTCAACGGCGGAGCTCGTCACCTGGTCCATCTTCATGGCCTTGGTCGTGAGCGGCGTGACCACCTTCATGCAGGCGAGACCGCTGGGTCGACTGGGTGCCGGCTATGTGCTCTTCATGGGGACTTCCGGAGCCTTCATCTCCGTCGGCGTGGATGCACTGAAGACGGGCGGCATGGCGTTGCTTTGTTCGCTCATCGTGTTTTCCTCGCTCATCCAGTTCGTCATGGCGGGCAGGCTGTCGACATTGCGACGACTGGTCACGCCAACCGTGGGGGGCACCACCATCATGCTGATCGGCGTGGCGGTGATCCCCATCGCTTTCAGCCTGCTCGACGATGTGCCCAAACCCGCTCAGGGGCGCCCACAGTGGGCGGCATTCATGGCAGCGCTGCTCACCTTCAGTGTGATCGTTGGACTCAACCTCTTTGGCTCACGCAAACTCCGGCTGTGGTCTCCCCTGCTGGGGCTGCTCGCAGGAATGATGGTCTGCGTGCCCGCAGGACTGGTGGAGACCACGCCCTTCATGGATGCCGCGTGGGTGGGATTGCCCGCGTGGACCTGGCCTGGCCTCGATCTCTCCTTCGGCCCGGGCTTCTGGTCGCTGCTTCCAGCCTTCCTCATCGTCACTTTGGTCGGCGCCATCGAAACCTATGGAGATGGCATCGCCATCCAGAAAGTGTCCTGGCGCAAACCGCGCGCGGTGGATTTTCGCGCGGTACAGGGCGCGCTCTATGTGGACGCGGTCGGGAACCTGTTATCGGGCCTGGGGGGCACCCTGCCCAATACCACCTACTCCACGTCCATCTCGACCGTGGAGATGACCGGCGTTGCGTCGCGGCGTGTTGGCATGTACGGCGGTCTCCTGCTCTGCCTGCTGGCATTCTCGCCCAAGGTGTCCGCGCTGCTCCTGATGGTGCCCAACCCCGTGGTGGGGGCCTACTTGCTTGTGCTCATCGTGCTTCTTTTCATGCATGGCCTGCAGGTTGCCCTGGAAGACGGCTTCACTCTGGACAAGGCACTCGTGATAGGCCTCAGTCTGTGGCTGGGCATGGGCTTCCAGGACCGCAGAATCTTTCCCGAACTGATCCCGGACTGGGCCGCCGGCTTGCTGGGCAATGGCATGGTCGCCGGCACACTCGTGGCCGTGATCCTCACCTCCCTGCTGCAGCTGAAGGGTGGCTTCGCCACGCGACTCGAGACCGCGCTCGAGATGCAATCCCTTGGGGCGCTACAGGCGCTGGCACGTCGCCGCGCGCAGGCCCTCCATTGGGATGAAACCTCCACGCAACGTGTGGAGCTTGCATTGGAGGAAGCACTGGCCCTGCTGGTGGAGCATGCGGGTGATGCAACATCACCTGCACCACGTCTGCGGGTGGAAATGCGCAGCGCGCTGGGGGCGTTGGAGATTGAGCTCATCAGCCTGCCGCTGGGCGTAAACCTGAAGGACCTGCCCGCCGCAGCCCTGCTTGCCGAGACCGAAACGGAGGAATCCCTGCTTGGCCTGCGGGTGCTGGAAGCGATGGTCGAGGATCTGCGGCATCAGCAGTATCACGGGATCGATTTCCTCTCCTTCCGGGTGGCGCCACGCGAACGCGTGGCCAGGGTATAAACCTGCGTCCGGGACCTTGATGCGGGTCAGATCCCGGTGCGATGTCGGCAGCACGCTGGAGGTCCAGCGTGTAGAGTTCGCATCCATGAGACCACCCGTCACAAACCGGTATTTCGTCACTCGTCTTCAGGCAGCCTGCCTGGTGGCGTTCACCTGCCTCCTCCTTGCCTGCCGGGAGCCCGAGCGCAAGCCGAAATATGAATACGTGCAACGTCCGGCGCCGGTCGAAGCACCAGAGTCTCCGGACACAGCTCCTGCCGGGGCCTCAGGGGGTGCGGCGGCGGGGGGCGCAGCAGGACCGGGTGAGGCGCAAGGCCAACAGCCTGCGGAGCAGTATCTTCCGCCCAGCGAGCAGGGCGCGGAGGTGCAGATCACCGAAACCCCTGCCGATGGGAGCGCGTCGGCAGAAGCCCCGACCGCGCCGGGCGAACAGCAGCAGGTGCCGGAGGAAGAACAGGCGGGTGCCCAGAGTGCGGGAACGGGTGGCGCCGTGCCGGCGGAGGGCGCAAGGAAAGGTGGCAGTCCGCCGCCCGGCAGCGCGGCCACCCACCAAGGGGCGAGTCAGCAGACGCCGGCCGCGACGGTCGGGGGCAGTGAGGATTTGTCGGCCGCAGCAGCGCGCACGCGTGAAGAGGAAGCTCAAGCGCTGGAAGAAGAGCTGCAACGCAAGCTGCAGGAATTCGATGCGCGGATGAAACAGCAAGAACAGGATGCCGCCAAGGCGCGGGCCGGAGCTGCCGGGATGGGAAGTCCCGAGAGCGACGCGGATGCAGGCCGCGGTGGCTTGCTCGAACGACCGCCGGAGGGAACCGGAGCCGGTGGTCGTGCCGGCCAGGCCACCGGGCTCGGCAACACACCCGATCTCAGTGGGGAGACTTCGGGCAGCGCGAGGTCTACGGCCGGTGGACCCGGGCTTGCGCCCATCGAGCAGGCCGACGATGACATCGTCGCCCGACAGCTGCGCGAAGCAGCGGAGCGTGAGGCGGATCCGGCCCTGAAAGAAAAGCTCTGGCAGGAATATCGCAACTACAAGGGTGGACCATGAGCCTGCAACCAACTCGTCTCCGGATGCGCCGCTGGGTGGGCCCCCTCCTCGTGGTGCTGGGTGTGCTGCTGCTCGATGCCTGCAGCTCTGGTAGCGCGCCGCGTTCCGAATCCCCCAATCGGCAGAACCCCCGACTCTCGGCCCCGCCCACGCCTGATCAGTCGGTGGTGGTGGCCGCCACGCCCACTCAGTCGACAGCCACGGTTGCCATTCCCGGCGTGAAGCTCGATCTGGGAATCGATGTGTTCGACCCGAACGTCGAAAAGCTGGACCCCGATCAGACCATCACCACGCCGAGCGTGCGTCGCGCCGAGGCGCGCTATCTGCCGAAAATCCTCGCCGACACCTTGCGTCAGCGGGGGGTGTGGAACAGCGTGCGTGTGATTCCCCAGAAGCAGAGCGAGCGGGATCTGTGGGTGGACGGTCGCATCCTTCATTCGGATGGCACCACGCTCGACCTCGAGATCACGGTCACCGATGCAACCGGCAAACCTTGGTATACGCGCAACTACCGGGAATCAGTTGAGCGGTATGCGTATGACCGGGATCCCACCGCACCGACGCGGGATCCTTTCCACCTGCTGTACGAGCGTATCGCCGATGATCTGCAGCGCGAGGCCGCGCGCCAGCCCCCTGGCGTGCTGCAGGAAGCCCACGCCCTCAGCGAGCTCCAGTTTGCCCAACGCTTCGACCCCGCCCGCTTCGATCCCTACCTGAAGCGCGACCAGGATGGTCGAACGCGAGTGGCACGCCTGCCTGCTGCCGAAGATCCGGCAACCCGCAGGATGACGGATCTACGGGCACGCGATCTCGCCTTTGTGGATCAGGTGGATGCCTACGTCACCGACTACGCCGCTTCGATGCAGAGCGCCTACGATCGGTGGCGCGAGGAAAGTCATACCGAAGTCAGTTCGATGAAATCCCTTCAAACCTCGGCAGCCCTGCGCAAGCTGGGGGGTGCGCTGGCCGTGCTTGGGGGAGTCGCAGTCATGGCCCTGGCCAACGATTCATCGGCCAGCGCCGCCGGACTCGCCGGCGCGGCAGGGGGCGCCTATCTGTACGGCACAGGCGTGGAAAAAAGCCGTGAGGCCAAAACCCACTCAGCGGCCCTGGAAGAGTTGGCAACGTCATTTGGTACGGACATGAAGTCACGTCAAGTGACCCTGAACGACCGCACCGTGACCCTCGCCGGCAGCGTGGATGAGCAGTACGCGCAGTGGCGTGCTATTCTGGCCGAGCTCTATCAACACGAATCCGCGGAGGCTGCAGGCCTGCCGCGCTTCGAGATCCTGGCAACCCCAGAACCCTGACATCATGACCGAACCTCTGGTCCGCGATGCCTACGCGGCACCATCGATGCAAGAGCCTCCGGCGCGCGCCGAACGTGCCCGCCGAGCGCCCTCTGCCCTGCTGAGCCAAGGACTGCCGTCACGCCTCGGTCTCGGCCTGCTGCTCGGCCTTGGCGTGCTCGCCGCACTGGTGATTTTTGCCCTGCCCTCGTGGGTGCGCGTGCCCGCGCCGGACGTAGCCCCCCCGCCACAGGCGGAGAGCCGGCCTGACATCCCTTCCACCAAAGCCCGGGAATCGAGGCTGCTACCCGAGCCGGAGGGTGCACGCGAGGCTGCCCAAGAGATGCTGGCAGCACTCATGGACGAGCTCGATGCCTTGCGCGCGCGCGGCGTGGCCGACTGGGACACAGCAGGGCTTGTCGAAATTGAAACTCTGCTTGCCAAGGGAGAAGAAGCCTATCGTGCCCAGCGGTACAGCGCGGCACAGCGTGAATACGCGGCGGCTCGCCAGCGCTTGGAAGAAGTGGCTTCGCGCCTTCCCGCGATCATCGAGGATCTGCTCGACGAGGGTGAGCGGGCCCTGCGCAGTGGGGAAGCCGGGGCTGCGGAGCAAGCCTTCACCCGTGCACTGTCGTTGGCGCCGGACAATGCGGCGGCGCGGCTCGGGCAGCAGCGCGCCCGCAACCGCGATCGCGTGGTGGCGTTGCTCGGCGAAGCGCAGGGCTACGAGCGCATGGGCGAGTCACGCCAGGCCGAGCGTGCTTGGCGCTCTGCGCTCGAACTCGACCCACAGGCATCGGAAGCCAGCCAGGGTCTTGCGAGACTGGCGCAGGCACGCATCGGGCAAGCCTTCGCGGAGCGCATGTCAGAAGGCTATGCAGCACTGCAGAAAGGCGATTTCCAGCGGGCAAGAAATGCGTTCGAGGCGGCAGCAAAACTTCGTCCCGATGCCCCCGAGGCTGCCAACGCTTTGGCTCAGACTGCAGCCCGCGCCACTGCGGCCCGCCTGGAGGCAGCACTCGCGGCGGCCGCACGTGCTGCCCGCGCGGAGGACTGGACCGGCACGGAGCAACGCTACCGTGATGCCCTGTCGATCGACGCCACCCTGCCGTCTGCACAAGAGGGTGCCACGGCCGCGCGCCAGCGCGCGGCGCTCGATCGTCGACTCGAAACGGGCTTGCGCGAGCCTGCACGCTTGACGGACCCCGGCGTGCAGCGCGAAGTGGAGGCGATGCTCCGCGAGGCACGCGCTGTACGCGCACCGGGGCCACGTCTGCAGCGACAGATCACCGCCTTGCAGACAGCCCTCACCGCCGCGCGCACCCGGGTGCCGGTGACCCTGCGGTCGGATGGCGCGACAGAAGTCGTGCTGGTGGGCAACGGTACGCTGGGGCAGTTCACCCGACGCGAAATCCCGCTCCCGCCGGGACGCTATACTGCGCTCGGCAGCCGACCCGGCTACCGCGACGCACGCGTGGTATTCACTGTGGAGGCGACCGGTTCGCCTCCGCCCATCGAGATTCAATGTCTGGAAGCTTTGCCCTTCGGGAGATGAGTGCGCGTGCCACGCAGTGATGACACGTCCGCGGCGGCGCGCCGCGACACCCTCGAGCCGGTCGTATTCCGCCCCCCCGGGATGCTGAGCGGCCTGCGCTGGCCGCAGTTGCCGTGGCCGGGCATTCTCATCACTGCGACCCTGCTGATGGCAGCCGCCATCGTGGTCTACCTGTTCAGCGTGCGTGCCGTGCAGTTCGATGTGACCCCGTCCCACGCCGCAGTGACAGTCGCAGGATTGCCTGCGCCGAGAATTGGCGGTCGCTGGTTGATGCTTGCCGGTGAACACAGGGTACTCGCCCGTGCCGAGGGCTACCGGGTGCTCGATCAACGCGTACGCATCACAGGCGAGCCGCACCAGAGTCATGCACTGGTCCTGAAGCCGCTGCCAGGCAAGCTCGCGATCACGGTCACTCCGAATCTGCAGGCAGAAATGCTGGTCGATAGCATTGCGGTGGGCGCGGTGCCGGGCCTCATCGAGGAGGTGGAAGCAGGCTTGCGCGAAATCACCGTGAGAGCTCCACGGCATCTCGACTTCAACACCCGCATGGAGATCACCGGCAAGGGCCAGACCCAGACGCTGAGCGCAACCCTGCTGCCTGCATGGGCTAAGTTTTCGATCGCCTCCGAGCCTGCGGGTGCGCGCGTGCTGAGTGGAAGTGAGCTGCTGGGCGTGACGCCGCTGCGTGCGGAACTGCTGCAGGGGGCGCGCCAGATCAACGTGGAGCTCAAGGGCTACAAGCCCTGGTCCCGCCGCGTCGAGGTGGTGGCGGGACAGCCCGTGAATATTCCCGACGTTCGCCTGCAAAAAGATGATGGCTACTTTGTCGTGACCAGCGTGCCGAGCGACGCCGCCATTACCGTGGACGGCGTGTTCAAGGGCGAGACGCCGGTACGATTTGCCGTGACTCCGGACAGCAAGCACTCCCTCGCCGCGATGAAGACCGGCTTCCTGCCTGCCCGCGGGCGACATGGCGTGGGCTCGGGAGAAGAGCTCAGAATCCCGCTCGAGCTCACACCGGAACTGGCGGTCCTGGAACTCGTCACCACGCCGTCCGACGCCGAATTGCTGGTGGACGGGGTGGCGCGGGGCAGCGCCAACCAGCGCCTTGAACTGCCCACCCACGAACATGAGATCATCGTACGCAAGCCGGGCTTTGCGACTTATCGCACCCAGCTCACTCCGCGCAAGGGCGTGATCAAGCGCGTGCAGATCAGGTTGAAGACCGCCGAGGAGATGGCGCGACTCGAAGCGCCTGACCCGGTTCCCGCCCCGGCTGCCCCCGCGGGCGGCGTCGCGCCCTCCCGACCTGCCTCGGCCACAGGCGCCGCATCCCCCCTGCCCCCTCAGTGGAGTCCGGAGGCGCAGCGCAACGCCGATCTGATGATGGCTGAACTCATGCGGGTGAGGCCCACCGCCGGCGCACTAGGTCTGCCAGCACCCGGACATCGTTATACCTATGAGGGGCGCATCCTCGGTGTGGACTGTACGGATTGGACCGTGCAGGAAATCCGCGACAACGGGGATGTCATCAGCCGCTGCGGCGAGTACACGCTGCAGACCAGCGCAGCCCATGACCACAACGCGCTGCGAATGGTTCGCGACAACGGCGAGGTGGAAATCGAATTCGAACCCAGTGCACAAGCGCTGCGACTGCCACTCACGGTGGGCAAGCGCTGGAGCGGCCAATACCGAGTGAGCCTGCGCGAGCTTGGCGAGTCGCTGGAAGCCCGTGCCGAATGCGAGGTGGAGGCGGAAGGCCCGGTGGAGGTACCGGCAGGCGCCATTCCCGCCTTGCGCATTGCCTGTACCGACCATCTGCGCGTGGGCACGCGCCGGGTGGTCTCGCGTTCCACCCGCTGGTATGCCCCGTCATTGGGCATTTTCGTCAAGGGCGTGAATGGCGAGGATCCGGGGCGGTGGAACTTCGCTCTCACCGGTCTCGGCGATGCACAGGGCGTGGGGCCGTGGCAGGCCACACCGCCCGCCGCGGGGGCCAATGCTTCAGCGGCAGCAGCCACACCCACAACGCAGCAAACGGACCTGCCGGCTGTACCCGCGGAAGGCGGCACCCTGCGCTCCAGTCTCGGCCAGGAACTCAGGCTCATGCCTCGCGCGGATTTCCGCATGGGCAAAGCCCGGGTCCAGCTTGCCCGCGCTTATTATCTGGGCCTGCGTGAAGTCTCGAATGCTGAATACCGCCGCTTCAACAGCGCCCATGTGTCGCGCGGGGCTGAGGGACAGGATCTGGATGGTGAACATCTGCCCGTGGTGAATCTTTCCTGGGAGGGGGCTGCGGCCTACTGCAACTGGCTGAGCCGGCGCGAGTCGCTGCCACCCTTCTACCAGATCCGCTTCGGGCGCGTGATCGGAATCCACCCCGAAGCGGTGGGATACCGCCTGCCGACCGAGGCGGAGTGGGACTTCGCGGCGCGCATTCC
>Ga0194116_10008048_pt1 | contig 10753 bp, 12 predicted proteins | sample TA2MahsurfametaG_4_FD_148617 | JGI IMG/M metagenome (GOLD analysis project Ga0194116, IMG submission 148617) | Freshwater microbial communities from Lake Tanganyika, Tanzania - TA2015008 Mahale S9 surface | ecosystem: Environmental > Aquatic > Freshwater > Lake | place: Tanzania: Lake... | reverse complement strand
AAGTTAGTATGGAGCCATGTATGACAGAGATTTGCTACTTTACGAAGCGTTAAGAATTCGAATGATTGAAGAGAAAATCATCGATCTCTATCCATCGGATCAGATACAGAGCCCCGTACACCTGTCTATTGGTCAGGAGGCTGCTGCGGTTGGAGTCTGTGCGAATTTGAATATCTCAGATTGGGTTTTTATAAACTATCGCGGGCATGCCTTTTATCTAGCAAAAGGTGGGCCTCTACCTCAGTTCTTTGCTGAACTAATGGGTAAATCAGGCGGCATTTCAAAAGGTAAGGCTGGTTCAATGCACTTAGCAGATCCCATCCATGGTGTTATAGGCGCTTCAGCAGTCGTAGCATCCACAATCTCGCATGCCGTTGGCGCAGCCCTGGCCTCAAAGATCAAAGGAGAGAATTCAAGAGTTTTTGTTGCAAACTTCGGTGATGGAGCGATGGAACAGGGTGCTTTTTATGAATCCTTAAACTTTGCCTCTATTCATAAATTACCAGTACTTTTCCTCTGCGAGGATAACGGATTAGCTGTGCACACCTCTCGCGGAGATCGCCAAGCATTCGACGTCAAGAAACTTTCAGAAGCATTTGGAATCTCTTTTATCTCAATTGAGGAGGGCTATGAACCTTCGATAGTTGCCGAAGTTTCGGCTAGAGCAATTACAAAAGTGCGCGAAGGAAGTGGGCCCGTTTTCTTACTAATACGCACTCTCAGATACAAAGAACATGTCGGGCCTGGGGAAGATTTCTCGGCCGGCTATAGGTCTGAAGAAGTAGCAAAGGCCTGGAAGCAAAAAGACCCCCTGTTTGAAGATTCGGCAAAATTTGACGAGTTCAAGATGCGAATTAACCGCGAAATTGAAGACGCCCTAAATTTTGCATATTTATCGCCTCACGCCAGAGTAGAGGATTTGCTGACCGATGTCATCTAGTACTTACAGGGCAGCTCTAGAAAAAGTGATGAAGGATGCAATGGAGCATCATCAGCATACAATGATTATTGGTCAAGGAGTTACCGACCATAAAGGCGTTTTCGGTACAACTCTTGGTTTAGCTGACAAGTATCCATCGAGAGTGATTGAAACTCCTCTATCTGAAGACGCCATTGCTGGAATTTGCATAGGAGCTTCACTTAATGGTTTATATCCAATCAACACGCATATCCGCGCAGACTTTGGACTTCTGACCTTTAATCAATTAATTAATCTGGCGGCCAAGTATCGATATATGTTTGGTGGACTTTTCGAGGTACCGCTCATGGTGAGGATGGTGATTGGAAGGAGTTGGGGGCAAGGAGCTCAACATTCCCAGAGCCTTCAATCATTGCTTGCACATATTCCTGGCTTGGTAGTTGTAATGCCATCATCGCCTCAAAGTATTTTAGAAAGTTATCAGTATGCAATAACTAGTTACAAAGGACCCGTAATAATGCTAGAGCATCGCCTAATGTATGAACTTGAATTTGAAAAACAAGAAACAAATCTCGTCAATCCACTTTTTGGATCTATTAAAATCAGAGTGGGTTACGACGTGACCGTAGTCGCTACCTCCGTTATGGTTCTAGAGGCGAAACGTGCCGCTGAGTACTTAGAGGGTTATGGCATCTCCGTTGAGATCATTGATCTTCACTCAATCTCTCATCCAGATCACCAGATAGTATTAAACAGCATTCGAAAAACTGGAAAATTGCTCGTAGCCGATACTTCGTGGGCTTGCTATGGCGTATCTGCGGAAATTAATCGAATAATCAATGAAACCGATTCTTTGATGCTCAAATCGCCCGCAATAAGCCTTGGCATGGCACCGGCTCCGTGTCCTACCGCTAAGTCTCTAGAAGACGTTTATTACCCCGATGTCCATGACTTGGTCGCTTCTATCTGCAAATTACATTTCGGAGGAAAGTCCAATTCAATTCCACTCCCAATGAAGCAATCAATGACTGATTTTTATAAACACTTCAAAGGACCATTCTAATTGAGAAATGCAGGTTTTCTACTATGAAGAAACTCGGAGTCAATGATTTTTCAGAATCTTTTGGAATTGACCATAGGAGAATTCCTCCAAGAACGCTGGACTTAATCCTGAAGCACGATTTTCAACTTGACGAGATGAGTTACGAAGACAGAGAGAGACAACTTCTCAATATTATTGATTTTATAAAACACGATAAGAAATCAATTTTATCTTCAGAGCGACAATGGGTTTGGGATCAGGGGTGGTCAGAGAATTTAGATGAATTTCGTTCTTTACCGCCTCTCGGAAAGAATATTAAAGCTTTAACGCCCAAGTTTATTAAGTCAAACGAAATTATAAGATACAAAAGTAAGTTTTGGCGCACTGCTAATCCTGATTTTGAAATTGATTACATTCATGTCTTACGCGAATTTATCTTTGAAACCTACTTTTCATCAGTGTCAACATTATGTGAATTTGGCGCTGGTTCAGGACATAATCTCTTACATGCATCATGTTCATTACCTAATATCCACTTAATTGGAACGGATTATGCAGCATCAGCGCTGCAATTAATGCGTGAAGTTGGTATTTCAAAAGGACTATCTCTAGAAGTAAATCAATTTGATATTAGAACTCCACATGATTCTTCGCTGAAGTTACCAGGAGAATGCGGAGTACTCACAATGTGCGCGATTGAACAAGTCGGCGACAACTTTGCAAATTTTTTCGATTTTTTGATTAATGCAAAAGTACAGATATGTGTAAATGTTGAGCCAACGAACGAGTTCTTTGACCTCACTATTTTAGAAGATTATCTTGCGGCATGGTTTCAAGGCAAACGCGGATATCCAACGACAATTGCCAGAAACCTATATGAATTGGAATCCAAAAACTTGATTAAAATTCATAAGATAAAGAGATTAAATTTTGGTTCTAAATTTTCGGAGGGTTACAATCTTTTTGTTTGGTCACCTATTAACTAGATAAATTCAGGCATATACAGCATTGTCTAACCGGAGCTTGGTATTTATTAGATTTAGATCTTGGTATCAATATAAGCCCAGTCGAAACTTTACAAATGTAGATATAGTAAACGGTTAAAATATTTTATGTGGCTTTCGCGTAGTACCATTAATCTAGAATCTAAAAGTATCACTTACAACAGTAACTTAATTATAGAGTAATTAGCACTCGACTTTGGGTAAGAATGTTTTCAAGGAGTTAAACTTTTTCTCGACATTTAAATCTATCTCAGGCTGAAGTAATTTTATAGCGGAAGGTCGATCACGAAAATAGTCTAAAGCAAAATCGAAGTAACTCAATTCAATCTTTCCACCTAGTTGATAAATTCCATTTGCCTGACATCTTATGATTTCTAAGATTGCCTGAAGAATTTCATGTAAACTAATGGGAGAAACCAGATGATTTGTATAGATTGGTACAGCTTTATTCCCAGTCACCAATGTTTCCCATCGCCTAATGAATCCAGCGCTTGGTTCAACAACTTTTGTTAATCTCAAAATTGAGTCATTTGAATTATGATTTAAGAGGTATTTCTCAACATCAACCTTTGATTGCCCGTATTTGGTTTGAGGATTAGTTTTCGTTTGGTGATCAACAAAAGGTTCTGTTCCATCAAAAACAGCATTAGATGAGATAAATAGGATTTTACAACCGCGACTCTTCAAAAAGTCGATTAGGCGCTTTGTGCCTACGACGTTTACGGCGTTCACTAATTCTGGATGTGCTTGGCAGAACCCGATATCTGTTAACCCTCCACAAATAACTGCCACATCGAAAGGATCAGTGACGAATGAGTAAAATTGGTCACATAAGTCTAAGTAAATAACATTGTGTAGTTTACTGAATGAGGATCTTCTAGTTGTTCCTACTGTTGAGAAACCATTTGAAGGCAGATTATTCAGTAAAAAAGATCCAATACGGCTATCAGAACCAACAACTAGTATTGACGGTTTTTTCACTGTATTTCGTAATCAGACTATAACTTAGTAGATGAATTATGCATGATGTTATCCTAGCCTAATGTAGTACTAATTGAGTTCGGTATATACTCAATTTGCAGGAGGAAAGGCTTACTAATTGCGGTTAAAAAACAGAGAAAGACTAATTCGTCTATTTGTTCCGTTATGGCTCACATACGATAATCAAAAAGTTCAAGATGGGTTAGGTTCTCAATTACTCAAACTTCTAACGATTAAGGGAGTTTGTGATTATTTCTCTATTGGATACAAGCACTCGCCAATATCAGGGATTACACCAAATCACATGGATCCCTTTCAAAGCAGTAAAGAGAGGGAAGACTTCTTAAAGCTTGTGTCTTTGCGTTTTCTCCTCGAAGAGTCGTCACAACAGTCCTTCGATAAGATTAAGCACATAGATATCTTAAGTAGAAGGATGCTAATCAGAGAGATGCTCGAAGCAATATTAATGAGAAGGAAGATACTGTTGAAAGTAAACCACGCCTTTTATGTAAGCCGAGGAAATCCCAGAGTATACGCTGGTTTTTCAAGAAGAGACTTTTTTCCTGAGCTTACAAAAACTGAAAGTAGCAAGATAGTGGTGATTCATTTCCGTCAAGGGATTACACCCTCACATATAGATACCGGACACAAAACCTCCCGAATGCTTCCTTTTAGTTATTTTGAAAAACACATTAAAAAGATACTTTTGAAACACTCATCAGAAACTTTAAGAGTTTACATAGTAACTGATGCGCCTGAGAGACCATTTATATACTTTCCACCCAGCGAATTTATTCAGAATTGGAGAGAACATGGTTACCATCTAGATGAGAATTTTGGTATAGCTGTGAGTGCCATTGAATTAAACTCAAAATTTTTAAGGGAATTAAAAAATGTTAAGATTCTGCATGGAGGAAATCCTGTTGAAGCGCTCGGCTTAATGTCGAAGGCCGATTATCTAATTATGGGGAGGTCTTCACTTTCGGTTGTCGGAGCAGTTCTCAATAAGCACGGAGTTTGCGTAGTTCCAGACGAGAGCGACTGCTATCAGATTAAAAATTGGATACCGAGTGAGAAATTCTTGTTACAAAACTCTTGAATGCATCGTGCTTTTAGGAATTACATATAGAATACCTCTCCGTGTTCTCAAAGGTCCAATTTGAGCTTCCTTGCAAAGGAAAAAATTTGAGTGATGAAGAAGAAATCTTGAGCTCCAATATATTTGAATTTTATAGTGAAAAAAATGTGCTCATCACGGGTGGCACGGGGCTCATTGGACGAGAAGTTAGTAAGCTTTTAGTCAGCCAACAGGCTAAGGTAACGACCGTTTCACTTGATCGTGTTAACCCAGTTTCTGGAACGAACCATGTAATCGGAGACTTAACTGATATTAATTTTTGCCTTGACATAACAAAAGGCCAAGATTATGTCTTCCACTTAGCAGGTATAAAAGGCTCCATAGAGGTGACAAAGTCGAAGCCGGCAAGCTTTCTTGTTCCGATGTTAATGTTTAATACCAATGTATTGGAGGCTGCGCGGCGAAACAAAGTAAGAAAGTTGGTCTACACAAGCTCCATTGGAGCATATCCCTCGGCAGAGTTGTTCATAGAAACAATGGGCGAATCTGGTGACCCCATGGATACTTATCCTGGTTGGGCGAAGAGAATGGCCGAATTACAGATTCGAGCATATTTTGAAGAATATGGATTGGAATGGTCGGTGGTTAGGCCATGTAATGTTTATGGGCCAGGAGATAACTTTGATCCAAATAACGCCATGGTGATCCCAAGTCTAATGATGAGAATTAGTGAGGGAGAAAACCCACTTAAGGTTTGGGGTGATGGTACATCAGTGCGGGACTTTGCTTTTAGTCGAGATGTTGCGTTAGGAACGATTCTAGCTCTTATGCACGGCACTCGAGGCTCGTTCGTGAATCTTGGAAGTGGTGTGGGTTATACAATAGGAGAACTTCTTGAAACTTTGCAGAAAGTTGTGCCTTTTAGTTATGAATTTGACACTTCAAAATCAGGTGGATTTCCCCGTAGGGTTATGGACATTAAACGAGCTAAGGAATGGCTTGGTTATGAGCCAAAAACCTCGCTCTTCGAAGGTCTAAATGAGACTTGGGCTTGGTTCTTATCAAATAAAGAGGAGTATCTTTTGAAAAAAAATTACTTCAAAGAGCTAAAGAGTTAGGGAGAATTTTGACTACTGCATTCATTACTGGGATTTCTGGAATGGTTGGCTCTCATCTGGCAGATTATCTCTTGAAAGAAACAGATTGGGATATTTCTGGCTTAATTCGATGGAGAAGCCCATTAGATAATATTGCCCACTTAGTACCGCTGGTAAATGTTGGCGAAAGACTCTCTCTTGTTTATGGAGATCTTAGGGATTCTCTTTCAATAAAAGAGGCGGTTAAGAATTCTAAACCTGATTATGTTTTTCACCTTGCAGCTCAAAGCTTTCCGAAGACGAGTTTCGATGCACCACTAGATACCCTGGAGACAAATATACAAGGCACAGTTAGAGTTCTTGATTCCATTAGAGAATTTGCTCCACAGGCTATCGTTCATGTGTGCTCGTCCTCTGAAGTTTTTGGGAGAGTACCGCCTGATAAGTTGCCGATTGATGAAGAGTGCGCATTTCATCCTGCGTCACCTTATGCAATCTCCAAAGTAGGTACAGATCTACTGGGGCGTTATTACGCTGAGGCATTTAACATAACTACTTTAACAACCCGAATGTTCACTCACACGGGCCCTAGGCGAGGTGACGTTTTTGCTGAGTCCTCGTTTGCTAAACAAATTGCCCTTGCAGAATTTGGATTTATTCCTCCAATTATAAAAGTCGGGAATTTGAAGAGCTTAAGGACGATATCTGATGTTCGAGATGCCGTGCGTGCCTACTACACTTTAGTGACGAAGAATCCAATAAGAGGCGAGTATTACAACATTGGCGGGCAACGAACAGCCACAATTGGTGAGATTTTGCAATATTTGATCTCACTTTCCAGGTTAAGAGATGAGTTAAGGTTTGAAGAGGATCCTCGCAGACTCAGACCAATTGATGCTGACCTGCAGGTGCCTAACACTGAAAAATTCTCAAAACATACCGGCTGGAAGCCAGAAATAAGTTTCGAGAAGACGATGAGAGATTTACTCGATTATTGGCGTGAAAAAATAGAAAAGGAAGGTAATGTTTATTTACAAAGGTGAACAGAATTATTCTCTGAGTTTTATGACTTACATGGCAAGAGTTGAGCATAAGAATGGGCAACTTAGAGAAGAGCTGAGAAAACTTAGAGACACTAGTGTAATTTTCAAATTCAAGTTGAATCAATGGTTTTGATTGTGACTACAGATTATTTCAAAGATAAGAGAGTTCTTGTTGCAGGAGGCTCAGGATTCGTTGGAACCAATCTAACCGCAAGCTTGTTGCTGAGAGGCGCACAAGTTCGAAGCACTTACTATAAAAAAAATCCCAGACAAAGATTAGATGAAGTTGAATATGTGCCAGCTAACTTGCTGCTTGAGAATGACTGTAGAAAAGCAACGAAGGATATAGATTTTGTTTTCATGGCTGCCGCCGAAAGCTCTGGTGCAGCAGTGATGGAGAAGACTCCTCTAGTTCATTTAACTCCAAATATCATCATGAATGCTCAAATGCTTGCAGCAGCTTATGAGAATAAAGTAGGGCGCTTCTGTTTTATTAGCAGCAATACTGTCTACCCGGTAACCGATTTTGCGGTAAAGGAAGATGATGCTGAATATGATTTCTTCGAAAAGTACTTTATTGTGGGATGGATGAAACGATTTTCAGAGATTATGTGTGAAATGTATTCTAGTAGAATAGAGAATTCTATGGACACGGTGACTGTGCGTCCTGGAAACTTATACGGCCCTTTCGATAAATTTAATTACCGAGAATCAAAAGCAATAGCTGCACTCATCCGTCGAGCCATTGAAGCAGAAGATCCATTTTTGGTATGGGGAGACGGGTATGACGTAAAGGACTTTCTCTATATTGATGACTTTATCGAGGGTTTGCTTTTAGTTTTTGAGCATGCAAAAGATTTTAAGCCAGTAAACATTGCATCTGGCCAACCAATCACAATAAGAGAAGTTGTTGAAGTAATTCTTGAATGTACTGGATATAAACCAACCAATCTAAAATTTGACTCTTCGAAACCTACAATGATTCCAAAGAGATTAATAGACACTAAAAGGATTAGCAAACTAACATCTTGGACACCGAAAACAACATTAAAAGATGGAATATCAAATACTGTTATTTGGTACCAGGAAATGTTTAAAGGCAAGACTCCTGAGGAGATTGAAACTTGATAATTTCTAGAACACCCACTCGAATTTCTTTCTTTGGAGGTGGAACCGACTATCCAGTGTGGTACTTGGAAAATGGAGGTATGGTCCTAAGTACCTCAATTAATAAGTATAGCTATATAACCGTTAGGTATTTACCAAAGATTTTTGACTACAAATTTCGAATTCGTTACTTCAAAACAGAGGAAGTGCAATTTTTAGATGAGATAAAACACCCCTCTGTGAGAGAGTGTGCGCGAAGCCTTGGAATAGTGGATGGTTTTGAAGTGATTCATCATGCAGACCTTCCTGCTGGCACAGGCCTAGGTTCAAGTTCAACCTTCACCGTAGGAATGCTTCACTCGTTTTATTCGCTACTAAATTACATGCCAACCAAAAGAGAGCTTGCTCTGGAAGCAATCAAAATCGAGCAAGAGGTTATTGGCGAGAGTGTTGGATCACAAGATCAAATCGCAGCTGCTTTTGGTGGATTTAACAAGATCACCTTTGGGGGTAAAAACAAATTCGAGGTTGATCCGATAATTATGAAGAAAGAGAGACTAGGCGAGTTACATAGCAAACTGCTTCTATGCTTCACGGGTTTTTCCAGATCCGCCTCAGATATTGCCCGTCATCAAATTCTTGAGACCCCCTCTAAAGTGCGAGAATTAAGGGTAATAGAGGAACTCACAAATGAAGCCCTAAATATCGTCAGGGATCCACTCAGTGACTTGAATGATTTTGGCAAACTCTTAGGTGAGAACTGGAAGGTGAAACGTTCGCTTACCCCACAAATATCAACTTCTACAATTGATGAGATTTACAGAACTGCTCTCAGCAACGGGGCAATTGGTGGCAAAATTCTTGGTGCAGGGGGGGGAGGATTCATGCTTCTTTTTGCTGATGAGTCCAAGCATGAGTCGATTCGTAATGCTCTATTCAATATTGAGTTTGTGCCCTTTAGATTTGAAGAAACAGGATCTAAGATAGTCTACTTCTCTCACGAATAGGAGAACCACAATCGTAATGAAAGCCATATTCAGTGAACTTGTTAAAAGTTTAAAGGAACTTGAGAGTGACACTCAACTTCAATTAAGAATTGAAAGTGCTATTAATGCAATCTCAAATTCCTTAAGAGATGGATTGCCAGTCTTAGTATTTGGTAATGGCGGTTCCGCGATGGATGCACTACACATTTCCGGCGAATTAGTAGGAAAATTTAACAAAGAAAGAAAAGCTCAAAACGTGATATGTTTAAATGCGAATTTAGCAGTATTGACAGCTTGGTCTAACGATGTGAACTATGAATCAGTCTTCTCTCGCCAATTAGAAGCTTATTCAAAGCCTGGTGGTATCGCTTGGGGAATCTCAACAAGTGGAAATTCGCCATCTGTAGTCAACGCATTAAAAGTTTCCAAAAACTTGGGCATGACAAATATTACTATGACTGGGAAAAGTGGTGGAGAGTGCTCTAATTATTCTGACATTCTTTTGAATGTGCCCTCAGATATAACACCAAGAATACAGGAATTACATTTACCGATTTATCACTATATTTGTATGGAGATTGAAAAGACTTTAACGTAATGGAATTACATCTGATTCGACACGGCGAATCTGAATGGCATAGTGAAAATCGATATGCGGGTCATACTGATATCTCATTAAACTCAGAGGGAAGATCTCAGGCAGAAACCCTCGTTTCTTGGGCAGAAATTATTAAACCTGATGTGATTTTCACTTCCGATCTTAGCCGAGCGATTGACACTGCAAAGCCAATGAGTGATAGATTGGGGTTGATTCCGCATACAAGTTCTCTGCTCAGGGAAGTTAACTTCGGTTCCATCGAGGGGCTCACTCCTGAAGAATTTAAATCAAATTATCCGAAGTTATGGAAGAATTTTTCGAAAGAGCCAGCCACTACGATATTGCCAGAGGGAGAATCGGGAGATAGTGCACTGATTAGAGCTTGGCCTATGTTGAAGGAAATTTTTTTAACTAACTTAGATCGCAAAGTCGTCATAGTGTTCCATGGCACTCTCATGAGACTGGTTTCCTGTAAATTGCTTGGAATTGACTTAAATGAATACAGGAGAGTTTTCCCTGAGATTCAAAACTTGGGTCGAATATTGCTCCGCGTTTCAGTTCCCCACTCTGCCAATAGACTGCAGGCTGGGATTGTGAGGATTGACAAAATTGAACCTTTCGTAAAGAAATAGAATTTTACTTCAGAGAGATGTATACTTTGCATTTCTCAAAGAGTGACAAACAGTCGCTAAGGGCAGGTCTATTTTCACGCTTTTGGGTTTCTCAATATGAGAGATAAGATTTGTTGCAAATTGGGGAGCAGTCATGCCGGCCATTGTTTTACTTGGTGCTCAATGGGGCGATGAGGGCAAGGGAAAAGCCACAGATCTTCTCGGTGATCGAGTCAAATATGTAGTCCGCTATCAAGGCGGCAATAACGCAGGACATACCGTTGTAA
>Ga0194116_10008038_pt1 | contig 10763 bp, 8 predicted proteins | sample TA2MahsurfametaG_4_FD_148617 | JGI IMG/M metagenome (GOLD analysis project Ga0194116, IMG submission 148617) | Freshwater microbial communities from Lake Tanganyika, Tanzania - TA2015008 Mahale S9 surface | ecosystem: Environmental > Aquatic > Freshwater > Lake | place: Tanzania: Lake Tanganyika... | reverse complement strand
CCGTGAACCCCAGCACGGGTCTTGTGACCGGTGTTGCCGCAGGCACGGCCACCATCGTTTACACTGTCCCCGGTTCTGGGGTTTGTTCCAATGTTCCGGGTACAGCATCGCTCACAATAACGGTAACTGCGCCGCCAACGGCAGGAACCTTGAGTGGAAATGACAGCATCTGTGTAAATGCAACAACGCCCTTCGCATCGACGGCGAGTGGAGGTGCCTGGTCTAGCAGTGATACGTTAGTGGCCACGGTGAACGCCAGCACGGGTCTTGTGACCGGTGTTGGAGCAGGCACCGCCACCATTACCTACACCGTTACCGGAACAGGTGGCTGCTCGAATGCTACGGCAACGCGGACGGTGACGGTTAACCCATTTAATACGGTTTCTCTCAATCCTGGCGGTAATAATTATCAATTAATAAATATTGGTGACTCTATAATTCCTATAGCATACAGCACAACAGGAGCGACCGGTGCAACGATTAGCGGTCTTCCTCCTGGGGTGACCGGAAGCTGGGCCAACAATATTGTGACCATTAGCGGTACGCCTTTAACCACGGGTACCTTCAACTATACCGTTACCATGACGGGAGGTTGCACAGGCGGGAACAATATAGCAAATGGTACGATCGAAGTAATAAATCCTTGATCAGCTGATTCCAAAGAACGGATCTATGAAAACAATTTTGTATTTTCCTTGTATAGTATTGATTTTGTTCTTGAGCTTTGCTTACAAGGTTCAGGCCCAAAAGCCCTATAGCCATAAAATCCTTTCTAGCGGAGGAACAATTTCCAAGAAAAATCAGTCCTCCACTAAGGCTATCCTTGGTCAAACAAGTCCAATTGAAACAATTAGTTTCGATGGTCAATTTCTACTGAAACAAGGATTCCTAAAAGGTAGGAGTCCAATTCGAATCCCCAAATCCGAACCGTTAATCTCACTTTACCCGAATCCCAACGACGGGAGTTTTTCCGCTTTGCGGCTTTCAAATCAGCCGTTGACTTACGAAATCCGTAACAATCAAGGTCAATTGTTGCAACATGATATGTTATTACTCAAAGAAACCTCATTTAAAACAAGTTTCTCTTCCGGGATATATTATTTTGTGGCTCGTGACAAGAATCAAATTCAGGCCATTAGGTTTTTGGTGGAGTAATTATTCGAGATTAATTCTATTCTTTGATGTGGGTAATGTAAACAAACGAATTAATTGTGAGTTACATGGCTCTGAATCACTATTTCTGATTTTTATTTTGCCATTGTTATTGCAAACTTCAATGGTTTCTTCTGGAAAATTGGATCCGATTTTGCGCCTTAGGTCATTGATTCCAAGAAAATACTCTTTGCTATTTGGAACATAAAATTTCTTGGATTTGTTAGGATTTAGAGCATCAAAACCATTCAACTGATAGTTTCCCTTTTCTTTATAACCAGTTACTATATAAATATTAGTTGCTTTATTATTTGTAACATGAATATACGTTCCTGGCTTAAACGTAATAAGGTAATAATGTGCAATGCAATATATTAAGATTAAATTAATTAGGTTCTTAAATCGAATAAGAAGAGCCAATGGGAATTTCTTCCAAACAGGAGTGATTGCTTCACTTTGTGGTGTGGGTCTTGCTCCGTATTTGTTATTGCTGTTCATGGTTTGATCAAACAATAACTTTAGGTTATAAAGTGGGGCAAGAATTAACAAGCCTGAGTGCCCAGCATCTTGAATGCGTTTGGCGCCTTGAATTACAATATACAAAACAAAAAGAGCCCCTAGCGCATAGTGTAGATGCAATAAGTCTTGACCGGAAAGAATATAGGGCCTCAATCCATAGAGTTGAAATATCAAAGCGCTACTATAAACGGAAATTGTAAACCACATGAGAGCAGTTAGAAATCTACGAGCGAATAAGGACAGGGTTATTCTGCCATTTACACTCCATTCACTTGTCTCAAGTCGAAGGTTCTTGGGTGTTTCCATAGAAAATTAATAATATTGTAGGCAGGTGGTTATGTACATACGCTGGGCAGACGCCTAAATTAATTCTTAATTCTCTTGTGTAACTCCACGGTGTCTATTCCTAGGTTCTGAGCTTTAATAATAAATTCATTTTTTTTGCTAAGCTCTTTTTCCCGTTTTTTTATATCCGCAGAGTCTTTAGAACTTATTGTGGTGTCGGAGACAATTTTGTACCATTTAAGGAATGGTTGTAAGCCATCAGAATTTTTTATTAGAGAATCAAAAATAACCGTGAGAGTGCTGTCTTTTTGAAGTGTTGTGTCTGTAGGGGGCTGTGGTTTTGGCGGTCCATCATCTATTACTGTTATAGGTGGTTTCTCATCCCCATTCTCTGAAAATGATATATAAAAAAAAAGGAATGTTATACAGCTTAGAAGGCTAAGAAGCAGATTGCGTTGTCTGTGACTTCTCGAGTGAAATTTTTCATATTTTTTCTTCTCTTCATCTAATTGTCGAGTAAGTAAATGGACTTGAGACTGCAATAAGTTCAGCGAATCTTGAGATTTAGGCTTTGAGGGAATGTCTGTTGGTGATTGTCGCGGGGGATTTGGAATTGGAATTGGAATTGTGGGATTTTCAATAGGGATTTTTGCTTCTTTAAAGGGAATTAGTTCATTTCCGTTGTTGGAAAACATGTAAATGGAGTCTCTGAATCTTATTTTGTGTGAATTATTTATTTCAGAATTCAGCACCTCAATACTGTCAAAAACAAACAAATGCTTGCTTTGGCACAATTTATCTATTAAGGAATGCTTCTTGGTAACCTCTGAAAAATTCTTCGCTATTAGAACAGATGAATTATCTTTGATTAAATTATTAGAAGGGATTGAGTATATATCGGGACTAAAGTTAAAATCTACACCCAATTTAGTAGGATCAAATTCTTTAAATGTTGAAATTTGGATCACTTCATTAATCGAAACTAACTTCCTGAGTTTATCGAGGATTCCAATCAGGATAGATGTGTTTTTATCACTAAGGCGTAAAATTCCTTGGGTTGACATGAGTCCCACACCAATTAGGCCTCCAGGGCGAGAATTGTTAATTCCTTTAGCCCGGGTGTAAATTTTAAGATAAGAGACTCCGTATTCGTTGTGGAGGTGGACTAATAATGTGTCTTGGTGAATTGGAGATATGATAGGCTCTAGCTGTGCACCGATCATTCGGGAAAATGACTTTTCGGAGTATTCAAAAACTTCAAATCCGCTTTGAGTTCCGAATAAAATAAATGAGGGAGAGCTCATAACTCTGTGCGAGATTATTGACTATCCTTGAATCCTAGGAATATAAGTATTTTATCCCACCAAGAAATACTAATGATATCATTCCCTGTTATTTGTTTATAGAAGTGATTCCACAATTTCCTGGGATATGCGGTGTTTATTTTCGTTATAACAGTAACTTCTGCTTTGTTTTCATCTTCGGTATTAACAACAGTACCTACTGAATACTCTGTATATACAACATTTGTATTTCTAGCCACTAGTTTATTATACAAAATTCTCCTGTTGTTTTGGATATATTCAATAGGCGTTATTTTCATATTTGCAGGGACTTTGTCCCATTGGGCAACTACTACAATGAATTTTGAATTCTGGAACAATCCGGGGTACTCGGATTCAATATAAGTCAAAAAACGGCCATGCAATTCGTCTTCTTTTGCATCACCAATCCAAGGCATAAATGGAGTGATTAAACAAAAAATAGTATTGCCCCCTGCACAACCGTTCAAAATGGCTTTTATTTTAGGGTCAGTAAATTCCGCAACACCCGTGCGATCTTCTTCATCCGTTATCAATCTTTTAATATCTTCACCAGATAAATCTACTAATGCGAATTCTTGAGAATTCCGGTTCGCGGAATGAGGTTCAAGTTTAGTGCCAATAATATCTAAAGTACCAACTACATTTCTTCTATATGCCTTTTTGGCTACAAACGCATTAATCATGTGTTGAGCAGTGCCTGAACCGTTTTTGTAATGGCCAAAGGCTAGTGTACTTAGGAGGAAGCCTGATTGAGCCCCAAATTTGCTGCCCGAATACAATAACGAAGACAGGAACAAAGATTTTCCGGCATTAGGAAAAGCAATAGGGATGATAATTGGCGTGCCAGTATTGGATATGTCGGCGAAAATTTCAAGGATTTTTTGCGCCGATAATTCGGCCAAAGCTAAACCAGTATTAGGGTTTTCCATAGTGTTAAAAATTGATTTTCTTTAAAAATGAAATTAATTGAAGTTTGGTTATTGAACGGGCACAGGAATTGGCCCTTTAATTCTTTTCTTTTGTTTTATTGAATTATTATAGAGCATAAAGAACATAACCAAAGGTATGGCCAAGTCAAAAAACATCACTAAAAGAATATTTTTAATGGTTCCTATTTTGTGAGATTCATTCTTACCCTTCAATTTTAGCCACGCCGATGGTAATGTGTGGTGAATTTCCCCGATATTTTTGATATCTGTACTCAGGGCATTTAATCCTTTAAAATTTGAGTCTTCTGATTTTTTGATCTCGTTGTGGCCTTTAATAAGGGAATTGGCACTTGTAGCTATATGAATTATTTTTGCTATATTTTGAGGATTGTTTTCAATGTTATTCTTTACTTGTTTTATGTTTATTTTGGTGGTGTCGGTTTCTATTTTTTGAAGTACTGTGATGGAAGAATCTTTTAGGCGTGAAAAAGCGGAATCTAATCTAGAAAGCTCTTTTGCTTTTTTCGCGCCGGTGGATTGTAATAAAATATCATTAATAACACGATCTATATTTTCTTTAAAATCGTCAGCTTCTTGGGCTTTGGAACCACCCTTTGAAAGAATGATCGGCTCCTTACCATATTTAGCAAGTATTTTATTAATTCGACTTAACTGTTCTTCAGCAACTCGTCCTCTTCCTTCACGATTTCTGACTTCAGTATCTAAGCTTTTGGCATAAGTTTCTAAGTCGGCTATATCTATTAAAGCTTTTACATCAATGTCTAAACTAAAACGTTCTTTGTAAGAATTTAAGGAATCTTTAAGCTCTGTAGCTGCTTCTCTTACAAGGTCTTCTTTAAAATCTGAAGGATAGAAAAAATTGAAATTGAATATCATCATTGCTGTGGCTGCCAACAAGTATGGGAAAATAAACCATATTCTGCCACGTACAAGCATACCATAAGTCGCGGTAACAAATGCAAGAGCTACTGCCGCCACAAGTAGAGCCCCGTATTCTGTTTCAAAGAACTTTATCGCCTTCAATCCCAAATAGGCATGCCAAAAGCCCACTAAAAATGAGGCAAAAGCAAGAAAATAGGCTAGGATTATCAAGAAACGCGGAGTTTCGTTTTCTTCGTGCTGATTTTGTTGATTCATAGAATGAATATTTTTAAAGATAAATATAAGGTCATTATTGCTTGATAAGTGTTTGTTATAAGTTATTTTTACAAAATAAAATTAATGAATGTATAAAGGTATACAAATATGTTCAAAATGTATAAATATATTTGCATATATTATTTTCTTAATTTTTACAATAAATGTTTAGGTGTAAAATAGTTATATTTGATAATTATGGATATAAATAATGAATAATCGCCTTAATTATCCTTATTTTTCTATTGTTTTATGTGGTTTTGGTGATAGATTTAATCGACATCTTATTTTTTTGTCTTTCTTTTTCCCTTCTAAACAATTAATTAATGAGAATTTTTCTTTTTACACTCATTTTGTTGTATCCCTGTTTGGTCAAGGGTCAGCAACTTTCTACCAAAGACATTATTTTGGAATGTAATTCCATTATCGAACGGGTTACTTGTGATCTGTGCGATGGTTATGGCAGATATGGCGAATCAGGTTCCCCCAAAATTCCATGTCAACAATGTGAAAATGTAACAGAGGCAACTTTGGCCAACTACCCCTGTAATCGTTGTGGGAATACTCGTAAAGTCAAGAATCCTAATTATATACCTCCAACTCGTTGTGGAAAATGCAAAGAGCGTGGTTTATTGATCACCAAAGGCCCCGAGTTTGAGGTTGCTAGTCATGAATATACAAAAAGATTAAATTGGAATGATGCCAATTATGTCTGTAACAGTTACGGTAACGGATGGCGGTTACCAACAATTCATGAATTAGCAGGAATCCATGAGTTTTTGTTCCGCAAAGGAAAAGGTGATTTTAAAGATAATTCTGAATATTGGAGCAGCACCCCTCATGAAGAGGGGGAAGGTATTTATGTTTTTGGATTTAATCACCAAAATCCTTACACCAATACTGACGATGAAAGTTCAATAAAATTTGTGCGGGCAGTACGTTCTTTGCCTACTAAATCTAAGGTTGAAGGGGGCAAAGTAATGAATGGTCAGAGCAGGTCGGGTAGCTCCTCTTTTGAGTGTGGGAAATTTAGGATTTTTGATTATGATGGTAATGAATACAATACAATTTTGTTGAATGGATCATGCTGGATGCAAAGTAACTTGAGAACAAGCAAATACAACAATGGAGATCAAATCGACCAAAACCTATCTAATAGTATTTGGCAGACTCAGACTGAAGGTGCTTATGCGGTCTATAAGGATGATAAGACTAACGAGGGTTTGTTAGGAAATTTGTACAACTACTACGCTGTAAAGGATAGCAGAGGATTATGCCCTACTGGTTGGCATGTCCCTTCACCTGAGGAATATACTGAATTGTTCAATATAGAATTTGATAACCGAAAGTCCGCGAGTTCTTTTAAAAGTACTGACAGAAAAATAGAATTAGGGGGATGGTTAACAATGAGTCAAGGCGCGACCAATGCGAGTGGTTTTTCAGCAAAACCCGGTGGTTACAGAGTTTTAACTGGAGAATATTATGGTATTAACGAGGATGGGCGTTGGTGGACTAATCATATTAGTAGCAATGGTTTACAAAGCGCAGTTGTTTTGAGTCATAATTCAGATTCAGAAAAATTTGTAGACTTAAACCCTAATTGTGGTTTGTCAATCCGTTGCCTCAAGGATAATTAGTTCAATTTTCTTTCACCCCCTGAATTATTTTTTAAATATATTTTAAGTATAGTGCTTAGCAATTAAAACAACTTGAACCATGAGAATAATTAGAATTCCGTTCTTGTTGTTTACTATTAGTTTAGGATTTTTTTCATGTTCCAAGGATGTTTTGGAGCCAATGGCCATTCCGCCTATTTTGAGTGGCGTACCTACGGATTCATCATGGATTGGACCTGATTATGCCACCGTTAAAGCGACTGTTAATGACGGCGGCTCACCCATAGTTACCAAAGGTTTCCTTTATGGTACGGATTCTAATTTATTAGTTTTACAAAGTGGTACTAATGTTCAAGTGGCCAGGTTCTATGATGATGGTAACCCAGTGAGATTATTTGATACAACTATCTTTCAGTTAATTCCCAACCGTCGATATTATGTTCATGGGTATGCATCCAATATAGAAGGAACAACCTACGGGCCAAGAATTTCCTTTCTGACAAAGCCGCCAGGGTTGCCGTCGGTGTCAACAGGTAATGCTGATTCGATTACCAAAAACCAAGCAAGTGTAATGGGAACCGTTTTGTCGAGTGGGGGTTCACCAGTCAGTCAGCGAGGTATTTCGGTCTCTACAAACCCCGCAGTGGACTCCACTAGTTTTAAATATTTTTCTGGAAATGGCGTCGGTGTATTTTACGTCAACTTGAATGGTTTGGATTCTTGTACAACTTACTTTTTTCGAGCTTTTGCTTCCAACTCTGTAGGTACCTGTTACGGGAGCCTTAATTCATTTACTACTTTGCGATTCCCTGAAGTAAGTACGAGACCGTTAAGCCAAATTACTTCGAATTCAGTAGTTACCGGCGGTCAAATTTTGTCGGATGGGGGTACCAATATTTTAGCAAGAGGTATAGCTTACAAATCTTCCCCTAATCCCACAATATTTGACCTTAATACTGCAGATGGTAATGGACCAGGTTCTTTTATCACCACAGTGGGAGGTCTACAGCCTTCTACATTGTATTATTTGAGGGCATATGCTACTAATTTTGTTGGTACAGCGTACGGTAACGAAATTTCTTTTACAACTTCAGCAAGTCTTGCCTCGGTTACAACAGCTTTGCCTACAGGTGTTACATCTATAGAGGCTAGTATTGGTGGTAATGTGGTATCGGATGGTGGATCAGCGGTGACTGGGAGGGGTATAGCCTATGGATTAAGCAGTAGTCCTACGACAGCTAATTTTACTACAGTCAACGGTACGGGAACCGGGCTTTTTGTGGCGGCTTTAAATGGATTGATTTCTGGTATGCCGTATTTTGCGCGGGCCTACGCTATTAATGCTGTAGGTGTTTCTTACGGTAATCAGGTGACCTTTAATACAATAGCGGGTATGCCGCAATTAGTCATAAATACACCCAATGGGGTAAGCGGAAGCGGTGCAGTAATTGTTAGCCAAGTTGTTCATGATGGCAGTTTACCCGTAACAGTAAGGGGCGTAGCCTATGGGGTAACTCCTATGCCCACATTATCCAATACCGTTCAAGTGAATGGTTCGGGAACAGGCTTGTATACATCAACTCTTTCGGGTTTAATTTCAGGTACATTGTTTTATGTTAGAGCTTTTGCAACCAATGCGGTAGGAACTGGCTACAGCAATCAAATCAGTTTCACAACTCTTCAAGGATATGCATCACTAACAACGGCTCCAATTTCAAATATTACATCTAATTCAGCCCAGTGTGGAGGTGATGTTTTGTCAGACGGTGGTTCTCTTATAACATCGCGTGGAGTAGCTTACGGTTTAACAATGAGTCCTAATATTGGAAATAATTTTGTAACTACCGGTAATGGCTTAGGGCCTTTTGTGTCTAATTTGACAGGGCTAACAGGTGGAACTACCTATTATGCCCGGGCTTTCGCGACGAACAGTATAGGTTCCGCTTATGGGAATCAAGTTGATTTCGTCACTTTGCCTGGAGTTCCTTTGGTAACCACTGACCAGCCAGTTTCCATATTGGCAAATCAAGCGACTAGCGGTGGAAATATAATGTTTGACGGAGGGAGTGCTGTCATAAGTCGTGGTATAGCCTACGGAATTTCTTCTAACCCTGATTTAACAGGCTCTTTCACAAGTAATGGTTCAGGCATTGGCGTTTTTACTTCAATTTTGTTGAATCTGATACCAGGAACAACTTATTTCAACAGGGCTTATGCCACCAATAATGTAGGAACCGCATTCGGTAATCAGCATACATTTACCACACTGTCAAGCTCCCCTTTAGTACAGACGGCATCCGCATCATCCATAACTGCTGAAACTGCTATATCAGGAGGTGAAGTAGTTAACTCCGGGGGAACACCGGTTACCTCCAGGGGGACCGCTTTTGCCCTGTCTACGAACCCAACTACTCAAAACAGTTTCACCACGGATGGTACGGGTATAGGTTTGTTTGTAAGTAATTTGACCAATCTTAGGGCGGGGAGCCTTTATTATTACCGAGCTTATGCGACCAATAACCTTGGAACAAGTTATGGGGCGGTCCTTACCTTTAACACACTTCCAGGTTTGGCTATGGTGACAACGGGTACAGTATCTGCAGTCGGCGCAAATTCTGCATATTTTGTTGGTGAAGTTTTACACAGCGGTGGTTCAACAGTCACTAGTCGAGGGTTTGCGTATTCTACTACCTCCAATCCAACAATTTCAGGCCCCAATTCTCTACAAGGATCGGGAACAGGGGTCTTTGCTGGACAGATTAGCGGCCTTCAACCAGGTTCCCTTTATTTTGTGAGAAGTTTTGCGACTAATGCAATCGGTACAAATTACGGAAATCAGACTTCTTTCCAAACTGATAATTGTGGTGCTTTGACAGTCAATGATGTAAACGGGAATAGTTATCCAACAGTTTATATTGGAAATCAGTGTTGGCTGAAAGCTAACCTGAAGGTTATGAGCTATAGAAATGGAGATGCAATACCTGGTAATTTACCGAATTCTACTTGGAGTACCACCACATCCGGGGCCTATGCCGTTTATGATTTTTCGCCTAGTAATGATTCCTTGTATGGCAAACTTTACAATGGATTTGCGGTGAATGATAGCAGAGGTATTTGTCCGATAGGGTGGCGCCTTCCTAGCGACTCAGATTGGACAATCTTAGTCAATGCGATTTCTCCTTCCGGTAATTCAAATTCTATAGTCCTAGCTATGAATTCCCCGGCTTTTGGAGGAAATAATAGCAGTGGGTTTTCAGCTTTGGGGAGTGGATATCGAGAAAGTGGGGGCTTTTATTATGGATGTGGTAGTACATCCAATGTGAGTAATAAATTCTTTGCGAGAAGTTCAAACAATGGGCATTTTGCAATATCGTTAGCGCCCTTTCCTCCTCATCTATGGTCCTACCAAATTCATACTGCCGGCAATCCAAATTTCGGATATGCTGTTCGATGCATAAGGGATTAAATTTTGAAATAGAGCTTTCAAAATGTTTTCTCGAAAAGCTACTATTTCTTTTGTTAGGAAATTTTTGTTAAGGTCCGAGTCTCCGGAGGTGGGGTAGCTACGCTTTTTGTAGAGCAATTTTTGCTCGCACGTTGAGGCCAGTTGAAAATCGCTTTTCGATAGAGTTTTTTCGGTCATAGGATGTGGAATTAGGCGGCTCGGAAACCTCCGATTTGGGCGCGGTTGAGTGGCTTGGAAATTTTCCAGCCGTTGAGTTCCTGGGTCAGGATTTCTTCCAAGAGCTCAGGGGTCAGATCGGACTCATGATACAAGA
>Ga0194116_10008037_pt1 | contig 10764 bp, 7 predicted proteins | sample TA2MahsurfametaG_4_FD_148617 | JGI IMG/M metagenome (GOLD analysis project Ga0194116, IMG submission 148617) | Freshwater microbial communities from Lake Tanganyika, Tanzania - TA2015008 Mahale S9 surface | ecosystem: Environmental > Aquatic > Freshwater > Lake | place: Tanzania: Lake Tanganyika... | reverse complement strand
TTCTAAAAATTTAAATATTCATATGATAAGGAAAATCTGGTATTGTGAATTTTTATCTTTAAAAAATTAATTGAAATCTCAACAAATTTATTTTATATTAATCTCATTTCTTTTTTAATAAAACATTAAATATGAAAAATTATAAAAATTCAAATAATGGAACAAACTCCTATTCATCTTATATAGAAAAAAGAAAAGAAATTAGAAAAAAGGCAAAATTATATTCACCTATATGGAGTTCACCTAGTACAAGTGATAATGAATCTCCAGAGGATTTATTTAAAAGTTTTTTCAAAACAAATTATTATTTTAAGGAAGAACCAATAAAGTAAATAAAATATTTATAAAAAGATTTTTATATTTTTATTAACTTTAAAAACAATAATAATTAATTTTTCATTAGGAAAATACAGAAAGAATTTAAAGAACCCATCATTCCATATCAGGAGGAATACAGTAGCAAAAGTGAAAGTTTAGAAAAAGATGATGATTTTGAAGAAATAAATGAAAATGAGTATGATTTACCTGTTTTAGGTATTAAATCTTTTGATATAATTATTTATTTAATCATTTTTAATTTTGATAATTTTTGTTGAAAATTTTATTTTTATAAATAATGAACAATTTTACTAAGTTCAAATGGATATTATTTAAATTTTACATTCTCTATTTTAATATCTTTTATTGAAATAAAATTGATAATCAAATCAAAAATAATATAAAAATAAAATTTATAGAGAATAAAGAACATTGTTCTAGCTTATTAGGCAAAAAGACTTTCCGTGAGGATAATCCAACTGAACTTCAAGCAAATAAAGAATCGAGCACAAGTATTCCAAGTCTTAATAACATTGATAATTCAAAATTAATAAAGCAAAAACCAATAGACATTAAATTTAATGAAAGGGAAATCAGGAAAATAATTCAAGGCGCTAAAGTGGATAAAAGAGAATTGGAACGTTTTGCACCTTATATTCAACAAGGAAAAAGAATTCCTAGAAGAGGAGAAGTTGGCTTGACATCAGAAGCCATTGAAAACTTTGAAAAATTAGGCTATGTTATGAGCGGTTCAAGGCATAAAAAAATGACTTCTGCAAGAGAAATGAAAGAGAAGCAAATATTTACTGTTGAGGAGAAAAAAGCTTTGGCTATTTTTAATTTAGAAGAACAACAAAGGAAAGAAATCAGTATTATTGAAAATTTCAAAAAAATTTTACAAGATAAACAAGGAACTGAAAAGGATCAGGAAGGGTTTTATGTAGAAAAAAAGGAAAATTAAATTAAAAACTATTTAAAATTTCTAAATTATTATGAAATTCATCATTAAAATATGTCAATATCAAAGAATATTAAAAGAAAATGAATTTTTGGATTTAATCTTTATGTTAAAATAATAAGTTTATACCAGACAATAAATAAAACATACTATGAATTATTAAAATAGCACAAGTTTTATAAATGGATTATTTTGAAGACCCTTATTTAAGTTTGATTATGAGCTTAAGTTAATATTTTATTCTTTTATAGATAGGGAGTTTTCCAACTGTATTATTTTTTACAAAAAAGATTCTCAATATAAATTTTTTCTTTTAGGTAGATTAATTAATTTCATCAATTTTAGTTTTATAAAGTGAGAGTTTGATTATTGCAATTAAATTATTGAACATTTATTATAATCAGAGCCATTTTGGATGAAAATTATATTATATTTAACTTATTATGAAAAAAATTTGTTTTTAATTTAAAATATTAAAATGAAAAATTCAGAATTTCAATTTTACTCAAAAGAAAAAACTTTTCAAGCCAATGAAATTAATCCTAAAATGGGTTCAAATATAAATAATAATCTTCTTTCAAATAATAATCTGAATAATACCAAATTTTTAATTGAAGATACTATGGGAGCTTCAAATAACTCTTTATTTTTTAGCAATTTATCCCACTTAAAGAATGCTAATTTACAATCAAAATTAAATAATACACAAAATTTATTAAATGATAAAAATAGCATTTTTTCACATGGAAAACTCATCAGCTCAAATCTTTCAGACAATAACAAATTTAGAGAAAAATATAAAGATTTACTTCCAGAAATCAACATAAAAAATTCCATGAATATTAATAAAGACAAAGAAAATAATTACAATTCAGAATCAAATCCAAATATTGATTCAAATCTAATTCAAAATAAATCGAATGAGATTCCATTTAAATATGATCCAGAAAATAAAAATATGAATAAAAATTATGCTAATGAGATTTGTATCATTGAAAATATTAAAGAAGAAAATGATATAGATACTATTAATTTAACCGAAAACAACAGGGATAATCAACTTACTACAAATTTTAATATATCGAAAGAAGACTCTGATATAACTGATGATAAAAGAAATACTAATTTATATTGCCTTACTAATAGTAACTTAGAAAATAGGTTTTATTCAAGTATTCTAGAAACAAATGAATTTTTGAAAAATCAAAAAGCAGAAAAAGATGAAAATTCTATTGATTCAATTGATAATAAAATGCCAAATGATTTTAATAATAAAGATAATGAGTTATTGTCTTTGCAAAAAATAGAAGAAAATTTTGAACTTGAAAAAATAAAAAACCAAAAATATCTGAATGATCTTAGGAATCAAAATGAATTTAAATCAAATTTCAATAATAATAACTATTATGATGATAAAAATAAATATTATTTTAATTTAAGAAATAAAAACCAAAATGTTCCAAGTAAAAATAACAATATGAGAATTGAAAATATAAATCCAAAGACTTTGAGCTTTAGACAAGATAATTTAAACAATAATTATGAGATTAATAAAGACAATAGATTACAAAAAAACAATATAGTGATAAAAGAAACCCTTCCTATTAATGTTTCTCCGATTGCTAATTTACATAATAGTATTTATATTAAAATAAATTAATAAGTCTTAATTCTCTTGAATTGAAAAATACAAAATATGAATTAATATTTTTTCTTACTAAAATTTAAAATATTTTAAAAATATAAATAATTATATTATCTTTATTTTGAAAAAAATTAAAAATTATTTAACATAAAATTATTTAATAATTTTAGGAGGTTTAAGCAATCAGATATATAATAAAGAAGATATTGAATCAATTGATAATTTTACTCATAGAACAAATAATAATCAAAATTTTCAAGTTTTCAATAATTCTACTGATGGATTCCATCCTATTAACAAAGAAATATCCGAAAATCAGATTGAAATAAAAAATAACCAAGAAAAAACCTTTTATTTTACCAATCTGAATAATAACCCTAATTACTTAATAAAGGAAATTAATTTCACTTCCAGAAATAACATTACAAATCCAAATATTAATCATCATTATAGATCAAATCCAAGTCTAATTCCGATTAATAATAACAGTTTATTTTACGATGTAAATACCAATAGAAATAATGAGGAGTTAATTGATCCTTATTATTTCAAAGGAAATCAAAACTCGAAAATTGATTATAAAGATTCTAATTGTATAAATGATGAAAATTACATGTATACCTCAGAGAGACGCAATTCAAATAATAACATTAATAAAATAAATCCAGAGAAAAACTCTCATAATGAAAGAGAAATATATTCTAATATTTATGATATTTTGGAAATAGAAAGAGAATTTGTAAATTTCTCTTTAAGCTTTCCAGGTGAAATATTATCAGTTGAGTTTAATATTAGAAATATATCTAATATAAATGCATGCTTTGAAGTGGGTTTTTCACAGAAAGAAAACTTACTGAAAATATTTAAAAAATACTATCAATCTGATATTAATGAAGCATTCAAAGAAGTACCTAATTCTCAAATTCAATTTAAATGTTTTTCTCTGAGCTACTTGGAAGAAGATAATAATTTAGTAGAAATGGATAAAATTCGAATTTTTCTTAAAAAAGGACAATCGACAAAATTAATTCTATGTTTGAAGTCTCCTCAAATTAAAAAAAAAATTTGCCTTTTTAGTGCAATTGAATTTTCATTAGTTATTAACGACAACTCGAGTAAAAATTATAATTATAATAATTCCATTAGTAACAATGAATATGAAGACTATTATAGAAATGAAAAGACACATAATATTAAAAGCAAAAATGAATATAATTTTAATCCTCAATTTCAAAATCCAGAAGTTAAATTTTTAATTAAAAATGAAAAACATCTTAAAAGTTATATGCCTATATTAGGTTCAGTGGATATTCCAAAATTGCTTTGTTTAAAAGAACTTTATAACGAAAAAGCAACATTTCCTTTAATTTCTCTTTTGTTAGAAATCAAATCCAAAGGTCAAAAATTTAAAATTCCTTTCAAAAATTTTTCTCTTAAAGATATGGAAATAGAATTAATTTTTGAAAAATTGCCAATTAACAAAACTATTTTTCATATTGGAGAAAAATATTATGAATGTCAATTTTTATGCTTTCCTAATAGATTAGCTATTCCATCACATGGGGTTTGCGAGATTGAATTGATAGCTAAAATAAAAAAATTTAAAGTTTCAAATACTGAAAACTTTGTTGTTACAAAGATCGGGAAAAAAATTAGAAAAGTATTAATTGCAAAAGTAAAAAATGCTAGTGTATATTATTCATTTTTTATCGAAGCAAGTTTCATCAAGAAAAAAGAAAAAATAAAAGAATAATTTTTAATTTACAATATTTTATTTAATACTGAATCAAGTATTGGGAAAATGTTTTTAATATATTTGAATAATATATAATTATAATGGATTTAATATTTTGAGATCGGAAAGATATTTAAAATGTTAAGTTAATTAATCACTTTTTGTGTTTTAAGAGAGGCTTAAGTATAGTTCAGGAAATAAATAAAAATAATAAATAATTTGTTTATTATTAAATTATTATTGAAAAATTTAAATATGATTTTCGTTTAGATAATTTTTTTTTAATAAAAATGATATAATGCATTTAAATAAAATTCAGATCTTAAAAGATAAAATATCCTTTGAATAACTTGTTAACTCGAAATCCTCATGGATTACATTTAAAATACTTTAGGATATTTATATAAGAAATCTTAAATATTATAATAATCTTTTTATTTAAAAAGTTCTTATTTTTAAAGAATAATTAATTTTTTAATCACTTAATCATAATTATCTTTAAATAATTTAAATAAATTTAGTTAAATAAGAAATTAATTTTCTTTCTAGTAATAGTTCTTTATTTACTAGCCATCATGTCTTGTAATTGAATTTTGAATAACCTCAAAACCCTTTTATCAACTTTTGTAGGATTTTCTCTTTTAATGATTTCGTCATAAGAATTTTTCAATTTATCAATATCCGCAAGATTTATTGAATTGATTTTTTCTTTAGGGTAGAAGAATTTTAAATATTCAGGATCTTGATTAACTTTTTGTCCAATTGAAACAGAAGGTTTTGAAAGGAAATTTACTAGGTCTAATGTTTCATTATCTAAAATCAAATACTTGAATATCGAAATTTCTTCCATTTTTTTCATATAGTTTATTATGTCAAGATTTTTATTGAAAATTTTATCAGCATGTTCAAATACTAATCCTTTTTCTCTTACTTCTTTGCAGTTTCCACAACATAACACATAAATTAATATATCAAAAAATCCCATTGAATTAGCATTTTGTTTGGCAATAAGTTCTTCAGCATTTTCAACTTCTTCTTGGTTGCTCTCATTAAGTTTTTCTTTTTGGTTAGCTTTAGCATCTTCGATTATAATAATATCATCACTTTTTTTTAAAGCCATTTCAAAATTAGCACCAATGCTTTTTACAGTTGGTTTGCCTTTAGAATCCTGTTTTAAAAAGTTCTTCGGATCAAAACCAGAATGTATATTTTCAGATTTTTCCTTGCTTTGTTCTTCAATTATTACGCTTTCAGATTGTTTTGCTGGTATTAAAAGATTTTGTAAACTTGAAAGTCCTGGATTATCTGATGAAAGTTTTGATTCTAATGTTACTTTCTTATTTTTTTTTAGAAGATTGGAAAAATTTTGTTGGAATTCAGACATAACATTTTTATTAAATGTATTTGTAAAATACCTTATTGAATTTGCTGCTTTTTCCTTGCTGGTATTATCATTGTATTTCATAATCTTGCTCATAACATATTGCTTTGCTTGCATTTGATTGTAAATGTTCATCAAGATACTGCTCCATATAAGGAGATTGGAAAGGTTAGCAGATACAGCACCTAAAAATTCTGGTAAATTTTCAAAAGTTTTTTGAACAATTTTAACATTGTTATGGGCATTTAAATAAATGCTTATTAAATCTAATTTTTCTGGTAATTTTGAAATTAATCTATCTTGAATTGTAACTTGAGATTCTTGTACAGACACTTTTTTGAAGTAGCTAGTTTGATTAAATTTATGTACAAATAAATTCTTATCTTCTTTATATTGAAATTCTTGAAATCCAATTTTAATTTTTTTCATAAAGTTCAGATCGAGATAAGAATAAAGCGAGTCGATTTTTTGGAATATTGGATTTTGTAAACTACTAACATCATTTAACGTATCTATGAAATAAATGCGGAATTTGAATAAATTGTTTCTGAAAATTTCTTTAATTTTTCTTTCATCTTTGGAATATTGAGGATTAAGAGTTACTTTATTTACAATATAAGTCATTTCTTCATCATGATGAGTTCCCCGTAAGAACAAATCAGAATTGCTTTCAAGGCAAGTTAATTCGTTAAATAGAAATTTTTTGAATAAAGGATCTTCACTAGAGTCTTTAAAATCATGCTCTGTGCAAGGCCTTTCAGAAAGAATGGTCTCGGATTTAGAATTATTTTGCTTTTGCCTAACATAAGTTTCTGTAATGAATAAATCTTCATATTTAGTCCCTACAATGCTAGTATTGTTTTCAAAGGTGACTTGTAATGCAAAATTGAACTCCATTTTATTAAAAAACATTTTCGTAGTTGGATAGATAGCTTTTTCAATAAAGGTGAGTTTATAATTTGACCAGAAGAAAAAATCTCTTGATTTAATTAGCATAAAAAAAGCCGAAAAAATCACGAATAATATGTACCAGATACCTCCTAAGAAAGTCCCGTATTTTACTTTATTACCAACTCTGAATTGAAACGTGACAGGAAATCTATCGAGTGTGCTTATATAATTTTGAAGACGTCGAACAACGCCTTTACTAGGTTTTAACATTTTAGATCTTTTTTAATTTGTTTTTTATAATTAATTATTTATTTATTAAATATAATTCTTTCCCTAAAAAATAATAATTTTTATTAATTATTTATTAATAAAATTTCTATTTAAAAGGAATTTAGGTTTATTCAATGAATTATTATGTTTTTTTTATAAAAATTTTTATAATAACCTTTAATCAGGCTTTTTGACTCTTTATCAACTAAATAATAATAAACTAGTAATTAATTAATTTTTAAGTTTTGATTACTAAACTTTATAACTGAATTTTATTATATTGTTTGAATTTCAATGATATATAAATACCAACACATGCAATTTTACTAAAGTTCATATCGAATTCTAATTCAGAAACACAAATTTTAAATTTATTTGAATTTTTAAATTATTATATAGAATAAATAAAAAACCAAAAAATCTCTTCCAAAGTTAAAATAGATATTTAATTTTTGTTTCAAAAATTTTGATAATGTATTTGTTCGTTTCATTTTTATCTAAATCATTTAGCAATTTCTTATAACTAGATAATATATTTTCAAGATCTTCTGATGTTATATTCTTATCCAAAATTGCCATTTTTTCATATGAAAAGAAATCATTTTTATTTGATCCGAAATTTTGAAAATTTAAATCAAACACAGAAATTAAAGGTTTTGATAAGAAATTTATAAGATTTTGCTGATCTTTACTAAATATAATTCTTTTAATCAATTCCAATTCTTGCGATTTTTTTATCAAAGTTAAAACATCCAAGTAATAATTTAGCTTCTTCTGCCCTTCATTATAAACATGATTTTCAAACTTTTTCTTTTTATATAATTTACAAAGTAAATATTTCATAAGAACATCCCAGGTTGATAATTTCAAAGTTTTAGATCTCCTTATTTTAAATTTTGAAATATATTCATCTTTAAAATTTTTTATATCTAAACTGCTTTTTTGAGAAATTTTATTAGAAGATCCAAAAATTGATTTCAAATTTGAGTTTTTGAAAACATCTTTTGTTCCTTTATTACTTTTAATATCTCCGATTATATTGTTATTAGAATTCTTTTCATAATTACTGTTTGTGTAAAATATCATTTCTGTTTTTTCTTTATTTTTAAATATTTCTGTTTGAGTTTTTTGGAGATAATTCTTATTGAAAACAATAGTTTGATTATTTAAATTCATATTTTCATCCTTTTCCGCAATGTTTAAATCATTTGTGTTTTTAATTTTAATCGTCTTATCAAAATTGATGTTGATTAAATCATTATTTGATAAAGTTTCCTTTTTCTGTTTCTTCAAAAATTTAATTTGATTTGTTTCAGAGTCAGAAATAATTTGTGAATCTTTTACAGATTCATTGAGTAAAATATTATTTTTATTGATTTTGACTTCATTTAAATCCGAATTTTTAGAATTTTTTAATTTATTGCTTTTTATAATAAAATTTTTCTCATAATTTGTTAGATTCTCTTCATCTACAACATTTTTATTTCCAATTCTATTATTTCCACTGTTAGATTTTTTATTTTTTATTTTTGATTTGCGAGAAAATTTATTTTTATAATTATTCATATTTGATTTGTTTTTAACTATATTTATATTTATTATGTTTTTTTTATTGTTATATTCTTTATCTTCAAGACTATTATAATATCTATTTTTCCCATAACTATTATTAAGCAGAATTAAATCTGAATCGTCTTGTTTACCATTATATCTAATTCTAGTCTGGAATTTATCATTTGAAAAAAGATCAAGATTTGTATTTTTATTCTTATTAATTTCAGGATAAATTCTTTCTTTATGTAAATTGTTGTTTGAAAGATCAGCAAATACTTTAGAATTACTGGAACCTTCACGAATAAAAATCTTCTTATCTTTATTTTTTATATTTTCAAAGATGTTATTAACTAAAAACCTATTATCTATTAATGATTTCTTGACTTCTTCGGTTATAATTTTAAAATTCTTCTCTAGCTGAGAATTATTCATAATATCTTCTTTAAAAAAAATTGTTTTGAAGATTAAAAACTGATTCAAAAAATAATCGTTTATAAATCGCATAAAAATAATCAATAAAAAAAGCGAGCTACTAAGCATACTAGAGACAGAGGCTAAGAAAATAGAAAGCTTTTGATATTCTCTTTTAATTGTTCGGATATTTTGATAACTTCTTAAATAAATTGTAACAAGCTTATTACAATCTTCATGTGTTGAATGAAGCCTATCCAAAACACTAAAAAAGTATTCTCTTCCATGATCATATTTTATATTATACTTAACATCTGCGAAGTTAAACCAAATTGAATAATCATCATAAAATTCAGAACGCATGAATTCCAAATGTATTCTTTTGTAAGTGAACAAATCAAGAAAAGTGAAGAAGCTATTTACATATAGTGTGATGGGATTATCAATATTTGTTATGTCTACAGCTGTGTCTATAAAATAAATATTCATTCTCAAAGTATTGTTTAGGAAAAAATCATTTAAAATATTATATTTTTCTGGGTCCGAATAAATACTTTTTTTTATAGAAACAACAAATTTTACCAAAGAATAAATATTATCAGTGAAAAGTCCTTCAATAGTTTTATTAATATTTACTGGACATAAATATTCAGAAATATTCAATTTATTGAAAACTTCAGATTTAATGTTTTTAAAGTCTGAAGTATTGCAATTTCTTAAATCAATTTTTTCATAATATTTATTTGCATTATTTCTATCTATAGTAGTTTCGAAAATAAAACTATATTCTAAATAGTCTGAAAAATCCGAATTTGCAATGGTAAGGTTTTCATACATAATAGCCATTCCAGCCATGAAGTTTAAAGCACTTAAATTAATTTGAGGACTTGGTAATATAATTTTATTTGAAAAATAAGATAAGCAATTTTCTTTTTTAATCCATAAGATAAAAGAATATAATATGAAGCTGAATATTCCAATTATCCAAAATATAAATACTCCTCCTCCAAATTGGGTTTTGTAATTTTTATTTGAGTCTACACGTAATTCAGCATTTACTCCGAAGTAATCTAATTTTCTTAACCATTTCATTTTTATTGTTTTTAGATTTTAAAAATTATGTATGAAGATCCTGAATTTATTAAAATCATAAATATTTTTAAAATCTCAAATTATTGTATTTCAATAAAGGAAAAAAAGTCAAAAGAAAGGAAAATTTGTAAATATCTAATTCATATAGTTAAAAAATTTTTAAAAAATCTTTAAAGACTATGAAAGTTTCAATTAAAAAATCAATTATTTATTTCTAATGCATAAACTCTATTTTTAATAAGAAAATGGTCTTATTGTTAATTTATTTTTAATTAAAAATAAGATTAAATTTTCTAACACCTAAAACTCATTTAGATTTAGATGGAGATTAATTTTTTTTAATTACTTTAACTTAATCAATCAAATTTTTTAGTTATATTTTTTTTTAATAATAGGTTGATTGAAGAAAAATTATCAAGCAGTCATGGGAAATTTTAGTTTTATTTGAAAAACCACTTGGGGATTGGGGATTGGGGATTGGGGATTGGGGATTGGGGATTGGGGATTGG
>Ga0194116_10008035_pt1 | contig 10766 bp, 7 predicted proteins | sample TA2MahsurfametaG_4_FD_148617 | JGI IMG/M metagenome (GOLD analysis project Ga0194116, IMG submission 148617) | Freshwater microbial communities from Lake Tanganyika, Tanzania - TA2015008 Mahale S9 surface | ecosystem: Environmental > Aquatic > Freshwater > Lake | place: Tanzania: Lake Tanganyika... | reverse complement strand
ATATAAACGGGCGGTAGCCCCTACTGTCCTGGATAAAATAAAAAAGAAAGCCCCGGCCCGATGAGCATTCCCGCCAAAACGAGTCTCCAGATAGGTGTAGATACTGGTCAAGTTCATGCGGTAGTACAACGGAAGTAAGACGAACGAAATGACCAGGTACCCTAACACATAGCCTAAGACCAATTGAAAATAGTTGAAATTGATCGTGCCTACATTACCCGGTACGCTAACGAACGTAACTCCCGACAAAGAAGTGCCCACCATACCAAATGCCACCAACATCCAATTACTATTACGATTGCCGATAAAGAACGAATCATTATCGGCATTGCGAGAGGTATACCAAGCCACGCCGAGCAACAGTAAAAAATAACCGATCACAAAGGAGAACAGTACAAGAGGTGACATAGGCGGCAATAATTAGAGAGCCATGCAATAGGATCTAAGGAGGTGCTGATTGAATTTTGAAGTTAGACAAAAATAAGTTCCCTTTGCCAGATGCGGCATCCCACCTCTATTGAATCCCTTGCGGTTTTTTGCGGATCCAAGACTGGAATCAATCCGATCTTTAGCGCGGATGCTCTTACACTGGGCCATTGGATGGCTGATCATCACATTCGACTAATATATGGCGGGGGCAGCGCAGGCCTGATGGGCATTATCGCTGATGCGGTATTGGAAAAAGGCGGACATGTGACCGGTATCATCCCTTCGTTGCTGTTAGAATGGGAAGTGCAACACCGGGGGCTAACCGAACTGATCATTGCAGAAGACATGCACCAGCGAAAAAAAGAATTGTACAGTCGCTGTGAGGCTGCCCTGGTCTTACCCGGCGGTTTCGGCACCTTGGATGAACTCTTTGAGATCATAACCTGGAATCAACTAACCATTCACGATAAACCCATCATTATCCTTAATAGTGATGGATTCTACGATGCGTTACTGCAACATATCGAGTGTATGCGAAAAGAAGGGTTTCTCTATCAAGAAGCCCTTGATAAAATTAGCGTGATAAAAAAAGTAGAGGAGTTAGGCCATTACCTGTAAGATCGGCCTCGACGACCATTCTCCTGAAAAAGCGGAATCTGAATTCCCCCTCTGAACACAGGAACGGAACGACCGTAGGCATCCGTATAGGGAGAATATAAGTTACCCGATACGTCAAAGAGGATCGAAAGATAATAGAACGGCACGCCTCCCTTACCCCAACGATTGCTGGTATAGCCCCCTCCCACCAATACGCTGCCTGCATCGATACGGCGCACCTCAGGAGGTCCTAGTACCGGAATACTGCGCTGTCGTATAAAATTATGTTCGAGCTGTCCTTGCAAAAAAATACTGCGTAACGGATAGAGCCGCAGCCAACCTCCGCCCCCATAGACCGATTGACGAAGCTTATTATTGAAGATCCCATTGTAATCGCGGATGGAGTTGTACGTATAATTGACCTGAAGAGCCAGGTCTACATAATCGGTAAGACTATAACCAAAGACCGGATTTCCGCCAATGAGAAAGGTGTTATTGAAAACCCCAAAAGATACCGAGCCACCAGTAAATAAATTCTTTTTCCAATCACCCGGCTCTTTATCACGCTGAGCAACTACCGAAAAAGAAAGAAAAAAACAAATTCCTGTCAATAAGGGGAGCAACAGCACTTTCTTAAAATAAGGTCGGCTTACTACCATAAAATTCATAGCGGATCATTTAAAATATCTTATCGGCATTCAATATGCCATTGGGATCGAATGCGCGTTTGATATCACGCATAAGTCGCAACGATGTTTCTTCGAATACGATGGGCATGAAGCTTTTTTGAATCAGTCCAATACCATGCTCGGCACTAATGGTTCCTCCCAGGCGATGCACCAGCTTGAATAACTCAGCAATAACCTCTTGCATAGGCCCATGTCCATAGCTATTGGGAACGCCCTCTTTTCGAATTCGAATATGCAAATTGCCATCGCCGGCATGTCCATAGCAGATCACATCGAATCCATGCGTCTTACCCATGGCTTTGACGCCCTTGATAAGAGCCGGTAACTCGGCCCGGGGCACCACGGTATCTTCCTCGATTGTATAGCCAACCAGTTTGGCAGCTTCGGCCGCACGGCGACGCAACTTCCAGAGTTGATCTTTTTGACTGGCATCTTCGGCAAAATAGATCTCTCCTATATCAAATTGAGTCAATAACGTTCCGATCGCCTCCATTTCTCCCATTAATACGTCCATATTGTTGCCATCTACCTCAATGATCAGGTGCGCAGCTGTATCATCGGTGATCGGAACGGCGGCCGTTCCCACCAACTCGCTCACGATCTTGAGCGCATCGATCTCCATTAATTCCAGTGCACTGGGCGTAAACCCGGCCCTGAAAATGGCACTTACCGCCTCGCCGGCCTCCTCTAACTTTCTAAAAGGCACCAACATCAGCAGTTCTTGTGTGGGCAGGGGTATTAATTTAAGAACGATCTTGGTCACGATCCCCAAGGTGCCTTCGCTCCCTACGACCAATTGTGTCAGGTTATACCCTGTTACATTCTTGAGCACATTCGAACCGGTCCAGATGATCTCTCCGGTAGGCAGTACCAGCTCGAGATTAAGTACATAATCTTTGACCACCCCGTACTTGACCGCCTTGGGACCACCGCTATTCTCCGCAATATTTCCACCAATAAAACAAGGTCGGGTGGATAAAATAATTTTTTCTCCTTTACCGCTTGCTGAAGCACCTCGGTGATAACACCCGGCTCGGTAGTAACCTGAAGATTTCGTTCATCGATCGACAGTATACTATTCATGCGCTCGGTACTAAGCAATACTCCTCCCAAATGTGGAAGGGCCCCACCACTAAGTCCTGTGCCGGCTCCACGCGGCGTAACCGGAATCAGATCGGCATTACAGATAGTCAAAATAGCACTGATCTCTTGGGCTGTGCGCGGCTTGATGACGACCTCGGGTAAAAAATGCAGGTTCTCCGTTTCGTCATGGGCATAATGATCGAGCGTCTCCGCATCGACATATACATATTCGGCTCCAACGATCGCTTTAAAACGATCGATATGCGAAGCCAGCAGGGTACCTTTTTTTGACATGCAAGATCAGCTTAGAGTCCAAAAATCGGCATAAAAAGGCAACTGAAAAAGACTAATACCGAAAAGAAGGACACATGGATTCTCTTCGGTTGCCCCGGTAGGGATCGGTTAGTCCCTGTTTGACCAGCGAGAGCTCTAAGGCACCTCTCCGGTTGTTGAAATTCTTAAGCGAAGACATCGTTGCATCATAGCTGAATTGCAGTACCATGTCTTTGAATCCAAGACCGACCATCGGGATCAGCGATTCGTTATATCGATAATAGAGCCCGCCGGATAATACATATTCTCCATCGCCGGAGAGATTGTAGTGTGCATTGACCCCTCCTACCCACTCCGAGGCTGCGGCCTGTATGGAAAAATAGAGGTGCGGACTGACAATAACTTGATCGTTGAGTTTAAAGCTGGCATTGAAAAAACCATTGTAGCGAACCGGGATCCGATTATCGATTCCATCGATACTTGCAAAAAAACTCTCTTGCGGTCTGTTCAGGTGCATGGCGGAGAAACCCAAATTAAAAAAGGTAGCGTCCGACGGAAAATAGGCATAATTGAGGCCCACCTGCATATCGACGTAATTAATGTTATTGGCCGCGAGTAAGGGCGCCAGATTCGATTGATGACTATCAAAGAACTGCCCGTTCCATTGTGCCGGAAAGGTGAGCCCCGAAGTGTTGATATTCTTATTGGCCCAACCCACATTAAAGCCAAGCCCGAGCAAACTCCCGTTCCCGATCATTTGATGATACGCCAAAGAGCCGTACACTTTGGTAGAGGTAAGCGCACTGGTTCCGGCTACATCGCGAAGCAATAGACCGCCTACTCCGAGCCAACCGGTTTGCTCGCTGTTCTGCAAGAGTTGTGCATCGCCAAAGACACTCATGGTCTTGTAGGGAAAGGCTGTGACCGAAGCCCATTGACTGCGATAGTTGATACCGAGACGATAATCTCCATCGGGAATAAAACCCGTGTGAGCAGGGTTGACCAATAAAGGCGTTTGGGTAAACTGAGAAAAATGCAGGTCTTGAGCCGATAGCCCCTGCAAGAGGCTACTCGCAACAATAAAAAAATTGACTATGATACGACCGTACTGCATGTCTTTATCGAATAAGCGTGATATCCCCTTTTTTGATCAGGGTCTTTCCATCGAAAAATTCAACTGACAAGGTATAAATATAAACATCCATTGGCTGCAGTACCCCTTGATAGGTACCATTCCAACCCTGCTCCAGGTCAATGGATTCAAATACTTTTTGCCCCCATCGATTCCATATTTCCAGTTTCATTTTGCTAATGCCAAATCCCCGTACTTTAAGCACTGAATTGATATCCCCACTCAATGGGGTAAAGCCGGTGGGAACATCCACCGCCGGCACAACCGTCGCTTGCACGCTACGACAAGTGGTGCGTGGGCAATCCAACGAATTATACGAAGTCAGACAAGCCTGAAAGGTGCCTGTGGCCCGATATTGACGCACGATCGGTGCCCGCGACGTCGTAAGCAAACTATCTCCATCGCCAAAAACCCACTTGAAGCGAACGGCATCGGCCGAACTCTGGTTGGTGAAGGTATGAGGGGTGTTGGGCTGCAAGGCCGTGGGCGAGACCGAAAAATTAGATTGCGGCGCATCGAGTACTTGCACTAAGAATCGTGCGGTGTCACTAAGATTACAGGTATTGGGATTCGTTGCGACCAGCGTAATGGTATAAGTACCCGGTGTGGTGTAGGTATAATTTGGTGAGGCCGAAGTAGACGTGTTGCCATCCCCAAAATTCCAAAGATAGGTTTGAGCAGACAGCGAATTGTTCGTAAGCAAGGGTTGAAATGGAATACAGCCCCTGGCCGTACTCGTAAAGCTAGCTTTTACATTCGCATCAACGCTAATGGGTATGATCAACGAATCGGGAGCATTACAATAGGTCGTATCCTGTAAATAGAGTCGCACATTATACGTACCAGGACCGGCAAAGTTGTGATTGACCGGACCCGGTCCCGCCACCACGGGCGCGGAGCCATCCCCAAAGTTCCAAAGGAAAGAATTGGCCCTAAAGGGATAACCTGGCAAAGTGGTCGATAGATTATCAAAACGATAATTGAACGCAGTACAAGGAGGAAGTTTGACAGGATCAAAATCGAGATCGGCCTCAATATTACCCACCCTGATCTGTATATAGGAAGTATCTCTGATATTACAAGTAGTAGGATCTACGGCGATCAATCGAACCGTATAGGTGCCAACGGCCAAATATTGATGCGAGTTAGTGGCCGTAGTGGTCGTTTCGTCGGGCGAACCATCTCCAAAGTTCCAGATATAGGATTGTGCAGTAGCGACCGTATCGGTAAAAGCAACGGTGAGCGGTACACAACCCAAGGTATCACCCGCTATATTATTGATACTGGAGCGAATGCCACTTTGCACCCCTGAAAGATTCATGGCGATCTTGACCATAGTAAGACTACATCCCGCGCCACTAGAATTATTGGAGGTAGACCACGAACCAGCGGTTACCGGAAAAGTAGGTCGTGGGCCTGTTCCCACCATACAGTTACCACAGATAGCCTGATAGATGGTACCGCGACTATCAAAGCGACTAGTGCCTCCATCTACGTGATCATTACCGCCATTTTGCGAATTATCCTCACCAAAAAAACTTCCGAATAAAATGCCGGCGGCATCTTTTTTGAGCACAACGAAATAAAAATCCTTACCATCGGTTACTGATTTGAACGCATCAGGAGTAACCGGTAAACCGGCCGTGCTAGCACTGGTAAACCCGGAACCAAACCCAGCACCACCCCAACCAGACATATATACATTTTCGCAGCGATCAACTAAAAAAGCAATAGGAGAGATATTAGGAACAGCCGCCCCCGTACCAAATGCAGCCGAGTACACATAGGCAGAAAGGTCGGGTTGCAACTTGGCAATAAATTGTTTTCCGGCGGGATTATTAAAAGGAGCGCTTGCATTCGAGATTGGCCAGCTTCCTGTAGTTTGACCCATCACATACGGAAATCCATTGGCATCGAATTGCACGCCAAAGACCTGATCGATCGCTGTGGTTCCGATAAAACTGGTACGCAGTCGCTGAGTACCCGTGGGGTTGATAATAGCAACATATCCATCAATGGCACCCCCCAGCGAAGGACCGATCACGGTACCGGTTTGTGTAGCGGGGATCAGGTTTGCGCTTTCAGTTCCTCCGGCCATATAGATATTCCCATTGCCAGGATGTACGGCCAGTACATAGCCGGCATCATTACCCGTACCTCCCAAAAAACTGGCAAAGATCAAATTGCTCAGGTCAGAAGAAAGTTTTAACAACACGGCGTCTTGCGCACCACCGCCAAAATTAGTTTGAAACGCCCCGGCGGTGGTAGGAAAACGACCGGTACCTGTAGCGGAGGATTGCGTATGAGAGGCAACTAATACATTGCCTTGTGCATCTAAAATAATTTCTCCTCGGCCATCATCTCCGTAATTACGTTGCAGCGAACTCAGCGAGCGCGCCGTAGCAATGTTGACCGCATCGGGCCCACTGCCCCCGATCTTGCGCGATCCCATCAGTACGGTGCCGGTCGCATTGAGCTTGGCAACCACAATATCAAATCCGTCTCCGGCCAAGGTTCCGTTATTGATGACCGGAAATCCATTGACTCCATTAGGAGAATTGGTTCGACCGGTCACATAAAGATTCTGTTGCGCATCGACCACCAAGCTATGGGGTTGTTCATCGCCCGCCCCACCCAGGTACGTGGCCCAGATCCGTCGGGTACCATCGGCACTTAATCGAATTAATCCCATATCGGTTGTACCGCCTCGAAAACTTGATTGAATAGCTCCGGGACTAACCGGAAAACTGCCCCCCTCATTGAACACGATGCCACCGGCATACATACTGCCGTCGGGTCCATACGTAGCGGTAAATCCCCAATTGTCGGCGGTGCTGCCAGAAAACGAACAGAATACAAAAGAGGGATCGATAACTAGTGTAGTATTCGGGTCGTACGATCCTACTTCGAATCGCAGCAGATTGTCCTGTAACCGATAGCGACAACTAATTTCTTTGCGCCCGGCTTGTGAAGGCTGATAGGTAAAGGGAGAGGATTCCCGAAATGATCCGATCGAAGTACTTAGTACTAATTCGCGGTTTTGCACCGCCATCTTGTCTACTCCCTGATAGCGAAGGACTATATCTGCAGGATTCCCGCCGGGCCGCACGATCAGATCGTACTTTAAGGTGCCGGCATCACTATAATATCGAAGGTCGATATTTGGATAAATATCCTGGATGGTGATGACTTGGTAGATCGAGCAGGAAGTGGCCCAGCGAGTGGGATTATTTCCTACAAAATAATTTTCGTACGAAGGCAACGGACTCTCTCCTTGGATCTGTGCTATAGCATGTTCCCGCTTTTTGACATCCACAAAGTCGACATTCCAAGCATGGGCACGAATATAAAAATCGCTTGTGTCGCCATGCTTCAGTTTTTGGATCTTGGCTAGATCACCGGGATTTTGTTGCAAAATCGTGAAGCCCCGCTCACGAATAAAAAAATATCCATTATTGACCTGCCCCCTGTACTGGACTTGCTGATCCCACTGGCCCTTGTTCTGCACGAACTCGATAGCCCCTTGTGCAGAGACCACGAGCGAGCCGCAGATCCAAACCAATAAGAATGATAGCTTTTTCAACCGGCAGATTTCATTTAAGGTAACAAAAATCCCTCGTGGGGAGTTCGAAAGAACTGTTAAGAGTGCAGAAATACCTCCCATTTGACAGCGAGCTGACAAATGGGTTTAACATATAACGCCGTAGGGCTCAGGATATTTTGCTCCAGGTCAGTATCGCCTTTCGTAGATTCACGAATTCGCGTAGCCGAGCATGGCGGGGGCTTTCCAATCCAGGGTCCATCTCCAGAAGTTGTGCCGCCTTTTCGCGGGCTACTTCGAGTAAACTTCGGTCGGCCACCAAAGAGGCTAGTTTAAAGGGCAGGGCCCCACTTTGCCGGGTGCCCTCAATTTCTCCCGGGCCTCGCAGCGCCAGATCTTTCTCTGCGATCTCAAAACCATTACCCGTTTGGGTCATTATCTTAAGTCGCTCACGGGCATCGGCCCCCAGTTTGGGGCCTGTCAACAGTACACAATAACTTTTCTCGGAACCGCGCCCCACTCTTCCGCGTAGCTGATGCAATTGAGAGAGTCCGAATTTTTCAGCGCTTTCGATCACCATCACAGACGCATTGGGCACATTTACCCCCACCTCGATAACGGTGGTAGCGACCACGATCTGTGTATCGCCTTCGACAAACCGTTTCATATTGATCTCTTTTTGCTCGGCCGGCTGTCGCCCGTGCACCATGCTGATATGGTAACTAGGCTCAGGAAAAAAGGCCTTGACCTCTTCGTACCCCTTCATCAAGTTCTCATAATCGAGCGTGGCACTTTCTTCGATCAAGGGATAAATAAAATAGATCTGCCGTCCCGTGGTGATCTCACTTTTAATGAAGTCCATTACCCGGCTGCGATCTTTTTCGAATCGGTGCACCGTTTTGATCGGCTGGCGACCCGGTGGCAACTCGTCGATAACGCTGTAATCCAGATCTCCATAGGCAGTCATGGCGAGTGTACGGGGTATGGGCGTTGCCGTCATCACCAGCATATGCGGCGGCACCACAGACTTTTTCCAAAGTTGGGCCCGCTGCGCTACTCCAAAGCGATGTTGCTCATCGATGATGACGAGTCCCAGTTTTTTAAACGTAACACTGTCTTCGATCAAGGCGTGCGTGCCAATTAATAAGGATAAGGATCCTTCTTCCAATTGATTCAGCAGTTGTTTTCGCTCCCGGGTACGGGTCGAACCGGTCAATAATCCTACGGACAAGCCCAGCTTTTGCAACAGGGCACTTACCGAAGCAAAATGTTGTTGACAAAGAATTTCGGTAGGAGCCATCAAACAGGCCTGGTAACCATTATCAACGGCCAATAACATGCAGAGTACGGCCACAATGGTCTTTCCACTACCCACATCACCTTGTAATAGTCTGTTCATTTGCTTCCCATTGGCGGTATCGGCCCTAATTTCTTTGATCACTCGTTTTTGCGCCCCAGTCAGCTCGAACGGGAGATGATGTTTATACAGATCATTAAAATACTGCCCTACTTTCTCAAAGACGACCCCTTCTGAGAACCGATGTCGCTGCCATCGAACCAGCTGCATCCGAAGTTGCGCCACCAATAACTCCTCGAATTTTAACCGCAATAAGGCTTGCTGGTAATGTTCTGTAGATTCCGGAAAATGAATTTGTCTAAGCGCCTCGCTACGCACCATCAGTGTCATGGGCTTTAACGCGTCGAGAGGTAAGGGCTCGGTAAGATCGCTGTCCTTGAGTTGCGCGAACAAAGCTTGCGTTAAGCGCCCCAGCGCTCTTCCACCAAGTCCCTTAGATTTTAGTTTCTCCGTAGTGGAATAGACTGGCTCCAGGAATTTTTTTTCTAGTGTTTGCTCCGGTTCGATCTTTTCGATCTCAGGATGCACCAGTTGAGGACGACCATTAAAGAAACTAAGTCTTCCATACACCAGATAAGAGCAACCCGTTTGAATTATTTTTTGTACCCAGTTGATCCCCTGAAACCAAGCTAATTCAATAGTACCGGTACGATCTTTGAAGGATACCAATAATCTTTTTCCAGCCCGCTGCCCTACTACCTCCTGGTGTAGGACAACACCTGCCAACTGCACGAATTCCATATCAGGACGAAGTGAATCGATCGAATTAATGCGCGTGCGATCGATATGCCGGTAGGGATAATACTCCAACAGATCACCGAAGGTAAAAATGCTTAGCTCCTTTTTAAGCAGTTCGGCACGCAGCGGACCCACCCCCTTTAGGTATTCGATAGGATAACTTAATATAGAAGCCGAAGGTGCGATAACAAAAAATTACTTTCCAATACAAAACTTACTAAAGATAAAATCAAGTTGATCCTCGTTAGTGATCTCTCCGGTAATTTCTCCAAGGTACTGTAGACAGCGTCGTACTTCGAGCGCCAGCAGGTCGCCAGGTAATGATTCCTTTAACCCTCTCCGGGCATCGAGCAAGGCTTTATGCACTTCTTGCAAGGCCTGAAAATGACGAACATTGGTAACGATGGTATGCTCTGTATCGAATTGCCCCTTGAGCACATGGGTTACCATGGCCTGGGTCAATTGATCGAGGTCTTGTCGGGTCTTGGCGGCTATAGAAATGACATTCCCTAACGCGGATAAGAACGCCTGAGAAGAAGCCGCTGGTACCAGATCGCTCTTATTGGCCACCAGTAAAAAATTCAAGGACGCAGCTTCAGCTTGTTTTTTCCAGGCGATCACTTCATCTACCGGCTCCGCACTATCAAATACATATAATACCAAGTCGGCCGATCGCATTTTTTCAAGACTGCGTTCCATACCGGCCGCTTCGATCCGATCAGTTGTTTGATCTCGCAAACCAGCCGTATCGATCAGCCGAAATAAGATATTCTCTATGTTGATAACTTCCTCGATCGTATCGCGCGTGGTACCGGGAATATCGCTGACCAGTGCACGACTTTCGTTGAGTAAGCTATTCAGCAAGGTCGATTTTCCGGCATTGGGCTTTCCAATGATAGCGACCGATACCCCATTACGAATGGCATT
>Ga0194116_10008030_pt1 | contig 10773 bp, 8 predicted proteins | sample TA2MahsurfametaG_4_FD_148617 | JGI IMG/M metagenome (GOLD analysis project Ga0194116, IMG submission 148617) | Freshwater microbial communities from Lake Tanganyika, Tanzania - TA2015008 Mahale S9 surface | ecosystem: Environmental > Aquatic > Freshwater > Lake | place: Tanzania: Lake Tanganyika... | reverse complement strand
CATCCGGGTGGTATTGCCGGGCCAGCTTGCGGAAGGCTTTCTTCACCGCATCGGCATCGGCGCTGCGATCCACCCCGAGCACCTTGAAGTAATCGCGATATCCGTTGGCGCTCATCGCAGGTGCTGGAAAACCGGGGCCGGCCCTGCCAGTCTCCCAGCCGCCAGGGGTTGAGGCGGCCGCAACGCAGGGCGGAAGGCCGAACGCTTCGGCGCACCTAGGGTCATGCCCAAGCGCTTCTGCTGCGATGACCCTTGCATCCGATCGGCTTCCTCAGCGCACCTGGAAAGCCATTCCGTGGGCCTTGGGGCTGACCTGCGCGGGCGTCCTCGCCATGGGGTGGCCGGCTCAGGCCGCCGAGAACAGCAACAGCGCCGCCACCAGCGGTGTGACGCAACCCTCCATCAACCGCCAAAAAGCCTTGGCCCGGCATCTGAAGGAGCAAGGTGCGGTGGTGTACGGCGCCTGGTGGTGCCCCCACTGCAATCACCAAAAGAAGTTGTTCGGGGTCGAAGCGATCGAACTGCTGCCCTATGTGGAATGCGACAAAGACGACGCCGGCCGCAAGCAATGCCAAAAAGCCCAGGTGAAGGGCTACCCCACCTGGGATCTCAACGGGGAGCGTCGCCTCGGCGTGCTCAGCCTGGAGGAATTGGAGATCTGGAGCGGCTACAGCTCAGGATCAAGCGGTAGCCGCTGAGCCGGGGATCACTCCTCTTCGGTGGCCCCGAAGCAATGCATCAGGGCATCACCCCAGCTGTTGATGGCCTTGAGCTCGTGGTCGCTGGCGGAGCTCAGCGCTTCACCATGAGCACGCAGCACCGAAGCCTTGTCCACGCTGTGGCCATGGGCGGCTGCGAGATCCACGATGTCGTCCATGCCGGTGGCGGCATGGAGCTTCTGGCACAGATCCGCATCGGCATCAGCTTTTGCGAGGAACGCCTTCAGATCGGCAACAGACACAGCAGCAGGGCAGGGATCTGGCAGCGATGCTGTCAGACGGGTGGCCCCCCAGCCAAGAGTGGCTCCACCAACACGGCTGTTCCGTAGCAGAGCACCTCGGTGGCACCGCTGGAGCCGGTCTCCACCGTAGAACCGTCGTAGCGCATGCCCACAATGGCGTTGGCCCCGAGCTGACGGGCGTGATCCACCATCTCCTCGTAGGCCTGCTGGCGCGTTTGCTCACACATGGCGGTGTAGGCCCCGATGCGGCCGCCGATCATCGTTTTCAAGCCACCGAGGAACCCCTGCAGCAGGGTGGGAGAGCGCACGACAATCCCGCGCACCACGCCGCGGGCTTCGAGGATCCGATACCCCGGCAATTCAAACGTGGTGGTCACGGGAAGAGGGCGACTCATCGCAGCGACTGAGACCGATCTACCGATCCAGCATGGATCTTGAGGCGTTCAACTGGGCTGCAATGCGTCAGCGAGATGACAGAGAGCAACTCCGCGTAAGAGGAGGAGAGCCGCACGGACGCTGACAACTTCAAAACAGAAGAATCGAGGTCACCATCGAAGGGCCCTCCAGTCGCCTGAAAGCTGAAACGCTGCCCATACATAGGGATGACGCCAACTGAGAACCTGGTGTTCACGAAACTCCTTCTGCGTTGCTGCTAGCGCATCGGCTCTGGCCATCCCGACCTTTAGTTTGCTATAGAAGCTCTCCATGAACGCGGCTGTGGCCAGGTCGTCGACGTTCCAAAGGCTGAGCAATGAAGAGCGGGCACCAGCCACCGCAATCGCGCGCTTAAGACCGTAAACACCTTCTCCCGCCTTGATGTCGCCTTTACCCGATTGACAAGCCGAGATCACAACCAGTTCCGCACCCTTCCAATTCAGACGCGCAACTTCCAGACCAGTGAGATAGCCATCGTCGTCGGGATCGGCTTCTGGCTGATTAGCCCCCGCCAAGACGATACCGCTTCTAAGCAACGGATTCTCCCCTGCTTGTGCGGCAAAACCTTGGCGCGATGCACCAAGCTGATGATCGCCTTTGCGCTCTACCTTCGACAAATCAGGCTGGTAATAGGCATGGGTCGCCAGATGAAGCACCAAGGGTGCATACTTTTGCTGCTGTATAGCTGACACACTCGCCTGAACATCGGTCAAGAGCCGACCTCCGATCAGCTGTGCTACGGCCCTACCTTCTTTGGCGGTTCCCGGTAGTTGATTCCACTGCTGGTTTCCAAGATCGGCAGACCGTTGCTGACTCGCTGCGGTGTCTAGAGAGCTTCGCACCGGAACAGCTGAACGATGAAAGGTCGGATTAGCCACAACAAGCGCCTGACTCGATTGATCCATGGAGGCACCCTGAAGATCAAGCAACTCGCGGCCAGTCGTGAGCAATCGAAACTTCAACACGTCTGCAAGCAACTCACGTCTACCGGGGGCCGGTAGAGCTGCAAAAGGAATCCGGTTGAGCTCACCATCAGGCGAGATGAACAGAGCAGAAGAACCCTTGGTGGCACTAGAAAGTGGATCAAGCACCGAACGCCCCACCTTGGCCCAGAGCTCCAGGGCATCTGGATGACCTCGTTCAGAGGCCTTCAGAGCTAATCGAATTGAGGAATCAATTGGCTTGGCCAGCCCCAATTCGACTGGCGTGATGGCGCCATCGGGCTTGAGCACCATAGCCAGATAACGGTCTTCACCCCATTGCTTGCCTGGTGGTGCTGTGCTGCTGTAGGGCCTGTAGAGCTGATACTCGATGAGGGCACTTCCTGCTGGCAGTGCTGCCGCCACCTGCTGCACCTCAACGACTCTTGGCTTGAGCTGAGGAAGGAGGCGATAGAGCTGTCGTTCAAGCTCGTCCTGGCGACCCATCAGTTGCTGACGCCGCTCAGGTGTGAGCGCCATCGAGGCCAGCTGCTGGGTGACCTCACGCAAACTGACAACCAGTGGCTGTTGAGCGCCTGGGAGGGCAGCGAGCTGCGCCTGGCGCTGCTCGATCTCCTGGAGTAAGCCCTGCCGGTTCAGCCTTGAGAAGAGGGCAAGGTTGGCGCCACTGCTACCGCGCTGGGCGGAGGAGAAGGCAAGTTCAGCAGCGCCACCAAAGGCATTCAGATAGCTCTGGCGATCAGCAACAGGGAGGTAAGGCGCTTCTCTCTGGATCAGAGTGAATTCAATGCCGAGACCGCGACTGATCAGAGATTCAGACTTGGCGTAAAGACCTTGACTGTCGTATAGCAATGCCAGGTTGACGAGACTACTGGCGGTACGGATGTGGCCCGGTCCAAGCATTTTTTCTCGAGTCCTTAACGAGCGCTGAAGGAGTGGCTCGACTTTGGAATAGAGGCCCTGGTTGGCATAATTCACCGCCATAGCATTGAGAATACCAGCCGTCTCTGGATGCTCCCACCCCAACACCTTTTCACTAATCGCCAAAGCCCTTTGGAGAAGAGTTTGAGCCTTTAGATAGAGACCTTCTTGCGCATAAACCGAAGCGAGATTCTGAAGGAGAGTAGACAAATCAGAATGCTCAGCACCAAGCACTTTTTCACTAATCACTAATGCACGAAAGAAGAGCGATCTGGCCTTGGCGTACAGTCCCTGCTCTAGATATATGTGCGCAAGATTGTTAAGACTTTGAACCACCTCAGGATGCTCGCGACCAAGCGATCTTTCACGTATTCCCAATACAACTTTGTTAATTTTCTCCGACTTGGCGTAAAGCCCTAAGCTGAGATAAAGTGCTGCCAAGTTATTGAGCCTGAGGAGTGTTTCTGGGTGATCCGGCCCAAGCACCTTTTCACTGATCGCCAACGCCCTTTGGTAGAGAGGCTCAGCTTTGGCATAAAGGCCTTGGAGTCTATACAGCTCGGCAAGGTTATTGAGGCTTGTTGCTGTTTCACGGTGATCCGGCCCAAGCACCTTTTCGTTTATCTCCAATGCCCGTTTGCAGAGGAGATCTGCCCGAGCATAAAGACCCTGTTTCTGGTAGAGCAGTGCAAGATTATTGAGGCTCCCTGCGGTGACTGGGTCCTCAGGACCCAGAAGTCTTTCACGAATGCTTAACGCACGTTGGTAAAACGACTCAGCCTTGGCATAGAGGCCCTGCATCTCATACAAAAATGCCAAGTTATTGAGGCTTGTTGCGGTGTTTGGCTGATCCGGGCCAAACACTTTTTCATGAATGGCCAACGCCCGTCTAGCAGGGGATTCCGCCTTGACATAGAGGCCTTGAGCTATGTAGAGGGAAGTCAGATTATTGAGGGTCGTTGCAGTTTCAGGATGCTCCGGCCCCAATACTTTTTGACCAATCCGCAACGCGCTTTGATAAAGCGGCTCAGCTTTGTCAAAGAGCCCCTGCATGTAATAGAGACTGGCTAGATTGTTCTGATATGTTGACGTATGAATGTGCTCCGGCCCCAAAACTTTTTCACTGATGACCAACGCCCGTTGGTAAAGCGGCTCAGCTTTGGCATAGAGGCCCTGACTGTCATAGAGCAATGCCAGGCTATTCAGGCTTGCCGCGGTCTCTGGGTGATCCGGCCCAAGCACTTTTTCGTTGATCACCAACACCCGGTTAGCGAGAGGGGCAGCCTTGGCGTAAAGACCTTGAACTCTATAGAGTTCTGCCAGCATCCTCAGGCTCAAAGCAACAAGCTTGTGCTCACGGCCAAAGGCTTTTTCGTGAATAATCAGAGACCGTTGAAAAAGTGGCTCAGCCTTGGCGTAAAGGCCTTGCTGCAAGAAGAGGTATGCCAAGTTATGAAGGCTTTGAGCGGTATCAGGATGCGCAGGCCCAAGCGATCCTTCGCGAATATCCAATGCCTGCTTGTACAGAACCTCGGCCTTCGAATAAAGCCCTCGGCGTTCGTAAAGACCTGCAAGATCGTTTAGGGTAATAGCGGTATTGCGGTGCTTCGGTCCCAACACTTTGTTGTTAATCACCAAAGCTCGTTGGTAGAGAGCCTCCGCCTTGTCATACAAACCTTGACTGGCAGATACAAAAGCGATTTTGTTTAAACTGCTGGCTGTCTCGGGGTGCTCCGGCCCAAGATTGGCTTCCTTCCACACCAGGGTTCGCTCGACAATCGCTATTGCCTCTGCATCCTTGCCGGCTTCGAGGAGCTTCTCAGCCTTTGCATCGAGCTGCTTCACCTTGTCGGCATCGAGCACTGCACCCTCCTGGACCATGGGCTGAGCAACGATCGGCTCCGCGATCTCCTTGGCCCAAACAGGCCCTACCAGCCCACCAAGCCCGATCAGCAGAGCTGTCGTTGAGCCAGAGATCCAACCCTTCATGTCCGCACAGGTTTCAGGAGTCGTGAGACAGCTACTGCGTTGCACCCAGTGATGGGAGATGATCTATCGACGAATCCTGGATATCACTCCAATACTCTGACCTAAAAAAGCCAGTCGAGACGTCCAGTCGAGGCAAAGTACCGCGATCTAAAGGATCTCTCAACGCCGACCCAGCAGGAAATAAAAACCTCTGAGTCTGAATACTTAAAAGGGGCCTTCCAGCCCCCATGGATCATTTGGTTGATAAGGCTGATCTCACCCCATCTCCCTTGTTAGGGTCAGGCGGCCACAGGGGCGGTCTGACGGGAGAAACGAACGATGTTGTTCGCTGTTACGTGTTTGCTCTGACCGAGCAGGCTTCAGTCACCCTCCTCATGCCCCGTCGAAACCATTGCAGCCCCGGGAGCGGTCCCGGCGGGTGCCGGGAGAACCAATGGAGCTGAGCGGAATCGAACCGCTGTCCGAAACACTGGTGTGAGCCACCTAGTCCGGCCGAAACCGGACTCCTGCATTGTGGCAGTAACGAGCACAGGGCGCAGGGGTGGGCATGACCGAACAGCTGCAGTTCCAGGGCACCGCGGTGCTGCCCCCTGGTCTGGAAGCCTGCGGGGCAGAGGAGCTGAGCGAGCTCGGGGCCACGGGCGTGAAAGCTCTGCACCGCGCCGTGGGCTTCCGCACGGATCTGGCCGGCTTTTACCGCCTGCAGCTGCAGGCCCGCTTGCCCTTCCGGCTGCTGCGCCAGCTGGCAGTGTTTCCCTGCCGCCATCGCGAGGAGCTCTATGCAGGCGTGCAGCGGTCGGTCGACTGGAGTACGTGGCTCCCCCCCGAGCTGAGCTTTCGCGTGGATGCCAGCGGCAGCCTGCCCGGCCTCACCCACAGCCACTACAGCGCCCTGCAGGTGAAAAACGCGCTGGTGGATTGGCAACGCGAGCGCTGGGGAGAGCGCTCATCGGTGAATTTGGATAACCCCGATCTCTCCATCCACGTGCACCTGGGCGGCGGCCAAGCCCGGTTGAGCGTGGATGGCAGCGGCGAGAGCCTGCACCGCCGCGGCTACCGCCCCCGCATGGGCCTGGCCCCGCTGAAGGAAAACCTGGCTGCTGGGCTGATTCGCCTCACGGGCTGGGATGGAAGCGTTCCACTGGCCGATCCGCTCTGCGGCTCCGGCACCCTGCTGATCGAGGCCGCCTGCATGGCCCTGGGCCGCGCCCCTGGCCTCGAGCACCGCTTTGCCCTCGAGCGATGGCCCGATTTCAACGGGCAGCTCTGGAGCCAGGCCCTGGAGCAGGCCGGCCAGAGCGAACGCCACCAGCTCGCTGATGGCCGGCCGCTAGCACCGGTGGTGGGGCTGGAACTCGATGGCGAGGTGGCCAATCAGGCCCGCGCCAATGCCGAAGCCGCGGGTGTAGGCCATGCCGTAGCGATCCAGAGCGGCGATTTCCGCGGCTTCCAGCCGCCGGTGGGGCCTGGCGTGATGGTGTGCAATCCGCCCTATGGCGAGCGCATCGGTGATCGCGATGCCCTTGAGCCGCTCTACGCCGATCTGGGCCGGATGGTGAAGGAGCGCTGCAGCGGCTGGGATTTCTGGCTGCTCAGCGGAAACCCCGAGCTCACCGGCGCCCTAAAGATGAAAGCCAGCCGGCGCATCCCCGTGAGCAACGGTGGAATCGATTGCCGCTGGCTTCATTACGCCATTCACTGAAACCCAGACAGCCATTGCACAATTGGGGAAGCAGCTACCAACTGGAATGCTCTCGGGTACTTCCCTCCTACTAAGCACGTCTGCAGCAGAGCGACACGCGTCTCTTCTCTCTGTGCCACTTGAAGCACAAGTACTCTTCATCGGAGTGGTCTTTTTAGGCACACTGATCGTCAGCCGGTTCTCAATCAAAGCCGGAGTTCCCGCCATCCTCGGTGTTCTCATACTTGGGCTGGCAATCAATATTAATGTTCTTGATGTCGACCACGCAGAAGTAGAGACATTACACGTATTTGCACTTGCGCTTCTTCTTTTTTACGCTGGGCTCAGAACAGACATTAAGTCCATCCGTGGCTTCCTGGAGTACGGCCTGCTATTAGCTACCGGAGGCGCCGTGATATCTACGCTGATTCTTGGATCAGCAATTTACTGGCTTGTCTCCGCCAATGGAGGAAGTCTCGCCCCAGGGCTGAGCGAGACTATGCCACTCGGCGCGGCCTTCCTGATCGCCGCCTGTCTCGGCTCTACCGATGCAGGAGCAACGCTCGCTGTCTTAACTCAGGTTAAGCGGTATGTGCCAGAGCGGGTCAGAAAACTTCTCGAATTCGAGTCATCTGTCAACGACCCCTCTGCCCTGATCATTTTTGGCATTTGCTTGAGCTTGTTCACCATGGCAAATGGAACCGATCAGTCCGCACAGTCCCTTGCCATCAGCGCATCAAGCAGTCTGATCCAAAAAATCGGATCGGGTCTGTTGACCGGAATAGCCCTCGGCTACGCAGCAAAAGTCATCATCAACCGTTTTGTATCCGACAAAGAGCAACTTCTCATTGTAGCCATGTCGATTGCCTTCATTGACTATGGCTGCGCGCATTTTCTTGGTGGCTCCGGCTATGTAGCCGTTTACGTCACCGGTGTATTCATGGCCAACCTCCGTTATCAGGATGATCAGATTAACCATCAGAGCATTCAAGAAGCTCTCCTGCCGTTTAACACCATGACGGAAATCAGCACATTTTTGCTCTTCGGACTCTTGGTGAGCCCCGCCGACCTTGTGCCAAGCCTGCCGTCTGGAGTTGCCACGGCGATTGCCCTGATGTTTGTTGCAAGACCGCTCAGCGTGATCTGTTTCCAGCGAATCTCTCCTTTCAATCTTCGCGATTCTGCACTCATCTCTTGGTGCGGAATTCGAGGAGCAGTTCCTTTGGCACTATCATTCAATGTAGCTACAGCCGTCCCTACCCTCACGGGCCTATCGCCCGAGTTCGCAGCTCAATTGGCACAGAACAGCCAAAGCATTGTTTTCATAGTCGTGATTCTCAACCTGTTGATTCAGGGACTATCGCTTCCGCGAGTTTGCCTCTGGCTCAACGCCCCACCAACGCCCGCGTCGTCTTCGTGAGGCCGGCCATCGTTTCGGGAAGGTAGGGGCCTTTGGTGAGCTGACCGCCCAGGCGCAGCAAGATCCCGCTGAACACCAGGTTGGCGGCAGCCCACGCCAGCAAGGCCGGAATCCAGCCCCAGCCCTGAACAAGCACGAGCCACAACACCAGGGCCAGCTCAGCGGCCAGCAAGGCCAGGAGCAGCGCCGCCAGTCCGGCCCCAAGCAGCAGCACCCCCACGATCAGCCGCCGCTTCTCCCGGTCCACCTCCTTCAGGGCGATGCGCACATGCAGATCCATCACCGAGGTCACCAAACCGGTGATGCGTGAGGCGGCCTCCAGGGGAAGGCCCCGGCGGCGCTCCTCGCGGCCGTTCCCGCTGCTCTCGCTCATGCCGAACGCCGGCCCGAAGCCAGCAGCAGACCCACCAGCACACCCACCCCGGCGGCGATCCCGAGAGCCATCAGCGGCCGCTCCCGCACGGGCTTCTCTATCCGGGGCCGCAGGCTGACGTTGAGATCATCGAGCAACTGCTCGAGCTGCTCCTCCAGCGGGCGCAGGGAATCGGCCAGGTGATGGGCCTGATCACCGGTCACCTGCACCAGCTCCAGCAGCTGCTGCTTCACAGCGTCGCTGGTGCGGCCGGTCTGGCGGGCGATCACCTCCACCACCGTGTCAAAGCTGCCGCGGGTGGCCTCGAGCGTGTGCCGAGCCACCTCGGGCCATTCCCGCTGGATCGACGGCAGCAGGCTCTCGAAACGATCCCGGAACTGGCTCGCCGCCGGGCTCTCCGCAGTTGGCGCCGAGGCCTGAGGCTCAGCGGTGGTGTCGCCGGCGGGGGTTGGATCCATGGCGAAACAAGCCCGGTTGGCTGCGCTGCTGCGCCCAAACTATCGACGGCGGCTTGAAAACGTCAGGGGCTCCGCTACTTTGCAGCTGCTCGGCGCTCGGGCCTGTTGGTTCACATCAATCAGGTAGAGCTCACGCACTTCAAGTCGTTCGGGGGGTCGATGACCATCCCCCTCGAGCAGGGCTTCACCGTGGTGACCGGCCCCAACGGCAGCGGCAAGAGCAACATCCTTGACGGCGTGCTGTTCTGCCTGGGCCTGGCCAGCAGCCGCGGCATGCGGGCTGAACGCCTGCCGGATCTGGTGAACAGCTCCATGCTCAAGCAGGGCAAGGCAGCGGAAACCGTGGTGACGGTGCGCTTCGACTTGCGCGACTGGCAGCCCGACGAAGCCGAGGCAGGCCTGGAGCCACCGGACGAAGGGCCCTGGATTAAGCCCGGCCAACAGGAATGGTCGGTGACCCGCCGGCTGCGCATCGCCCCCGGCGGCACCTACGCCAGCAGTTACAGCGCCGATGGCGTGGCCTGCAACCTGCAGCAGCTGCAAACGCAGCTGCGGCGCCTGCGGGTGGATCCCGAGGGCAGCAACGTGGTGATGCAGGGCGATGTGACCCGCATCGTGTCGATGAGCGCCAAGGAGCGGCGCGGCATCATCGATGAACTGGCCGGTGTGGCCCTGTTCGATTCCCGCATCGAGCAGACCCGCAGCAAGCTCACCGAGGTGCAGGAGCGCGAAGAACGCTGCGCGATCGTGCAGCAGGAGCTGTTGGTGTCACGCCAGAAGCTGGAGCGCGACTGCGCCAAGGCCCGCACCTATCAGGATCTGCGCGAGCGCTTCCAGCGGGGCCGGCTGCAGGAGCAGGTGCTGGGCTTTGAGCAGGCGCAGCAGGAGCAACGGCAACTGCACAGCCGCCAGGCGGCGCTGATGCAACAGCAGCAAAGCGATCGCGAGGCGATCGCCGAGGCCAGAACCAGCCTCGAGCACTCCGCCAAGGCCCTCGAAGCCCTGCAAGCCGAGGTGAAGGCCCTCGGCGAAGACAGCCTGCTGGCTGTGCAATCGGAGCTGGCCGGCCTGGAGGCCAGCGGCCGCGAGCTGGCCCGCCAGGCGGAGAAACACCAACAGAGCGCCGAGGAGCTGCAGCGCCAGCGGCAGGAGCTGGCCCGGCAGCAGGGCGAGCTGCGCCAGCAGCAGAGCCAGCTGGCCGCTCCAGACGACGACGCGGCCCTGGAGCAGGCCGAAAGCAGCTGCCGCAGCGCCGAAGCCGCTGTGGAACTCTCACGCCGCCGCCTGGGCGAGGTGGCCGGGCGCAGCGGCAGCTGGATGGAGGAGCAGAAGCAGCGCAGCCAGCGGCGCCAGGAGCTGCAGGCGCGGCTCTCACCCCTACAGGCCGAGCAGCAGCAACTGGCGGCGCGGCTGCAGCAGGACCAGGAGCGGCTCACGGAGCTGAAGCAGCAGCAAGCCGATGACGCAGCCAGCAGCGATGGCGTCGCCAGCACCCTTGATCAGCTCGAAGCCGAGTGGCAGCAGCTGCTCAACGATCTCAAGAGCCAACAAACCCAGGCGCAGGAGCTGGCCGAGGCCCTGGCCCTGCAGCAGC
>Ga0194116_10008029_pt1 | contig 10774 bp, 14 predicted proteins | sample TA2MahsurfametaG_4_FD_148617 | JGI IMG/M metagenome (GOLD analysis project Ga0194116, IMG submission 148617) | Freshwater microbial communities from Lake Tanganyika, Tanzania - TA2015008 Mahale S9 surface | ecosystem: Environmental > Aquatic > Freshwater > Lake | place: Tanzania: Lake... | reverse complement strand
AAGGAGCCTGGGATCGCTTGGTGTAGGCAAGAAGAAACCCTCCCGGGTGAGGGGAGGGTCTAACCCATTTGCAGCGCGGAGGCAACCCGGGGGTTATTCCAGGGCAAGGCCCGGTCGGAGGGTCAAAGTCAACTGCTCCGAAAAAAACAGGGCCCTCCATTGCCGGACTCGCTCGCGGCTCACGCCGAGGCGGTCAGCCCAATCCTGATTGTTCTCCCCCGCTTCGATGCCCGCCTGCATGGCGAGCAGGGTGTCAGCGCCGTACTTGTCAATGAAGTTCGACAGGACGGATTGCGGGACTATCCCCGGGGGCCCCTGGTACGGCCCGCGCACTTCCGCAGCAGGCGCAAGCTCGGGCGCGGGGGCAAGCTCGGCGGTAGGAAGCTCGGGCACAGGAAGCTCGGCCGCGGGAAGCTCGGTATTCATTTGTTCACCCGGAGTAGCGCCGCGGGACTGCGCAGCGCGGAAAGAGAGATGCGGAATCCGACACCCAATTGACCGTCGGAATAATCGAACACTTTGAGGGTGCCCGGCACGATGCACTCGTGATTCCGGTTGATTAGCCTGCCTGCAATGGCCGGAATTGTCGTAAAGAACGTGCCGTAGTCCTCTTCGTTCAGCCGGCCCACGCCCCACTCGCCCTCCGCGTCGCCGCTGCGGTGGGCGCACCGCTCGACCAGCGCCGCGAGGTCGCTTCCCGGGGGCGGGGGCTTGCCGACTTTCACGATCCGCTCAGGTGGGCGCAGGAGGAGCCGCGGGTACAGCAGGCGCACGGAGCAGATGCCCTCTTTCGCGTTGCCGTTCGTGCGAATTCGGGCGGGCTTGTCATTCCGGGTGAGGCAGGCCGCGATGACCGATAGGTTACTGCCCTCGATCATAGGGTAATCCTCGCCCTTCCCGGCGCCCCAATTCCACTCACCGAACGCGCCACCGTTCTTGCCCTTGCAGACAATTTTGAGCCGCACGATTTCCAGCTCGGACGGCTCGTGCTCGGGCTGGGTGTAGATAGATTGCGCTTTCACGGATTGCACGGAGTCTCCCAGGTATACGATTTGATCCGGTCGCGGCGCAGGTCAGCCGCGGCCCGGGGTACGATCTCGCGGGCGGGCCACCATTCGGTGCGGCCCGCCCATGCGTTTTCGGTCATGCCCGACCAATGCAGGGCCTTAGCCCCCGCGTCGAACTTAGCCCCCGCGTCGAATTCGATCTGTAGCTCCAGGGTGCCCCGGGCGTCGCGGCGCACCGCGACGACGCGCCCCGGGATCATGCCCCGGAGCGAGTCGAGGTAGACCGCCGCCCCCATCGGGGCGGGGTGGGTGTGGCCCTCGGCATCGCGCCAGGAGAGCGCGGGGAAGGCGGGGGCGGCGGGCTTTTGGGTCAAGGGGCCTCCAGAGGCTCACCCCGTAACCCGCGGTGTAGCGTTGTCAAGGGGGCCGGAGCCCGGGTCAGTAGTCGTCATTGTCCACAAAACTCAGGACGGTAGCCGCTAACTCCGCGGGGTTATTCATAAAGCCGGCCAGAGCATCAGCGGCACCGTCCAGGGAGTCGGTAGGCGCCAGCCGGTCTACCGCGGGCAGCTTATCCAATAGAATACTTGCCAAGTGCTCGTCCGCGGTGCCTTCTGCAATCGGGTAGTAGATGACAACGGGCCGATCTTGCCCAAGCCGGGTGAAGCGACCCTCCCACTGATCCAGATCGCCCGGCGTGTACGGCAATAACGCAAAGATCGCCGCATCCGTACACTGTAGGCCGTCAATGGCCGTACCCCAGGCAGCGCCCGTTCCGACCAGAACGCAGGGCCCCGGGTGGGCGACGTATTCGGCCAGCATCGCTACCCGCTCAGCCTGCTCGTCGCCGCCGTGGCCCTTCCAGACGGCGGCCGGCGCGGACTTGCCTTTCAGCTTTCGCAAGCTCTCGGCCAATTCGTCGCAGTCTCGTTGCCTTGCGGTAAAGACGACAACCTTGTGCTTCGATTCCATATGCTCAGAGACGCGGGCCAAGATCGCCGTGCGCTTCGCGCTCGCGGCCATCGCCAGCCGGATCTCCAGCATCGCGGTAGCGCCCAGCTTAGACGCGGCTTTGATTGCGCTTTTCCATGAGCCGGAGGGGACAACCTGCTCCGATTGCGCGATGTACCACGTTTCCCGACGTTTCGCGGGCAGGGCCGCTCGGGCGACCTTGCCCTCGACCCGATGCACAACCCAGGTCAAGCGGGCCGCTAATTCCTCCAGATTAGACGATCCGCTGTCCTCCAGGCCCCCGTACATGCCGGGCCGAGCGTCGCAGTAGCGCAACGCGAAATCGCGGTAACGGCCCCACTGGAACGGCTCGATCAGGTCAAGCTGCCCCCACAGGTCGCGGACCCGATCGGGCACCGGAGTCGCAGTCGTCGCCAGCCGCCGAGACGCGCTTTTCGCAAGCTGCGACATACACGATGCCGTATTCATGGTCGGCATTAGGCCGACCTCTTCGTCCGGGTTATTCTGCGAAGGCTTGACGGTTCCGCCGCGCTGGCGAACCCGCTCCACCAGCACCCGGTAGCCGGGATCTGACTTCGGGGGAAGCGGCACGCTCTCCCAGCGATCTTTCGATTTCCCCTTGTGGCTCTCGTCCATAACGATCGAAGTCCAGGGAATAGCCGAAAGGTCCGCAAAGTAGCTCGACAGGGCCTCCCACCCAACGACTACCACGGGCCGCTGGCGCTTCTCCCGACACCAATCAGTGTAGTCGTCCAGCGTTTTCCACTGATCCTTCTTTCTAATCTCGTTCGCGGGCTTGCACAGGAAGGGCCGGAGCGCGGTAAACCGCCCCACCTGCCGGGCATACTGCAAACGGGACGCGGCCCGGGTCACAATCAGGACCGGGCCCGGGACCAGAACAGCCCAGCATATCGCCGTGTACGTCTTGCCGGAGCCCGTGGGGTGGTGCAGTAGGGCACCGGGCCTCACGATGCTCCAGCACAGCGCCTCCTTCTGGTAGTCCGTCCCCCAATCGCGGAATTCGGGTCGGATGTCGCTCAGGTGATCTTCCCGCACCTCGGCCCAGGCCAGCGGAGCCGGCGGTACGGCAGAACCTTCGGCTGACAATACACGCACCCCCAAATCCCGAAAGATCGGGGGTGCGAAAGTTACGGCGTGCCCGGCCATGCTCGCGCGAAGCCCGCGGACCTGCAACCCTGGGAGCCGGTTTCGTGCTTGCTCCAATTCCTCGGGGGTCAGGGCGCGGGACAGCGCCAGCCGGACATCAGACATTGCCGCCGCCCTCCGAGGGGCCCGCGGTCGGCACCTCTTCGCCCAACGCAAACCGACCCTTCTTATACGTCGAATCGCTGAAAACGTGGACCAGGGCCGAAAGCTCGGGGATGCTCTGGTGAATTCGCCTTACGTCCTCGTCGCTCAGGGGCACGCTAAGCCCGTACTGCGAAAGTCGGCTGGAAAAGTAGCCCCATTGCGCCGCTGGCACGATGTCATGGCTGCTGATCTTCACGAACCAGTCAGACGCCCTCGGGAACTTCTTATCGCCATAGAACGACAGGAAGATCGCGCCGTCCGGTACTTCGGACCAGCGTACCTGCCTCATAGCAGGGTGCTTCGCTCGGATCTGCATGAATCAATCTCCGAAGTGCAGAAGGTGGGGGGTCTGCTGCAAGATGCTATCCGGGTGCGCGCCAGTGCGGAGGACCGCGGCAAGATAGCGAACCGCCGAAATGGCCGCCCCCTTCACATGGGCGGGCTCGTCCGGGTATAGCTCGGAAATGGTGCCCTGGGACGACAAGATACGCAGAAGGGGCTCCAACGCAGCCTCACACGCCAAACGGTCGAGAAAGACCACGGGGGTCTGCTCGTACTCCCGCACCACTCGGCCCTCCGGGTACTTGCGGTGGGCCAGGGGGAGCGTTGGGCTAAGTGCGACCGTTTCCGTTAGATACTGCGCCCTGTCGAGCCGCTTTGGGTCTTCCGCAGAGCGGGTGAACGTGCCGAGCGCCCGAAAGCCCCACAGGCAGGTGCCATGAACGGATTTGAGGCTTTGGCTCTCTTGCTTGCGGCAAGTCACCGTAAAGTCGAAGATCGCGGTTCCGGCGGGTATGTCCAGCCCCGCGGGCCACGATTCCGGGGGGATGGCGCCGAGCCCGCAGGCCCACTTCACGGCATCGCCACAGACGGGACAATCAATTGGAATAAACGCCAGGTTCACTCTCCACCCCCTTCCGGTCGCCCGGAAGCCGACAGCCAAAGGCTGTGAGCCTGCCGCGGGGTGCAACCAAACAGCGAGACGAATTCCGCAGACTTCCTGCCCTGGGCGCGCAGCAGGTTTGCCGTCTCCCGCTCCAATTTTGTCCACTCCCGATGATCCGGGCGATAGCTCCGCAGATTCTCGGTATAGATGTAATTGCGCACGGATCCAGGGGACACGCGCAGCATCCGTCCGATCAATTTGGGGGGATACCCATTCTTGATGTATTCGATCACCCGATCGTGATGCTCCCGCAAGATGGAGCGATCCGACTTGTACCCAGCGTGCGCAGGAGCCGGAGCGGGCGCGGGAACCGGAGCCGGGGCAGGCGCCGGAGCCGGGGCAGGCGCCGGAGCCGGGGCAGGCGCGAGGATTGGAACGGGCGCGGGGACCGGAGCCGGACGCAGCAGAGAGGCAAGAATTCTCCGCGTAGAGAGCAACGACTGCTCTAACTCAAAGAGGGCCCGTTCCAGCGCGTCAAACTGATTATTCGGGGAGATACTCACAGCGGCCTCCTGTCTTTGTGGCCGCGCCCCCTGTAACACTCACTTTGCCGAGCGTCAACGCCTTCTGTTTGCGTCCAGTATCTCCATTAGCGAAAGTTGTTGCGCTGCCCATGCCCCGAGCACTACGCCGCGCTTCCCCATGAGCCGCGCTGTATCGAGCGCAACCTGAGCGACGGCTTGCGCTACCTCCACTTCTTCGACGCTGAGCGGGTTTCCGTTCGCAAGGGTATCAAAGATGCGATCTACAATATGACTGGGCACGGCTGGGCCTCGATCACGGGGAGTAGGGGGCAGCGGTACGGTCATGGTAGCAGACCCGGCGAGCTTTGGAAACCGTGAACGATAAGTCCTAAAGACTTGCCCTTTACCGCGAGGTATGCGGTCCCAGCGTTGCCGTAGCAGGCTGCGTACACGCGCCGCCAGCGCCCACTGTAGTAAACGGCGTGGCCTAACGCGATCTTGCGCCCGTAGCCTTGTGCGTTCTGCCCGTACCGGGAACGCAGAGACGGGACCGCAGCGCGCCATACGGCGACGGGGGGCCCACCTTCGGGGGTCACGGTCCAGGCGCCGTCCGGCGGCGAGCCTTCGGGGCGGGGGAGCGCGGACAACGGGTTTCGGTTTGATTGTAGGGTTTCAGGCATCGGGGGCTCCGGGGGTCACGCTGCGCGTGGGGTCTGCACAAATGGCGAAAGCCCCCGACGCCGTGAAGCGCCGGGGGCCGGGTCTGCGCGAGCGGGTTACTCTTCGCCGTCCCCGTCCTCGTCCCCGTCCTCGTCCTCGTCCTCGTCGTCGCCCCATTCGTCGCCCTCGTCCTCGTCGCCCAGGTCGTCCTCGTCGCCCTCGTCGCCCTCGTCGCTCAGGTCGTCCCCGTCGTCCGCGTCAAACGCGGCGGCGAAAGCGGCGAGCGCATCTGCGTCCTCGTCGTCGGCGCCGTTCGCGGCGGCGACGGCCTGGGCCACGGCCGCATTGAGCTTGGCGGCCTGCTCCGCGGCGTGGGCCGCGGTCGGGCTCGGGGTCGCGGGGGCGGCCTCGGCCTTCTTCTTCTTCGGCGGGGGGGCCTTGCTGGCGGCAAAGGCGCGGGCCTCGGCCTCCGTGGCGAAATTACCCGGCACGCTTTCCTTGTTCACGGCCCTCCAGTAGACCTCTCCGGCCTTGTTCTCCTTCTTCTCGACGGTGCCGGGGGCCTGGGCCTTTCGGCCGACCTTCTCGCTCTTGGCCGCCGCGGCTCGCTCGCCGGCGAGCATCAGGACGTTTAGGGGGTGGTTGTCGGGAAGGGCAACCCCCTGGGGGTTCAGAATCCAATTGATCGTCAACTGGATGTCCGCGGGGAGCGCGGCGAAGGCGCCGGGGGCCTTCTTCGTCCAGGCTTTGAGGCTGCCGACCTTGACGTACCCGGCGGTCTGACCGGAATTCCGGCCCTTCTTGCCGTTGTTTGTCACCTTCGGGCTGCCCTTCTCGGCGTGCCCGGCCAGCGCCTTGGCCGCGATGGCCTCCACCTCGTCGGAGGGCAGGCGGGTGCCGTCTTCCTGCTTGCCGAGCAACTGCCAGCCCCGGGACCAGGGGATGACGCCGGCCCGCACGGCTTCCTTGAGCTTGGGCCCCGCCGGGTCCGTCTCGGCCGAGCCCGCAATAAAGCGGATCATACGGTAAACGCTGTTCTTGGAGACGCCGAAAATCTCGGCGACCTCTTCCAGCGGGACTCCGGTGCTCTGGAGCCGGTGGGCTTTTTCGGCCCGGGTGACGGGATCGTCGTCGGTGCGGGCTTCGTTGAGCACGATCGAAAGCTGCTGGGCGACGACATCCTCGCCCTTGACCTCCGAGATGATGACGGGCACCTGACGGGCGGCGCCCGTCGCGTCCGCCACCCAGCGGGCGCAGCGGAGCCGCTGCCGGCCGTCAAGCACATGGTACACGGTGCCGAGGGCGGGGTCGGTCACCGCCCGGAGCAAAATCGGGGCCCGGACGCCGAACCGGGCGATGGAGCGGGACAAATGCGAGCCCCGCATGACGGGCTGCCCGGCGTCGTCCACCACCGGAGTCCCGTCCTCGTCCACCTCCTGCTCTTCCGGGCTGAGGGTGTGGATTCTCTCATCATAAAGCGGGTGGCTCGGGCCGTCCTGGGTGTCCAGGCCGACGATCAGCATACGCTCATCGCTTGCATCGACCACGCCGGTCCAGCCGGCCTTTGGCTTTGCGGGGAACGTCATTATTTGCCTCTCCTTGCCCCTCGGGGCTTCGCGGGTTCTCGGCGGCGCTTCCGGCGGTCCCGGCCACCGCTGCCGACCCCCACAGTCTAACGGGTGCCCCGGATCCGGCAAGGGCGATCTGGCAAGTTTCTTCACGCCTGGGCGAAAACGCTCTGCCGATCGGCCATATAGACGAGCAGCCCTTCCGCCTCCCACTCGGGGTAGCCGAGCGAGGCCGCATAGGACCGCATCGTGTCCTCGATCTGCGCGAGATCCGGGGGCAGGTGCCCCATCGCAGTCAATCGGGCACACACGCGCTGCATCCACAGGACTGCCCGCTTTCGCGCGACATAGCCGCGAGAATTGAAGCTATCGGGCAGATCGGTGAGCGAGTCCTTGCCAGTCCGCCACAGGAAATAGCGGAATTCGGTCGAACCCGGCCGAATGAGCATCGCCGGGATGACATCTGTTCCGGGCGGCAGGTAGGGGAGCGGGATGGCCGCGATGCCCCCGGACTGCACAAGCCGCCGATCAAACGGAGTCAGCGGGGCGCACAGCGACCCGTCGGGGAGCGCCCCTACCAGCCAGCTTAGGTGCGAATCATACTGGATCTCAGTCACCCGGGGCGGCCGGATACTACGCTTGGGCGTCTCCAGCCCGGAGCCTTCAGTATGCTTGGGAAACGCGGCCAGTACGTTCTTCAGGGCAGCCAGCACAACGTCTTTTCTATTTTCGCTCACTCTCGTCTCCTGCGCGGGACTGCGTACCCCGCGGTCTGCGGTCTTGACGAACGACCGCAGACAGACTATCCCCCCAGGCTCGGACCCGTCAACCCCGAAATTCGGGGAATATACCACAACGCAGCGCCGCGAGGGCACACCCTTGATCTCAGAACGAGACGCGCTGGCGGCCATGCCGCCATCGGGATTTGTGCGGGACTACATGAAATTCGCGTTACAGCAAACAACCGCGCCCCTCGGATACCACCTTGTCATGGGGCTCTCTCTCCTCAGCGTCACGACTCCCCAAACCTTCGGCACAAGCTACGCAGGCGACCTCTACGGCAATTTGTTCGCTTTGCTTGTCGGCCGATCGGGCGACGAGCAGAAGTCATCGGCCCTCGGTATTGCAAAGAAGGTGCTCTACAGGTGCCAAGAGGGCCTGCCCCAGCCGTTGATCGGCAAGCAACCCGGATCACCGGAAGGTCTGGTAGACTCGCTGGTCGCAAACCCGCGGCAGGTCATCTTCTACTCGGAATTTGGCGCGTTCCTGGCGAAAGCGCAGAAGAAGGGCACCTACTTTGAGCCGATCAAGGCTTACTACACGGATCTATGGGATTGCAGCCCTGTGGACCGGCTGAAAGCGAATAACGTCAGCATCTCTCAGCCGAATCCGCGCTTATCACTGGCCGCGGGTGTTTCGCTCTCCTACTTGGAGGATAACACCACGGCCGCGGACTGGTCCGGCGGCTTCATGGGCCGCTGGGCCATTATCTACTCCCGCCGGGAACGAACGGTCAGCTACCCGAAAAACGACTGGTCTGCGGTGCCGGACCTTGCGGCTCGGCTGCTACAGCGGGCTCAGATGCCGCAAGCGGGGCCGTGCCTCGGCTTATCTCGGGTCGCTTACCAGCGGTGGGATCAATGGTTTCACGATAACGACCGTCGCCACGTTCCCGAAATGGTGTCGGGCGTCAAGACTCGTGTTCCGACGCTGGCGATGAAGGCGGCGCTGCTCTACGCCTGGGACTTCGGGGAGCCTATGGTGGGTCAGCCGTGGTGCATTGACGACCATCATGTAGACTACGGCATCCGGTTTGCGGAGCTTCACCTGAAATCGGTGGTCGGCCTGACGGAATACTTTGCCGAGCACCAAGACGCGCAGACCCGCCGGACGATTCTAATGGCTATCCCGATCGGCGGTATGCAAACGCTGGGACAGATCCTCCTCCGCACCAAGCTGAAAAAGCGTACCGTGCTGGAAGTCCTCGATGGGCTCGTAACAGACGGTACGCTGAAAGTGCATATGGTGAGCGGGTCGCCTACGGGGTCGCTTTACGAACGTGTCGATTGATCGACCGGGTTAGTTTCATAGCAGGCATCGGTGTGGAAGCCCCCGGCGCGCTCGGAATGAGCCAGCCGGGGGCTTCGCCGTCCTGCACACCCCAATCTAACAGGATCTCGTAGGCCGCTTCGGGGATCAGGTGAAGATTATTTTGAGCGTCGCAGACCGCCACCAGCAGCCCCTCGGCCAGATCCTTATTGATTCGGGCCAGGGCCGCGTGCCGAGGCCCGGTGTCAAGGCGCGTAGTCAGGCGCTCCATCGCGGTAGCCGTAGTGCCCGCTTCGCGCACGGCTACCAGGGCCTCCAGCACGGGTTCTGGCAGGCCCTCCGGTACGGCGAAATCGGGCAGAACAAACGAATACTGCTCTTGCATGAAATCGCGGTACGCGCGCCACGCGCTCCGATATGGGGTGCGGTGGTGAGCGGGGAGGGCCGCGATCCAGGCGCACAGGCTTTCGGGCGTCTGGTCTGCGACTTCGCGCACAAGGCGGCGAACCTGCGTAGCGTAGGTGCGGGCTGTTCCCTTGCCGAGATCCCGGGCCATGAGCCAAGCCCGAAACTCGGGCCAAATGGCGTTAGGCTCGCCTTGCTCGTTGTCATCGCGCTTCTGGTCGTTTGGCTTACGGTTCACGGGGCCTCCGATGCTATCGTCAACGGCCGAATATCGGCCCGGTAGGATAGGGATAGTAGGATACTCCGCTGGACTTCGGTTGTCCAGTACCCAGCACGCGGCCCCCTATAGCTATGCACTTGACGTTCGCAACGCTATCGCTATGGTACGGGATAGGGGTACTATAGATGAAGGATCTCTCGTGTAATAGATATTACACTCGGTATCCTACTATCCCTATCGTAGCATAGCAGATAGCATCCCCCTTGACAGTCCGGGGGAACCCGTTAGAAGTTCGGTGTTCGGTGCGGGTGCCCATCGGCCCCGCCCAGGAGGTGCGCGTGAAGAGGCATCAGTTTCCGTGGTATCATCGGTGGACCCGGGGGGTCGGACTCTCGGCGGGCTGGATGACCCGCCACAACACAATGGCGTCGGCGTGGGCCGACCCCGAAACGCCGATGCCCTGGCGTTTTGGGTGCATGGAGCTAATGGCCGAGGATCGCGGACTTTTTCGCTTGCCGCCGATCGAGCACCCCGAGCGGGTAATCGTTCTGGCCGCCGATCTGGCCGAGGCGGTCCAGGAATTCGTGCCGGCCGGCGAAGATCGGCCGGCCGCCGCCCTGGCCGCTGCCCGCGCAGCGGGCCCGGGAGATCCCCGGCCGTGGTCGCCCGAGATCACCGCGGCCATCGCGGCCCGGATCGAGCTTCACGAGGCGGCGAAGTTCGCCGCCGAGTCGGCCGAAGTCACCCTTCTGCTCGCCTCCGGGGGCGGGCCCACGCGCCCGCCGTCATGGCAAACGATGGAGCGGGTCTATTTCGCGGCCCTGACCGCGTTCAAGCTCGCTGGGCGTTTGGAGGAGGGAAAGGCCCGTTTGCTGGGCATCGTGCTTCGCCACCTGCCAGATCCCCCGGCCTTCCGGTAACGCGGGCTTGACATTCGACAACCCCGCGTTATCCCAATTCCGGGCAACCCGTGCCCAAACCGGAGGTTTGTTTGTCCAACGACGTTTTCGCGTACCGCGCCCCCAATGCGGTCACACTCCCGTTGTTTACGCTGATCAATAGGACAGAGCAAGAGGTCCTGATCGTGCTGGCAGCCGCTGCCCAAGACAACAATATGACGTTCGACCTGATTACCCGGGTCGCACGGCGGTTTTGGCGGGTGATCGACACTA
>Ga0194116_10008028_pt1 | contig 10775 bp, 7 predicted proteins | sample TA2MahsurfametaG_4_FD_148617 | JGI IMG/M metagenome (GOLD analysis project Ga0194116, IMG submission 148617) | Freshwater microbial communities from Lake Tanganyika, Tanzania - TA2015008 Mahale S9 surface | ecosystem: Environmental > Aquatic > Freshwater > Lake | place: Tanzania: Lake Tanganyika... | reverse complement strand
CAACTTGGCAGCAAAATTTAGCTCTTATTTTAATTCTAAATCAAAATAAAATGTGACTACAATTTGTGCTGAGTGAATTTTTTTAGAAAAAAAATTTTTTTTTATAAAATTATTTAGGAAAACACCTACGGTTAGTGCTCGCACGTTTTCCTAAATAATTCAACACGATTTATCATTTAAATATTTCTCTCGAATCAGAATTTTTATTTTTGACAATTCTTCTTTTGTTAAATTTGATTTTATATTATTTTCTATTTTGGTACATGACTTTTCACTTATACTTTTATATATTAATTTATATCTTAATTTATATTCATCGCTTTCAATATAATTCATATAACCACGTGCTAATTGTTTTCTTTCAACTATGTTTAATATCTCTAATCTCTTTGCTACCCAACCAGGCGATTTATGTAAAATGTTACTTATATATTCTATATCTTTTTCTTCATAATTATATAACTGTAACAATTCTTTATCATGTTCATTTATTATTATACTTCTTTCATCTTCATTTTTCTTTTTCTTGTAAATTTTTTCTTTTGGCTTTTTTATCTCGAGAGAACGCCAACCTGCACCTCTTACTTTTTCCCAACCATATTTTGACATAATTTCTAATGTTTTATTTCTTTCATCTTCCTTTTTAAACTCTTCTGTTACTTCTATTACTTTTATTGGTTTATACATCATTGTGTATAACGAACCACACCCAGTAAAATGCTGTTCAATGCGTCTTAAAATATTTCCAGTTCTACCTACATAATACCTATCATCAATTAACTGTAAAACATAAATGTAATATTTTGTTATATCTAAATTCTCTATATTATCATCAAAACAATTTAATATATTGAATGATAAATCCATTGAATATATTATACGCTTGCTTTTAAACTTTTTTCATTTTCACTTTTTTTTCAATAACTAAATTATCCAATTCCAAATTATCTATTTGTTTTACTTTACTTTTTTCTATTACTTTATTTTCCATTTCATCTTTTTCTATCCATCTAAAACCTATAAATTCAATCGCACCTTTTTTCGTCTTCTCCACATAATGCGCACTATCAATTATACATCTTATTACCTCCTTAAATGTTTCAATTGTAAATTTATTCTCTCCAACATATTCTTTATTTTCTTTTTTGAATTTATTCCATGCATCAGTTGATAATATTATATTATCATCATCTACAAATTCAATATTATTATTCCACCATTCTTTTATTTTTTCATTTATATTAAATTTTTCATTTACCATTTCATCTGATACATGTGATAACATTTCTAATAAATCGTTATCTAAATTTTTTACTATATTTAATGATGTATTTACACTTCTTTTTAATTCATATGTTCTTTCTTGTAAATTATTTATCTGTTTCTTATAAAATAAAAATTTCTCTCTATATTCTCCTAGTTTAAAATCTTCCACACATGTTGTTTTTGTCAATCTATAAAATTCATCACACATTTGCCAAGCCTGACGTAACATATTTCTAGGGTCCTTGTTATCTAACAAATTGTTTATCATCAATATACATTTTACTACTCCATCATCTGTTGTTACCCATTTTGGCTTAATCGGAAATTTATTATAGTCACATATGTTAGAATTTAGAGAGACTAACCACGCAAAATTCATGTTACTATTCGTATTTAAATCAGATTCTATTTTCTGTATTTCCTTTTTACCCACATTCGTTGAATAATTTTTTGAATCAACTAAAATATTAAAATCTTTAAAATACAAGTGAAAATCACCCTTATGACTTTGTTTTCCTTTGTATTCTATTTTATAATCTACAAAATCTTTAAATGTATCTGCTAGATTTTCAAATATTTGCTCTCCACTATCCCCTAATGAAATGGATGATTTATTTGTTGTCTTGTTTAATAATTTTTCTGCCTTATCAAATACTTCTCTATTTAATTGATTTTGAATATCTTTTTCTTTTAAAAGTAAATCATATTTCTCTTTTGTTTTATTTAATTCTTCTTGATATAGTAACTTTGAATCTTGTTCATATGTAGTTATTTTTGACATTGCTAATTCTAGCTTCTTATGTAATTGTTCTAATTGTGTATTATACATTTTTTCTATTTTTTCCTGCATTTTGAGAGAAGTTTGTTTTTCGATTTCTATTTCATTGTTTAAACTTTCTATATCCTTTTTAAAATCATTTTCTATCTTTCTATAAAGATCAGCATTTGTCAAATTTGTAATAACTTTTCTACCTTCACTCAAAGTATCACTACCAATTTTTAACATCATGTAATTCTCTTCTGGAGAGAAACTACTTATTATTTCTGGTATTACAACATCAGTTGGCACTGTTATATTTATTATCTTTACTGACATAATAAATATATAATTTACTTTTTATGTATTTTTAATATAAATTTATTACTCCTCAATGCATTTATCTATTACAACACATTTTGATATGTTATGGATTATTTTTTCTTCCTTCTCTTTGCTATCTCCATCACCTCCCATCGCTTCTAAAACCATCTTATCATACTTATCAGATATTCTTGAACTTGAATTATTATAGTCAGGATGTTTCTCTCGAAATTTCGGTAACATTTTGATATTTTTAGTTGCTACTTGTCTTATTGCTTTTCTTAGCCGTGTATTTTCTTCATCTTCTTTTTCCCATTTATTCTCATCTTTTATGTACATTGTTTCCCTCTTTTTGTCAGTACAATGTACTGGTCGTTGAGTTACATCTAGTGCCTTCAGGTTTGTAGTGATAATATTTGAGATTCCTTGCGTATATCCTATTTCACCAACTTTCTCTAAATCGGATAATTGTAATTTTATAGATTCTACAAAATCCATTATATTCATTGCGTCTTTACAGGTTTCATTCAAAAAGAATTGTAGATTAAATGTTTTGTTATTATTGTTGTTGAGAGAATTTGTATTATGATTTGCTTGACTTGTAGTATTATTTTTTAACATATCCATCAACTCTGTATTCTGTTTGACAAGCATTATAATTATCTCTTTATCTAAAATATTGTTATTTTCATTTGGCACTATCTGTTCTTTTATACATTTTTTTATATGACGATAGTAACTTGAATGATGTTTAAAGTTTGTATAACATTTTTCACAAGCATATATTTTTGTAGCCGGCATTAGCACATTTGTAGCTTTTGAATGTTTTGATGTCAGTAAATGTTGGTTCCAACTTGATTTTTTAGAGCATCCATAATCACAAATATTACAATAGAATTTAACTGGTATATTTTGTGTAGCTTCCATGTAGCTTTATAAAGCTACAGAAAATAATCCTAAATACTTTTCCGCAAAAAATATTGAATTTTTTCAATCATGATTTTTTTTCTTATAATAACGATTGTGACGATAAAGGTCCAACCTCAAAATTGAAAATTTTCGTCAGTCAGGACTTTTTTGGCAAGTCATTTTTGGACATTTATTTTTGTCCATTTTTGATTTTTCAAAATACTTTTCATTTTTTGAAATCATTCAATTTCCCTTCATGTGTAGGGAATAAAAAACAGCCTTTTTTCAGAAAAACAGCCAATTTCCCTTCATTATGTAGTGCACCCGTCTTTAAGTAGGTAATTTAAATATATTATTTTTAACCCCCCATTCTAATCATCGTCATCTTCGTCATCATCAAATCTAATATTTAAATAATTTTTAACTGATTTATCAAGTTCTTTGTTTAGATCCGAAATGAAACTTTCTTTATCATCATAATATATTAAAATTTGTTCTTTAGAATTTTTACCGTTTGTCATTTCAATTTTGAAACCAATTCTCGCAAAAAATTCACTAACATATGCTGGAGTTTCACATCCTGCCAATTTCTCCTTTAAAAAACCTATAAAATTTAGTGGTTTTCTCTTATGCTCTGGACAAAATTCTCGCCAATATTTATAAAATTTATATATGCTTCCATGTTGAGATTGATATTTTTCCATTATCCCTTCATATAATAACCGCAATAATTCGCCTTCATTTTCTTTTATAATATTTTTCCCAGATTCATTCACCCAATCTATATAATAAGGTTCATCTAAATCGAGAGAAAATATACATGTAATAATATTTTTACCATTAAATCTTTTATAATTATTATTTTCTTCTCCTTTTTCATCGAATTTTTTTATATTATACAAAAAATATGTATCATAAATGCTATCTAATAATACATCATTATAATTCAGTTGGTTGAATTGTGGTTTTATATAAGAAATTATAACATGTGTATCATTATAACCGATAAAATCACACTTATTATATATTTTAAATGTTTCGTTTCCCTCATAAAATGAAATGTTATTAACAAGCCAATTAATTTTGGGAAATTTTGAATACATCATATCCATTATATTTTTAATTGTATTCATTTTTTCAAAATGATTTAATAAATACAACTGCATATTATTAATTTTTGATGTAATGATAACATGTTTTTTGTTATTAAAATGCTTACAGCATAAACAATTGCTATGTTCGTGTGAATTATTTTGACAAAAACTGCAGCTATATATATCAATTATATTATATACATCTTGTATAGATATATTCGAATATTGTTTCTGATTTACAATTTCCATCATGTAATATAAAATTATGCATTCCAACGGACATAATAATATTTGTATGTTCTTATTTAAAAAATCCTTCAATTTTATCTGGATATTTTGTATATTTTCGAATATAACATTGTAATAATGTTTATAGTCTCTACCGTAATCAGATATCTTGATTATTGGTATTTCCTTTTCAAGCTTCATTAATGCGTAATATCCTTTCATAGTATTAGCTGGTGTAATGTCTGATTCGGAAACATTATGTAAAATTGCTTTCAACTGTTTTTTTATATCTTGATTGTCAGAATTCATTTTCATTTTCATTTCCCTATTAATTATTTCTATTTGTAAATTTATATATAACGAAGAATACCTTATCATATGATTCCCCATATCAACTATTTTTTTTTCATCTTTATTTTCATATTTATTTTCATGTAATTTTTTAAGACAACATGGGCGTATTATTTTTTCATATAATTCGTGATAATTAGTAGATTTATTTTCGCAAAATAAATCTGAATATTTGATTTTATTTTTAATATCAATGATAGGTTCATTTTCCTTTTTATTTATGTCATTTAAAAACATATACTTTTTAATTTTCTCTGATATATCATCGCCATTATCGATATAATATATATAAAGCTTTTCCTTCATACGAGTAATAGCAACATGAAGTAAAGAGTGATAAACTAAATTATATGTTTGACTAAATTTTTTGATACTACTTTCATTAAATCCAATAGTAAATACAACTTTTCTACCATCTCCTTTAGACGCATGACACGATACTATTCTTGTCGCATAGTCTGATTCTGATAAATCAATTGAACTCCCTTCTTCTGATTTATGGAATATAGCATATTTATTGTAATCTTCGCTGGATAAATTGAGTATTCTCTCTATATTATCAATATCTTTTTCAGCTATATTCGCATTAGTCTTTTTTAATCGTTCTAATTTATTTTTCCACCCAATCATATGTTGTTCATCATCCATAAATTTATTTTTCCAAAATATATTGAGAGATAATAATAGAGCCTCTACTAATGGATTATTTTTTGTAAAAGGAGTTACAATTAAAAAATCTTCAGGGAACCTATTATTTTTAGAAACCTCATTTTCATAATGATGCATTATTTTGTCTATTTCATTAGTGATATTTTCATGATTTTTTTCAGCTCTTGAATTTGAATCAATTGATTTTCCTTTGATAAATACTATAGATTCCTCCATAATAGTATTCTCGCTAGATTTATAAGGAATAATTTGAGGCAACTCATATTTTTTAAATGGTATCATAAAATTTACAAACTCGACTAATTTTGGATGTGTAAATCTGCGACAAATATTTGTAGGTTCTAATTTCACTATATTAATAGAAGGAAATTCATTCTCCAAAAAATATGTAAACGCATTTTTTTCGTTACTAATACTTTGTAATTTGTCACCAACTATGTAGACATCAATATATTTATTTAACATAATTTGTACTATGGCCTTTCCATAATATTCGGGTGGATCTTGAAATTCATCAATTACTAACAGGGTTTCTTTATTGAGTCTTGGATGAACATTAGCAAAATTAATTGCCCCACATTTTCTGCTTTCAATGTATCCGTCAATAATAGAATTAATCAAACCCTCAAATTTATCAAAATAAGTATGGTGTTTATTACCAATCGAAAATGTAAACGAATCTATTGTAGCAATTATGATTGTTGTATCTTGATTTGACAATTCATTAAAATATTTTATGATATATTTTTTATTATTTTCAGTTATTTGAATACCTTTTAAATAGCGAAACTTATGTTCTGGATCATTTTTAATTTCTTCAAGAGTCGATTTAATAATATGTTTCGCAGAATGTTGTTTAGTAATATATATAAAATTTTTATAGTGAGATTTATCTGGATCCTCAAGCATTTTAATAATTCCATATGTCTTGCCATTCCCTGCACCTTGTTGTTTAATATATAAATTACATTGTTCTGGTTCTTCATTATTCCAAATATCGTGACCGTCATTTAAAAACTGAATAAATTCTTCCCTCGACTTTGGTTTTTCAACATCAATCATATGACTTTTTACCTTATTTGGATTTATTTTATATATGTATGAATTAATATCAATATATACACAGTCATAACATTGAAAACTCTCATATTTCCAATACTCATCTACAAATTCAATAAAACAACGGTTTTGGTATTCTAAATTTTTAATATTAATTCCGGTATTACCATCAATTAACCAGATTATTTCAACATTATGTAATCTATAATCGTGCTTTCTGTTTTCTATTTCTTGTTTTTCGTATTTAGAATGCTGAATTTCTAATACTTTATTTGCGTTTAAAACCACATCTGCACGTCTTTCTTTAATTTGTCCGTCTTTTAATGGAAATGGCTTTTCTGTATTAGGGAAAAGAGCTTGCCATTCACAATGCCAGTGTGTCATTGGGTCACCTCCAACATCATTTTTATTTTTGTGTCTAAAATGTGGAATCCGTTTAGTTACATTTATTACAGGAACTAATGGGTGTCCGTATTGACAAGTAATATATTGTACGTACTCATCAATATAATCGTTAATATGAATTTGTTTATCATTTACAAATGCATATTGAGACATAAAATTAACATTACAATTACAATATGACATAATAATATTATTATTTATTACTCTTTAATACTCTTTAAATTAGTTTGAATTAATTTATTTATACACCAAATTCGCACTCTACTTAGCAGACAAATATATTTTTATATAAACATATTACTCCTCAATGCATTTATCTATTACAACACATTTTGATATGTTATGGATTATTTTTTCTTCCTTCTCTTTGCTATCTCCATCACCTCCCATCGCTTCTAAAACCATCTTATCATATTTATCGGATATTCTTGAACTTGAATTATTATAGTCAGGATGTTTCTCTCGAAATTTCGGCAACATTTTGATATTTTTAGTTGCTACTTGTCTTATTGCTTTTCTTAGCCGTGTATTTTCTTCATCTTCTTTTTCCCATTTGTTCTCATCTTTTATGTACATTGTTTCCCTCTTTTTGTCCGTACAATGTACTGGTCGTTGAGTTACATCTAGTGCCTTCAGGTTTGTAGTGATAATATTTGAGATTCCTTGCGTATATCCTATTTCACCTACTTTCTCTAAATCCGATAATTGTAATTTTATAGAATCTACAAAATCCATTATATTCATTGCGTCTTTACAGGTTTCATTCAAAAAGAATTGTAGGTTAAATGTTTTGTTATTATTGTTGTTGAGAGAATTTGTATTCACATTAGTGTTAGTTATTCCATTCTTTACAAGAGTATTAATTGTATTATTTTGCTCTAAAATAATTTGTTTCATCTCTTTATTGTCTTTTATTAACTCCATAACCAATTCAGGTGTGATAAAATTAAGGGAAGAATTTGAATTTTGCTTTGGGTTATTATCTTCATCATATTTTTTTTCAAAATTACATAATTTTTTATGCCTTGATAAACCAGACATATATTTATATATATTACCACACTTACATATATATTCGGCATTTTTTGATATTTCGGCATTATCATTTGTTACCATTTTATTACCATTGGCTGACTGAGTGTGTTTTTGAGTGTTAATATGACATACATAATTTGAATATTTAGAGCTTTTAAAGTTACATAAATCACATACGAATTTTTCGGCATTTTTCGGCATTTTGGCATTATCCATTTTTATCATATAATGATAATATAAAAATGCCTAAATACTTTTCCGCAAAAAATATTAAAATTTTTCAATCACAAAAAAAATCGTTATAATCACGATTGTGACGATAAAGGTCTAACTCAAAATCAAAAAATTTCGTCAGTCAGGACTTTTTTGGCAAGTCAAAAATGGACATTTATTTTTGTCCATTTTTGATTTTTCAAAATACTTTTCATTTTTCGAAATCATTCAATTTCCCTTCATGTGTAGGGAATAAAAAACAGCCTTTTTTCAGAAAAACAGCGAATTTCCCTTCATTATGTAGTGCATCCGTCTTTAAGTAGGTAATTTAAATATATTATTTTAAAAATTTAAATATAATAACTATATTTAATAATGAAGAATATTGCTCTATCCTTTTTCTTTGCATTACCGGCTATATCTTTTGCTTTAATTTGTCCGGATAAATCATCTGCGACTGGACGTTCGGATTGTGGATATTTAGGTATTACACAAAATGAATGCGTAAATAAAGGATGTTGTTGGCAACCTACAAATGATAATAGTGCTTATTGTACATATCCTAGCCAAGAAACAGAGATAAATTATTACGCACCCTATTTAAATTCACCTACACAACCATTTACTCAATCAGAAATAAATACATTTTTTAGTTATTTTTTGAATAATATAGATATAAATTCCACAGGCTCCATTGCCGCAGCCCCTGACCTTCATACACCAGGTGGTTCTTATTATTATCATTGGGCGAGAGACGGAGCTTTAACTATCAATACTCTTTATTCTTTTACAAATAAATCATTCTCTCAAAAATATACGGACGATTATTTAAAATGGATTCAACTTATTCAAAGTAAAACAGATCCGAACGGCATAGATATTAGAATAGAACCAAAATATGAAATACCATCAGGAACATCATATACTGGAGGTTGGTGTAGACCTCAAAATGATGGCCCGGGATTACAAGCGATTGCTTTAATTAATTCAGCGTCTAATGTTGCCAAATCATGGGCTACTATTAAGTACAATTTGGATTATATAATTTCTGGATATAACTCGAATACCTGTGACCTTTGGGAAGAGATAACAAGCAATGACTTTTTTTGGAACAGAGTTACTATGGCAAAAGCACTATCGCTGGGTTCCCGATTTGCTACTTCATTAGGTTATAACGATGATGCGAAAAAATGGAAAAATACCGCTGATTTAATCAAATCATATATATATTCTACACACTGGAATGGTTTCTATTATTATGAAGCAAATAATAGACCGGTAGATGGAGCAGTTATAGTTGGATTAAATGATGGTTATGATGAAGTTGACAATTTTCTAGACCCTTTATCTTATGAAATAGCATCAACTGTATATCATTATAATCTAGTATTTAGTAGTGAATATCCAATCAATCAAAAAGACCAACTTTTGTATGGAATTTTATATGGACGTTATCCTGGAGATATATATGCTGGAGGTAATCCTTGGATTTTAACAACTGCTGCTTTAAGCTCTTTGATGTATAGAATCTCTAATAGAGTAAAGTCTGGATTCAGAATGACACAAAATACATTGAATATGTGGTCGAAAGCATTAAATGTAAATTCTATACCAGAAGATCAAACCAATTTTTTTAAATCTCAAGGAGATGGTTTGTTATTAAGAATAAAGAATTATATCAAACCAAATAATTTTCATATGTACGAACAAATTGATAAAAATACGGGACAACAAATTTCAGCATATGATTTAACATGGTCTTATGCTGAAGTTTTAAATGCGTTAAAATCGCGAAATTAACATGACATTTAACATCTTTTATTAGGCCAAAATATAAAAGACTATTATTCTGCTTCTAAGCACATTTCAGGCCACCAACCGGTCCCATCATTACCTCCAGATTGTCCTTCGTCGTATTGTAATTGATATGAATAGTTATACATAGTTTCACCAATCTCTACAACCTGTAATACTACTGCTCCTACAATCTCTCTATCTTCAATTCGCCTAACTCTTTGGCCTACAACAAACTTTGGTTCTGGCATTATAATTTATTGTTATATAAAAATATTTTGATTTTATACTAAATTTTTACTCTGTTAAATAATATCATTATTTATCAAAATATATTAAATACATAATGATATATAGAGTAAATGGAATATCTTACCAATAGTGATAACCAAACTATTTTTTCTGATTTAACAGAACAATCAGATTCCTCTGAAAATTATGACTTAAAAATAGATGATATTAAAGTAAAGCTGAATATAGAACTTAATAAGTTAAATACGGATACATTAAAAGATAAATGCAAAGAAATTGGAATGGCAGGAACAACCAAGCTAAAAAAACCAGAACTGATACAATTATTGGAGAATGAATTTTATAAAAATCATAATATTATTAAAGAGAAACCGAAAAATGAATTAAAAAATTTATGTAAAATGTGTGATGGTAAAAAA
>Ga0194116_10008022_pt1 | contig 10779 bp, 9 predicted proteins | sample TA2MahsurfametaG_4_FD_148617 | JGI IMG/M metagenome (GOLD analysis project Ga0194116, IMG submission 148617) | Freshwater microbial communities from Lake Tanganyika, Tanzania - TA2015008 Mahale S9 surface | ecosystem: Environmental > Aquatic > Freshwater > Lake | place: Tanzania: Lake Tanganyika... | reverse complement strand
TAATTTAAATGTCATTAGTGACAATTTATAGCGAAATAACTCTTTATATTCAAAAGGTAAAAGATTTTGGCTTAAACTAACAGAAGGCTGAAATTTACCAAAATAACTTCCACCTGGAATAAATAAAATATCACCTTTTAGATATCTTATTTGTTTAGATAATTTAAAGATTTGCCAATATGTTCTAAAGAATAAATTTTTATTTAACATAGAAGGATTATGTTTTTCTAACCATGATTTATCGGGTATTAAATTAAGTGTTTTGGAATTAGAAAAAAGAATGACTTTATTAAAACCAAAGTTATTTGGATTAGCTGAATCAATTAATTCAAGCAAATGTGTTAATCCTCCACCTGCTCTAATGTTACTAGCATCAATACACAAAATCATATAACTTAAAATTTAGGCAAAACAACTTTAACAAATTCACCTGCTAAAGTATATAATTCTGGATTCATTCCCATTTTAAATTCTTTTATACCTTTTGGAGTGTTTTTACTTATACCTCCTAAGTCAAACCATTTTGATCCTTCAGATTTGGAGAAAATTATAGACTCCCATAAGAGAAGTGAATTTGCTTGTAATTTACGACCAATAGTATTAACTGATCCCAATAGATATAAAGATGTATCGCCAGTTTTTATAATAACTAAATGACCTATAGGATCATTTGAATTAAATTCTTTAGCAACAAATAAATTGAATGTTAAATCAAATGTTTTGCATTTAGATAATTCAATAATAAGTTCTTCTGAAATTGATTTAAATTTATTTTTTATTTGAAGATTTTTATATGAATTTATAAGTAAATCTATATTGCAACTATTATTTTGTACTAATTCAATTTTAATATTATTTTTAATTGCTTTACGCATTGAATTTCTCCATTTGCCATCTAACCTTGATAATAATTCATCACTATTAATTGAAAGATCAATTAATCCAGAACCCCATGCTTCAATTTTTCTTTTAAAAAAATTGAACTTTTTAAATTCATAAAATATTTGTTCTATTGGTTTAATTTCAGGTGCAACAAAAAATAAAGTGATTTTTTTAGATCTAAAATAATTTGTGAATGCATTAATGACAGTTACGTTATTGTTAAAAATATAATCTTTAGGAATATGGCAAAAATACAATGGTCCTCGATTAATTCTTACTATGTTTATAAAAAATAATATGCGCTTAGAAAAAACTTGAACTATTCCAATTTGAATACCGTTTTGATTTAATATTAAATAATTTTTTTTTGTTAATTTTTCAATTTTTGCTTTTGAAACTCCATAATACCATGATTGCATTAAATTAGTATGACTAATCATATTACAAAATTCAATCCATTGGCTTTCATTAACTTCTCTAAATGAAAAATTATTTTTTTTTAGTTTTTGAAACATTCTTTAATTTCTTCTGCAGTTATATTTTGATGTATTGGGATATGTAAAATAGATTTTCTTAAATGAATCGAGGTGCTATATAATATTTCATTTGCAAGAATTTCAGGTGGAAGATCTGGCCAAGTTAATACAGGTAATTTTTTATCATATAGATATTTATTAACATATTCAATAACATTTCGATTTACTTTTATAGAAAGTAGATAAGGGTCATGATTTTCTAAATTAGGAAGATGGATTAAATCTCCTAAAATAATGTCTTTTGAAAGATGTTCCTTTAGGAGATTTAAATTTAACTTTCTTTGAGAGACATATAGATTCAAAAACAAAACTTCGTATTCTAATAGTTTTTTAGAAATGAAATTCATTCTTGGATGGGTAAAAGAATTGTCATAATTTAAAATTTCTGGCCAAATGTGGTTATATGCATATTCAGTTCTAAATCCTAAACCCTGTAATAATCTCTTGAACATCCAAAAATAAATAGATTTAGAATAATTTGTCCTAGTTTTATGTTTTAATAAATTTAAGTACTCAAATCGTAATTTCTTTATAAAATTACTGTCATCTTTTAAAGAAGAAACTCCATTTTTATTAAATATTAATAAAGCACCATTTGGAATTGCAAGTAGCTTGTGTGGACTAAAAATTATGAAATCTCCGTAATCACCAATATTATTTGACTTTTGAAGTGCATGTGCAGCATCTTCAATCAACCAGCACTTGTGCGATTTACAAAATTTATTTACAAAAATTAAATCAATTGGTTTGCCAAAATAATGTACTGCAATAAAAATATTAGGTTTATTTACTTGGGAAATTTTATTACACCACTCAATATCTGGTTCACCTGTATCAGTAATTTTATAAAAAAATAAATTAGTCCCTAATTCACGTATGAGTCCTAATGAACTATTGCAAAAATATTCAGGAATCCAAATATTAATTTTATTAAAATTACTTATTTTATTAGTAGTTGCATACGTCAATACTATTAGTTTAAAAGACCATGCAGATCTAGATAACCAAAAGGGGTATTGTTCTTTTTTTGTCCATGGTAAAGCAAGAGTAATATCATCTAACTTTCTTTGAAAAAAAACTTTAAATAGTTTTTTAAAATTTAAAAAAGGGGCAATTGTAATTCGACTTTCCATTTTTAACGCCATTTGTTAAAATCAGATAAATCTTTTTTATACATGAAATTACCACCTCCTTCTAAAAAAAACCCAATTAACCAATTAGTATCACTAGGATTAAAAGAATGTCTTCTAATACAATCACAAGATGCTTTGTAATTATCTCCTCTTAAACCAGTGTGAATGTATTGAAATGTTTTCTTAGAAATTAATAAAGCTTGTTTAGAAAAATTATTAATGGTTCCAAATGGAAATGCAAAATGTATTGGAAAAGTATTAATTTTATTCTTCATTGAGTAAGCACTAGTAATAATTTCTTCAGTTAGGATATCTATATTTGTAATATTACCCAAATTTGCATGAGTAGAAGTATGATGTCCAATGCTATGCCCATCTTTAATAAGAGTATTAACATCAATCCAACTCATATTTTTCCAATGATCAGGTATTTTTTCTACTGGTATATTTTTAAAAATCCTAGAAGAAATAAAATTTTTAGAATCATTGTTGGTAACACAATTAATAAATTGAGGATTTATAAAAAATAATGCTTTGATATTAAATTCAGCTAATACTGTTTTAGCAATTAAATAGTTAGAATAGAAGCCATCATCAAAAGTAATTAATATATTTCTTCCTTTGATTTTACTCTTATTAACCATATAATATTCAAATTCCTCAGGTGTTATAAAATTCCAATTTTTTTTTATGAATAATAATTGATTTTTGAAAAAAGGCATTTCGCTTTGACTTATATCATGATATAGTAAAACAACTAATTCATTCTCATTTCGAATTTTACTTTTTTTTAATACGAAATTGACAAAACATATTATTGGATAAAATAATGAAAGTAATTTATTTCTTATTGACATAAATAATTTAATAATAAAATTTTTTAATAATAAAACCTGTTACAAACATTGTAAATGCCTCTATAATTATCCAATCAATTCCAAAACTATTTATCCAGGTATAGAAAATTGAAAGTAGTAATGATTTAAATAAAATCGATTTGAATTGATTATTAGTTTCGAAATATTTATATAATAATTGAAAAATAACTGCTGTAAAATAAAATAATACTAATGAAAAATATTTATTGAAAAGAATAAAATACTCACCATAAATTCCCAGCATATCAGATTGATAAAAATCACCAATTTTAGATTTTTTTATTGTAGATTCATTATTTGCAACCATTCCCAAAGCTAAAGATGCTTTAGGTGTATCAAAAACATCAAATCCTGGAGAGAAAAAATTATCAATTAAGCTTTTAAAATAAAACTGAAAATTAATGACCTTATCGTATTTATAAGATCTAGAGATTAAAATTGTATTGTAATCCAAAAAACCGATTCTGTCTGTTAATTTTGCTGATAATAATTCTACTTTTTCAGATTCAAAAACATCTTGTGCCCTCATCTCAATAAATAATTCAATTGGATTTTTTATTTTAACATCTAGATCTCTGTTAAAAGTTGCAGTTAAATAAAATACAAACGAAAATGGCATTATTAAACAAATTAATAAAATTGTAAAAAAATTGAATTTGACAATTTTTTTTACGGCTAACAATGAAAAAAGAAATAAAGTTAAAATGGTAAGAATACCAGCTCTACTTCCAGCTAATGTTATATATAATATGAATGTCAATAAGAGAATTACAAAAAGAATTAAGTAACCTTTTGAGATAGAATTATAATAAAAAATTATAAAACATAAAGTAAAGAGTAAAATTGCTTCTTGATGAAAAAAGATTAAAATAAGAAAAGCACCAATTTCACCGCCTCCATATCCCAAATTATTAATAAAAATAAAAGTAAGAGCAAGTAGAAGTATAAAAACCGAACTTCTTAATTTTTTTTTGTTATAGATATTATGAGCTGAGAAAAATAATTTAACATTTAAACTTTCTACTGTAACTAATCCAAGAAATATACAAAAATTACAAAGTAATATATAAATTATTGAGGAATTTAAATCAGAAGGAGTAATATTATCTCTTGAAAGAACTGCTGAATAAGAAAAATAGTATAATGAAAAAATTCTTAATAAATAAAATATAGTTACTACTAAAATAATTATAATTATAAAAGGATTGAATTTCAATAATTTGGATCGAAGAAAAAAAATATTTGAAATTGACAGTAATGAGGCGTAAATAAAAGTGTTTTCATCAACAAAATCAGAATATTTATAATTATTGTAAATATTTATAAAAAATAAAATAATAACAACATTGATTAGTTGAAATAGAACATTTATATCAATTTTGAATTTATTAATCATTAAATTTACCATTTCAAAGACAAAATATCTGATGTGGTTACCTCTAAATGACAAGGTAAACAAATAATTTTCTCATATATTTTATTTGAGACAGGCATACCGATTAGTGGCTTATAATATTTTTTCCATTCAAATCGTTTTAACAATCCAAACAATTCTTCATTATTATTTGTAAAGAATATTAATGAACTCAAGAATGGCTGTCCATCGCTCTTGTCATTCCACGTTTGCCATCCATTGTTCATACAAACAAATTTAAATGCATCAAATATTTCTATATTATGCTTAATCATTTTATCGAAATTTAATTCTAAATGTTGGTAAATGAATGCAGCTGAAATATCACTCATTCTATAATTAGATCCCCATTCATTCCAATTTCTTAATTTATCAAAACCGAAATTTATTACTCTTTCAATCGAGTCTGAATACTCCTTATCTACAATAATCAATCCACCTTCACCAAATCCAAATGGTTTAGTATGATGCAAACTAATAAATGAAGCATTACCATAATTCAGGGTATTTCTTTTTTGATAGAAGGTAAAAGGAGTGGCTGCATTGTCTATTATTAATATTTTGTTATTAGTCTTTGCCCATTCTTCATATGTATTTAGATCTAAAGAATTTCCGAAAACATTAGTAATAATTAATCCATCAACTTCACTTAATTCATTAATACAAACTTGATGATCATTTGTCATATCAACAATTTTTGTATTTCTAAGTGGTCCTAAAATTGATGATGGAAAAGTGAAATCTTGCGTTGCATATTTGAGTTCTTTGTTGTTAAAATGGTTAATTGCAGAAACTATAGCATGTAATGCAGTTGTCCCATTTGATGTTAAATAGACAGACTTGTCATTTTCAATTTGCAAAATTTCGCGAAACCATGTTTCTAATTCCTTTACTAAGGGTCCTGAATTAGTAAAGTGATTTTTTAATCTTGAATTTTCAAGTTTTTTATTTATAATTGAAAAATCATAATCTTTTCTGTTTAACCAATTTACATACATATAACTAAATTTTCTTGGAAGGAACACCTACATATGTTCCAGGTGAATTAATATCTTCAACTACAGCACTTGACATCCCTATAAATGTATCATCAACTATCTTAATGTTATCTCGAATTGTAGCTGATGCTCCAATAAATACATTATGACCTAAAATACATTTTCCTAATATTCTCGATCCAGGGGATAAAGTACAATAATCTCCTATTATTACATCATGTGATACAGTACAAGCAATATTCAAATGAGTGTGATTACCAATTGAAATACTTTCAGTTATAATTACTCCAGAAGCAATATAGACACCAATACCTAAATTTACATTTAAACCAATATTTACATTTGGATTAATTATATTAAACCAATTTTTATGAGATGGAAACATATTGACAATTTGTTTTCTAATTTTTTGATCACCAATAGCAATATGGTAAAACAAATTAGGATCAAAGCAATCAATTGATTTCACTGGGTAACCAAGAAATTCAGATTTTGTATAAATTGTTTCGTAGAAACAGATAAATTCTAAATTAGAATTTAATTTTAACATTAAACTTAAAGTAGAAAATGTTTCTTTTGCTTGTCCACCAGCACCAATAATGGCAATTTTAATTTTATTCACTTAAATTTAAATTTTATAACCGCTTGCAAGATACCTATATATGATTTAAAATGTAATATGTCAATATTAAGTGTTTTACAATAAAATTTTATAGATTTTTTAATATTTCTTTCTCTGTACAAGGACCGAGCAATTGTATAATATTTATCACGATTTAAGTTATTGATTTTGTCTAAACACATTTTATTTGTAGGATACTTATCGATAAAATTATTTAGATGAAAACTTTGTACTTGGAAACATGCTTCAACATGATAAAGTATCTTATTTGAAATCGATGATTTTCCTCTGTGGTATTCACCCAATATTTCAGTATTATGAAAAATTTGTTGATTACAATATGCCAATTTTAACCAATAATCATAATCTTCAGCACTATTAAAAATTTTTTTTTCTGTAAAATTATTAACCAATTTTGATGAACTTGCTTTCACAATAGTTGCTGAGGTTGATAAACAATTGCCATTTAATAATAAATTAAAATATTGAGGGGATTGTAGGTTACTATAATTGGTAACTTTTCTTTTGCCGCTATTAATTTCAACTTCATTATGATACAAGACATCAATATTCCTTTGGTTAATTAGTATATAATATGATTTTTTTAATTTATCAGAATACCATATGTCGTCTGCATCTAAAAAAGCTAGATATAACCCATTTGAATTATTTATAGCAGTATTTCTAGCAGAAGCTATTCCATTATTGGACTGATTAATAATCTTAATCAAATAATTTGGATATTTTTTAATAAATTTCTCAACAACATTTTGTGTATTATCTGTTGAACCATCATTAGTAACTATAACTTCAAAATTTAAAAAAGTTTGATTTATTACCGATAATAAGGTTTTCTCTATAAAATTTTCAGCATTATATGCAGGAATGATTACACTAAAAAATGGAGGTTCTATAAAATTGTTATTTTTTATCATTAAAAAATAAATTTAACGACGTTTGAGTAATTGGTTGGAAATAATTTTTAACATACGATTTATTGTAATTGAAAAAATTGATATCTGATTTTAAATTAAGTTCGATCAATGTATAAAGATTTTTATAAAATGTTTCAAAATCTTTTAAATTTAGATTATAATCCCAGTTATACTCATATAGTTGGTTTGTATTATATAGATTACCAGTGAAAGGGTAATATATTGCCGGGATATTCTTAGCTAAGGAATCAACACATATTGAATTTCCTTCATATAAAATAATGTCAATTGTTTTCATGATTTTATCCCAGGTATCGTTTGTAGAAATTAAAATATTTTCAGGTAATTTCTTTGAATTAAATTTGAAATTATTATTCAAAGGGTGATATTTTAATACAACAGTAATTTCTCTGTTACCAAATTGTTTAATTATATTATTTATTATAAAATTATATCGCTTTATGTCAAAAGAAAAAGCGAATGCAATTCTATAAAATATTTTATTTTCATGGTTAAAATCATTTAAATACTTATATAAATATTCATGTCTTAAAGCACACCCAACTTCAATTAATTTTGTTGGAAAGAATCCTTTATCCTCTAATAGTTTTTTAGTTATTTTGCCTGTAGTTAGTAACTTGTCCGGATAAATATTCAAATCTTTCTCGAATGAAGAAGGGAAATGATGCATTAACTTTAAAGAGAAAGATGTATGTTGAAAACCCACTAACTTTCCATTAAAGTTATTTTTATATTTTAAATTACATAAGTATTTTTCCCACGAAAAATTTTCAAATGGGTAAATTATAAGATTTAAATTTTTATACTTTAAAATATTTGCAATTAGAGATCTTTCAATACTAAATTGTTTTGAGGATGAATAGTATTCTTTTTCTAAATATTTATTTACTAAATGTTTTATAGGATAATTTAAGTATAAAACTTCTTTCTCAATTTTAATAGTAAATTTCAAACTTCGTGAATATACTTTTATTAATTCAAAAGGTTTAACTAAATTAAATAAAGTTATTAACCCTACTTGTTTTGTTTTATATATTTTGTATATATACTTTAAGCCTGTAAATAAATCATTATACATCAAAATCGCAACTACATTATAATTTGCATTTATTTTCTTCAAATTTTCTTGAAGATGAGAAAAAAATGGATCTTTATATTTATTTGAAACAACTGATCTATAATCAAAATAGCTTATAAAACAACATGTGTCGTTTTTTTCTAAATTATTTTTTAAAACCATTTTTGAAAAAAATAAAATAGTACTATTTATTAAGTACATCCTTATGAACTTTAAAATGAATAAAATCTTCATTTTAAAGTTCATGCATAATAATAAACAGCTGTATGTTTTTCGACATTTTACACCATTTAATTTGCAATAATCGATTAAACTTGAATAAATTATTGGATCGATATTGAATATAGTAAAACTTTTATTTTCTTCATTAATGAGTTTTAAACATTCAATATATTTAATTATTTTATCTAAAAAATGAGTTGTCCCATCTTCTCTATTAAGCAAGTCAGAAAAGAAATATTTTTCAGAATTGAAATTTTCTGACACTATTTTGCCAAAAATTTTTTGGTACTCTTCGATTTCTAAATATGATAACTCATTTTCTCTTAGTTTATTAAAATCTAAAACTTTATTCGATTTTAATAAGTTGGGTTTTATAATTTCTAATTTCATTTAAATTATTAATTTGAAAAAATGCGTCTTTTCCTATTTTTATTTTGCTGATTTTTGAAAACTAAATAGTCAATAATTATTGTAAAAAGTATCGATTAGTTTTTTAACTTCGCTACAGTTCACAAAGAATCCTTTCCATTTTTTTTTAATATGTGTTTTATTCATGATGAATTATGTCTACTTATTTTTTTTAAGCACGATATTAGCAAAACTTTTACAATGAAATAGATTACATTATTATTTTCGAGTGTTTGCATGGTTCAGAAATAATTATCTACATATCATATTTCTAGTAAATCTATCTGCATAAACTCCATTATTAATTTAAAGATAATTTTTGCGAAATACACACCCTGAAACAAAAAGGTGGCTTACTATATATTTATGTATACTAATTGCCTTAGTAGCCACAGAAGATTACCTTGTTAAAGTAATGAATTATTTGCGTTCTTGTTTTTAATGATTCTTAATTCCCATATTCTTCCTCAGAACCATTTTGAGAATAAAATACTAAGAGCATATTCGGTAAACAGTTTTTTGATCCCAAAATACTCAATGATTATTTTGCTATTGTTATTGATAAACGAAAATGATGTGCCGATTTTTCTCCTCCGATTTCGTGACAGTTCACCAAGGATTCTGTCCTTAGTTATTTTTTCTGAATATGTGTTTTGTATATAATAAATAATCTCTGGATATGTTTCTTTTTTATTCTTCAACATGTTCAGTAGCATGGGAATATATTCTCTGAAACTATCCCTAAAATCAGATAACGATTCTACCAGCGCCATGTTTGCAGTATGATCACGATAATACCACAATTTTTCATTGAGATAGCTCACATTCCCCCTTTCGAGTGATAGCCTGAACCACAAAAAATCATCTACATAGTGCATTTTTGGAAAACCAGTCTGCATAAAACCACCTACTAATATAAAGTCATCTTTACGAAATGCATAACCTGAACCCAAAGAAAGTTCCGAATAACGTGGATTGATCCTATCTAATAGAAACTGATAACCGCTACTTCTTTCGTCTTTAAAAGGAATGTATTCACCCGTCACCTGCGAATTGCCATCCATCACATAACAACCTGCTTTTACCAGTGTTGTATCCTTATCGTCAAGAAAAGCCTTCACACATTTTTCAATAAAGGTTGGTGCAAGTTTATCATCATCGGGTAAAAAAGTAACATACTCACCATTGGCTTTACCAATCCAACTATTCCAGTTATCAAGTGGAAAAAGACCTTTTTCATGTCTAATATAAATGATCTTTTCATTTGTATTAGACATGAAAAATTCATACGTTTTATCAGTAGATGCGTTATCGCAGATTATGATTTCTATATTCCTGTATGTCTGATTTACAACCGATCCAACTGCTTCTTGCAGATAAGCCAGTCTGTTATATGTGGGTATGACGACAGATACAAGTGGCGTGTTTAGCATAATTATTATTGACCAGGATTTGTGCCCTGTTTTGTTTCATTTTTTAATTCCATGTAACGTTTCTCCCAATCTACCACTGAATCCAAATTTCCTTCGGCGAGGTGAACAGCTAATGCAGGCATAGGTGCAAAAAGCTGTATTCCGAGAAAACGATAGATACGCCTGTAAAATACACGGTCCATTGAAGTAAGTTCTTTTCCAAAAATACGTCCGGGCCAA
>Ga0194116_10008021_pt1 | contig 10780 bp, 8 predicted proteins | sample TA2MahsurfametaG_4_FD_148617 | JGI IMG/M metagenome (GOLD analysis project Ga0194116, IMG submission 148617) | Freshwater microbial communities from Lake Tanganyika, Tanzania - TA2015008 Mahale S9 surface | ecosystem: Environmental > Aquatic > Freshwater > Lake | place: Tanzania: Lake Tanganyika... | reverse complement strand
CAATCCCCAAATTATTATTGAAAAAGACGAAATACACTTTCTTTACTTAAATCGAAAAAAAATTTTAATTTAAAATTAATTAATCATAACAAAAAAATTTTCTAAATATGGATTTTTCAAACTCCTCGATGTTATATAAAGAAATATCTTCAAAAGATATTTAAAATTTTAAACATTTAATAGTGAACATTAAATGATAAAGAAAGAAAAAATTATTTTACAATCTACGAAAAAATATTTATTATTTCAAGAATATTTAATTTATATTTTATAAATTTATTAATTAAATTTATCAGTTTTCGCATAATTTTTTGATAAATAAAATTATAAAGATTATTAATGCAAAGTGACCAAAAGCTCTCTAATAATTTAAGTAAAATTACAAATGTTTTGAAAATATGTAACAAGTTAATTAAAACTTTATTTATAATCGAAGTCAAGTATTTTGAATTTAATAAATGTGAGGAAGTAGAAAAATATATGAAAAATGAAAAAAATGATTTGAATTATGACAATTCTATGGAATTTAATTCTATAATATTATTATTTTTAAGGTTTAATAGATCATCTAATTTTATCTCAAATTTAGAAGAAGATGATAGAAAATCATTTCGTGATTTTCTGGAACAAAGCAGAAAAATGAGAAATAAAGTTTTTCATGAAGAAACTTATAAGATAACCAGTAGTGATTTGAAAGATTATCTTGGATTAGTAATTGGTGCAATAAATTTAATTAATAAAAATTATGCAAAATATAAAATTTTAAAATTCAAATATTTAGAATATCTGACCAATTTATTAAAAGAAATTTAAAAATTATTTAAATCAAAAGATTAAAAATCAAAAACTTTGAATAAAAAAGACTTTTCAAGATTATCTTCTCAAATATTTCTTCTTTGAAAATTAAAAAAATAAATTATCTACAATTTTTTTAAATTGTAGTAGTTTAAAAACTTCATTTAATAAAAATAAATAAATTATTTCACAATTCTTAAAATATTTTGTTTTAAAAAATTTAAGAAATTGACTGAAGATTTATACAATCCTTTAAAATTATTTAATTTTAAAATCCTTTTCAAAATTTTTAATTTATTATATTTCATTTTTTCAAGTTCCCTTTATTTATTTCATCATGAATAAAATTTTTTAATGCGTTAATATTTATATCTCTTGGTATGCTACGCATTTCTTGATTTTCTATTTTTTCCGATCTGTTGAATTTGTTACTAATATTATGAATTTTTTCTCTAGATTTTTCATAATTTTCATTTTGTAAAACTATATTATTCAGTGTAGATTTACTTTGACTTTTATCAAATTTATAATCTTTACTTTCTTTGTTTAAATTGTAGTTACTATAATTTTTATTTTCCAAATTAAAAGCCTTTGGATGATCTTCTTTATCTCTTTTATTATATTTTTCCAAATCTTTTTTTTTTCTTCTATTTTTACTTAAAATCATTTTTAACTTTCTATCATATTCCAGTGCTTTTTCCTCAGTGATGTTTAGTTCTTCTACATGATTATTACTCTCATTTTTAGACTTTTCTAATTCGTTCGCTGGATAATTTTTTAATGTTTTTTGCTTATGAAGAGCCGTTATATTTTCTTCATTGTTAATATTCATAATTGATCTTTGTGTTTTAGATTTAATAATATTTTGAGAAAAATCTGATTCTTCTTTCCCAAATGAAATACTATCTTTTTCATTTTCTTGATTTTGCATAAAATTTGAATTGTAACTTTTCATAAATTCCTCATTCTCATTTTTATCAAATAAATTATCATAATCATTTTTATTTTTGAACTTTTCTAATGAATCGTTATCCGAATTGCTACGATGAGATTCATTATTTATATCTTCCCCTATATAAGAGAGCTTTTTTGTTAATTGATAATTTTTCAGCATTGATTTTTTATTCTTTAATTTTGATTCTTTTTCCAAACTAATTTTTTTTTCACGTCTATTTTCAGCTTGTTTTTTAATATTCGAAAGCACTCTGAATATTTTTTTTAAGGTATTATTAATAGGTTTGGTTCTTGGATCAATAAATAATTCAGCTCTTCTTTCTAAAGATTTGATGTTTATAGCTGCACCTAATTTATAATTTCCAGTAAAATCATGACTAGAGTCATTTGTAATTATAGTATTTAGAGCATCGTTATTTTTCAAGCTATTATTTTTGATTAAATGAATTTTTTCTAAGAAATTTATTTTATTCCCATTTTTATAGTTTATTAGTTTAATAAAATCTATTTCGTCTTGATTCTCTAAATTTTCTTTAAAATATTTTTCAAGTAAATTTCCCTTAAAGTTATATCTTATATCAAAAGACAAAATTCCTTTTTCATTATAGTATTTCTTTTCATGAAACATTTTTTTTAATGGATTTTCATTTTGTGATATTAAATTTTCAAGATTACTAAAATTGCTTACATTAGACTTTCTTAATAGCAAAACAGAGGCTCTAGAATTTTTTAGCATTTTATTTAAAATACTTTTTTCATTGATTTCATTTGTGCTTTTTTTTGAGTTCTCAATGAAATCCTTCATTTCATTAAAACTTAATCTTTTATTTTGATCAAAAGAGAAGTTATATATATGATCAAAATTTTCTTTTTCAGTTCTTTCATTATTTGATTTTTTATCAATTAAATTATTTATATCTTTACCTTTAGATAAAATTAATGAATCAAGTGGTTGTCTCAATAAATTCCTATCTTTACAATTTTCAGACAAAAAATTAAATTGTGATAGGTTCTTTTTAGGAACTTTTATCTCTTCTATAGCATTAATATTTAAAAAATCTGCCTGAATTATATTCAATTTATCGAGCTTAGAATATAATTCGATATTTTTATTATATTTATATAAATTCTGTGGATCTTTTAATAATTCTCTATTTATATTCTTAATTTCATTTTCATAGAACTCCAAAAGAGTATTTTCATTATTATTTTCTAAATTTTTTTCATCTTCTTCATCATGCAAATTATCCTGTGATAAAAGATAACTTGTATAAATACTTGATCGATTTGCCGAATTTTGGTTAATATTAAATTCATTTATGAAATCTCTTTTTCCGAGTTGTTTTAAATATTTTGGTTTTTCAAAATCATTGAAAAAAAGCCCTTTATAATTTGTTTCCAGATCATCTGAGATTTCATTAAATTTTGATTTCGGATAAAGAAAACCTTGAAGAGTATCTCTTCTAAATTTATTGGCAAATATTTCATATTGTATAATATTTCTTGTTTCATATTCTTTTTTTTCTGATTCTTCTAAATTATCAGTGTTAAAATTATACTCAAAACTTGAGTCTATTTCATTTTCATTTTGTAAAAAGTTTAATTCCATATATAATTTGTATAATTGTATTTTATAACAACTTTAAATCTAATTTTATAGAGAAACTTAAAACATAATGGCTATTTTTGTTTGGAAGTATTTTTATTTTATATTTTATATTTATAAAAGAGAAGTAAAAAATCTAAAATAGATTCTTTTTCAATATCGAGATGATGATAGTTTATTTTTTATTTTTTTCCATAAAATTTATTTCTATATTTGAGTAAATTTTATTTTTATGAGAAATAAATAAATTAATCAAAAATGCAAAATAACTCAAGCATATTGAATTTTAGAGAAAATTCAGCTAACAATCTTATTCGAAATAAGAATAATAACGATTTTAATGAAAATTTTTTGAATCGGAACGGAAATAAAATTATTATAGAGGGTAATAATAATTCCAATTCTAAAAGTGATTTTGATGTTAATAATCAATTAAAATTTCAAAATCAAGCAGAAACAATATCAATTAAAAATTCGCCATCTTCTACAAAAAAAAATAATGCAATCAATAAAAACAGTAATAATAACAATATCATTACTACCAATAAAAATAATGATAATCACAGTAAATATGGCAATACCTCCAATGATATTCTCAATAATAGAAATTTTAAAGAAATTGAAACTCATGACAAAAATTTTAAAATTTTTGATAAGAAAAAAATAGCAAAATATTGGAAAGATCAACAACCTTTGAAATATAAGATTACTAATCCAAATTTCAAATTTGTTGATCAATATTTTCCTCCAAACAATGATTCTTTATTATCAATTAATCCCTTAACTGGGCTATACAACGACCCAGCATATTATTCTAAACGCAAAAAAGAATTTGAAGAAATCAATAGTTTAAAAGAAGACATCTCCTGGTGCAGGGCTTCTGAGTTTCTTAAAGATGCTAAACTTTTTGAAGGTGAAATTGAGATAGATGATATCAAACAAGGAAAATTAGGTAATTGTTATTTTTTATCCGCGATTTCATCCTTTGCTGAATTTCCAGAAATTTTAAAATCAACATTTAAAACAGAAGAAATTAATCCATTTGGGTATTACGAGATTGTTTATTTTCTTAATGGAGAATGGCAAATTGTAATTGTTGATGATTATGTTCCGATTTATAAAAAACAAATACCAATTGGGGCTAGGCCAAATGGAAAAGAAATTTGGGTTATGCTTTTAGAAAAAGCATTTGCTAAAGTGAATGGAGGTTACACTAATATGATAGCTGGCCAACCTAAAGAAGTTTTTAACATATTTGGATTTAGATCCAAAACTTTTAAAGTTAATGATTATAATATTGATATTCTTGCCGAAAAATTGCTTAGCTATAATAATAAAAATTGTATAATGTGTTGCAGCTCTAAAGGTAATAAAGAATTACTAGAGAAAACCAAATTAAAGGTATCTCACGCCTATAGCTTAATAGAAGCGAAAGAATATATTCATACAAAAAAATCAAAAAATAAAAATTCAAAAAGTAATAATAATGATAAAATAAAATCAAACAATGAAATCAATCAAAATAATGAGGAAGAAGAAAGTGAAAGAATTTTCCTTTTACTACTCCGAAATCCATGGGGAAAAGAAGAACCTGATTTGGATTGGAATGATAAATCGAATTTATGGACATCAGAGCTAAAAAAGTATTTTGGATTTGCAGATGGAAGTGATTTAAATAAGGATATGGATGATGGTAAATTTTTCATTTCTTTGGAGGATTTTTTTAAATATTTTAATAATATTGAAATTTCATATCCATGTCATGAATTGAATGCAAAATCTATAAATTTTGCAGAACAACTTAAAATTGATTTGGATTTCCCCCAATTATTCTATTTCGAAATATTTGAGAAATCTAAAGTTCACATTGTCCTTGAGATTCCTTATTGGAGATATAATAGAGAAAAATATTCTCAATTGAAATCCGATAGTAATAATATAAATACTCAAAACATTTATTATAATCTCATCAAAAATCCAAAGTTCTTTATCCTTGCAAAATATTATCCCGAAAGCAATAAAACAGTATATATGGATTACATTGCAAACTGCACATCTGAAGGCCTATATCTTCATAATACATTAGATAAAGGAATTTATTTAGTTTATTTGTATATAGGAATAAATAATTTTAATATAAAAAATATAGAAGGCTTGATGCTTACTCTAAAATCGACTAGTTATCTTCACCTAAAACATATAGAAAATGACTATGGATTTAATTTTTTACCTCAACTTATTTCGAAAAAGCTCGAAGATAAAAATCAGAAAGTGATTTCTAAAAATAATTATACTGTGTATAATGATGAATTCAAAGATTCTGGTATAAGTTACTATTCCATTATCAATAACTCTGATTTTTATTATGATACTGTTTTAGATATATCAGAGATAAAAGAAAAATTTGTAATTTTGCATCCGTTTTATTTTAATGACATTGATGGTGATGAAAATAATTTAGATACTTTAGAAGAAAAATATGCCAATGAATTAGAAAAAAGAAAAAAATTTATTATGTATAAAAATGGAGATTCACAAAATAAAGAAAATTTTAATCAAAGTTTTGAGAAGGAAATTGATGCTTATCGGCAAAAAAATTCAAAAAATAACTTTATGTTTAACAATAAAAACAATTTTAACGTATTAGACTTTGAAAATTCTCAGGATAGCAAAAAATTTAATTTTAATCATGAAAAAGTAGAAAATTTAAGTGTTAAAAGTGATTTTAATTTTCTTATTTGTCGTACCCCTCCAAATACAAAAATTCTTATTTTATTTTTCTTAAAAACAGATAATTCAAAAGAAGGTTCTTTGGATGATATTAAATTAATCAATTGCCAAAGATTTTGTCTACAGAATAAATTTTTTAAAAATAAAGAGGAACAAATAGGACCAACAGAGTTATTCAATCATATATCGAAGGAATATAATTTTCCAGAAAAAGAATATTGCATTATTAATGGAAAGGATATAAATCAACAAGAAAGCCCTTTACATATTAATCTTGATTTTATTGATGTTATAAAAGCATTTGATCCAGAAACTTATACTTATATTAATAATATATTTATGAAAAATCAATTGGAAGCAAAAAAAAATTATTTATTGAAATTTAAATCCATTTTAAATGGAGAAAAATTACATGATATTTTAAAAGACGATTTAAAATCAATTTTTTATATGAAACCTGAAAAGCATACATTAAATAGTCTAATCGAGAAAGGAATAAAACCTTTGGCTGATATTCAATATTACAAAAAAATGAATTGTGAAAACCAAAAAAATTATGATAAATTAAAAGCCAAATTTGAAAAATATATGAATTTAATAGATCAAATTCAACCTTTAGAAAATGAAGATGAGTCTAAATTATTCTGGAAACGAATAATTAAAGAAAATCATGGAGTATACATAGGTACAGTAAATAATTATAATATTTTTCATGGAAGAGGATTTTATTTTTATGAGAAAAATAAGAATTATTCAATAAGTAATTTCTATATGGGAAAAAGAACTGGATTCTGTAAAATTTTCAATCAAGAAAAAGATGAATTAATTTATGAAGGAATGTATAAAAATGACATGAAAGAAGGATTAGGTACTTTTTATTTTGGAAATGGAGAAAAATATGAAGGATATTTTCGAAAGAATAAGATGGAAGGTAAAGGAAAGTACATCAGTAGTGATGGAACAGTTTTAGAAGAAGGAATTTTTAAAGACAATCAATTAGTCCAAAAAAAGGAATTTAACTAATATTGCATCAACATTTTTATTTATAAAAATTGAAATTATTTTCTTTAATTCAAGCACAAATAAAACAATAAACCAATTTATTTACTATAATAATTTTCAAATTAATAAAAGATTTAATATATTTTTTACCACAACTTTCTTAAGCACAAAATCGACAAATAATTATTTTTTTTTGTCATTATATATGGAATATGTTTTAATTGCAATAAAGCTGTTTTTAATCGCCTTTAATTGGTAAATAAACATTAATTTGCTTGTTTATGTCCAAAGGATTTTACGAATCATAAGACATAATTTTAATAATATCATCAACTCTTTATTTTAAAATTATGAAAAACGAAAAAAAATATATAAAAAATTAAAATCAGTAAAAATTTGAATTTTTTAAAACTAAATTATTTATTACTTCTTTAAAATTAACCCTATCAATTAAAGTATATATAAACATTTTAATTTATAGTATGAGATTATCTTCATAAAGTATAAAAGAAAAGAAAATTTTTAATGTAATTTTTTGAATGACGTTTCATTAATTTAATGACGATTGAAATCATTTAAATTATTATCAGTGGCGTTAATTATCTAAATATTTGTGGATGATTAAATTTTATATTGAAATTACTTTATAATGGACAATATTATTTGTTCTTAAATTTAACAATCATAAATATTAAAATAAATTTCCAAATTATTTAATAAATTATAAAAAATGAACAAATTTAAGTCTCCTAACAAGGAAAATAATACAAACTCTCCTTCAAATAATTCTTTATTGAACACTATTGAAAATCATTATTTGAAAGAAATGATTAATCATGAAAATATTAAAAAGAAGGAAAAATGTCTAAGTAATTCATATTAAATATATATAAGATGAAATTAATAGCAATTACAGAAAAAACTCAGAAAAATTAAAAAACGATTTAAAAGACTTTAATGTGAATTTAAAATATGAAATTTCTCATAATGAATCGAAAACAATGAACTTTAACTCAAATAATAATTTTATTTCTAACAATAGTAAAATTGAGAAAATGATCCAGTTGATGGGAAATGACGGTATTTTATTCTAAGATAAATTATTTTAGATGTTGAGAATATATTAAAATGTAAAATACTTTCAAATGCTAACATTATAAAAGAATATGAAGGATGGATTAATATGTTGTTAAATGTTGTTAATTCCGCTCAAAAACCAAATGATTATTTTGATTTTTCCACACATGTTGATTCAGAAATGAAAAAATTAGATTCATTAGCGAATGATAATTTGGAAATTAATAAGAAGATAATTAGGGAAATGAAAAAGTAATTTTTTAAATTTAATATTTTTAAAGAACCCAAATTAAAAAAAATCATGTTTTGTTGTTCATAAATTTTTTGTGCCTTAAAAGCCTAAAAATGGTATTTATGAAATATTTATTTTATAAAAAATTAAATCGTTTGCTTTACTCTAAAAGTCTATTTTAGAAATATTAACAGAGAAAACGAAAAGAAAGTCCTTCAAAAGGATTTTGAGATCCTTAATTTGGAAGATAATTTAAATAATAATATTGATGAATTTATTGATTCAAATATGTTAAGCAATATTCAAAATAAGGAAAGATTAGAACAAGAAAAAAGACAAATATCAGAAAGCATAAATTCTGTGACAGATGAAGTAATTAAAATAAAGAAAATAAGTTTTATCTAAGATAAATTTACTCAACAATAAAAATAAAGCTTGAAGAATTAAGTAATCAAAATAAAACTTTGGAGTCTTTAATAAAGAAAGATAATTTCCAAGAAATAATAGAATTATGGAATGAGTTTAATTCTTTAAAAGAAGAAAATGATGAAATGAAAAAAATTTTTGAAATGGAAATTAATAATTCTAGAAAAATGAATAACGAGTCTAGTTTAAATTTGAAATCGAATAAAAGTGAAAATATAATTAGAAATTCTGATTGTGATGTTATTTTATATTCTTATCGAAAAGACAATGAAAAAAATAAGAAAAATGCTATTAATTTATATCAATCTTGTATAAGTGTAAGAAATAACCGTGATGAAAAGATACCTCACAATTAAAAATAAATAAAAGAATTTAAATGAAATATCTTCATTAATTAACGATAATCTTGAATCACAATAATATGTTTCTTTTAAATTAAAAAATTTCAATTTAAACTAAATTTATTTTTACAAAATTAACTTAAACAAAACAATAATTTAATTTCAAGAAAATTTTATTTTATTGTCTTTACTGTCAACTTTAGAGATCCAAACCACATTTAAGCATATCTCTTATAAAAATGATTTTAAGAAATCATAGGTAAGGCATTAAATTCGAGTATGAAACAAATATTAATAATAAAATTTCATTTTTTTGCGAAAATTCTATAAATTAAATTTCGAAATTAAATAATTATTTTTTCAAATTTTTTTATTAATGAACAATAATTAATTTTTATTAAAATATTTTTATCTATTAAGACTTTAATAAATATATAGATAAGAAATGTTTTTTCCTTTAATAATAAAAATCAACAAAATCTAAACTATGTTTGTTCTATAAAAATATGGTTTTTTTCATTGAATAAATAAATGAAATCTTTTGAAATTAATAGCTTGAAAGACAATTAAAAATACTCATATAATTTATTTCATTTGAGAGATTCAAATGTTAAAAGCACTAATATTAAATTGAATGCATTGAATTTTAATTTTATTATTAATTACCTAACTATTTATAATTAATTTAAATTATGAAATTTTTATTCATATTCAATATTGCTCCCTTAAAAGAAGGCTTTTTCGGAATGACAATAAGAAATTCCACTTTGGCTGCTTTGACCTGTTTAATTATAATAAAAATTTTCAATATCTCTACTCTTTATTATGGAAGATTAGCTGAAACACAAATGAAATATTCCACATACATTTTCACAATTTATTTTTGGCTGAATTTAATAAAAATATTTTTTTTGTTTGTATTTTATATAAACATTTTCACATACAAATTCAAAAAGAGTCTCTTTAGTTCTCAATTTATTGTCGCAACAATAATATCTATTAATTTTTTTTTATGTATGGCTTTATCAATTAACCCTTTTATAGAAGAGATATATTTTCAAAAAAATAGTAAAGAACCAAAAAAGGAGCAAGGATGGTATCATTATTTACCTGTTTTAATGAACAGCTTACAAATATTTTTTGTGCTCAAAATTATTTTTTTACTAGATATATTTTTTTTCTATCCCATTTACTCATTTTATATAAATATTAAAGATAAAAAATTTTCCATATTGGATAGACCACACGAAGATAATGTAAAAGCTATCAAAAGCCAGATTCCAATTTAAAAGGATAATAAAGAAAAAAATAACTATTTTCTTTTTTAGTTATAAATTCGATATTAATTCATGTTCCATTATTTTTAAAATATATCTTTACTATAAAAGAAAAAATTATTTTTGAATTTATATACATAAGTATGTTAATAAGATCTCAATTGATACTTTCTTGATTATTAATATTTCTTCTATTTTAAGAGATTTATATTATTCCAATCATAAATAATTAAATATAAGTCGAAATAAAAATATCTATATAGAATTTTTTTCAACATAAAAATCCTTATCAGATAAAAATATTTATATAAAACTCCCTCTTTATATATTCACAGCAGAA
>Ga0194116_10008017_pt1 | contig 10782 bp, 14 predicted proteins | sample TA2MahsurfametaG_4_FD_148617 | JGI IMG/M metagenome (GOLD analysis project Ga0194116, IMG submission 148617) | Freshwater microbial communities from Lake Tanganyika, Tanzania - TA2015008 Mahale S9 surface | ecosystem: Environmental > Aquatic > Freshwater > Lake | place: Tanzania: Lake... | reverse complement strand
AAACCGCGTTGAAGATGCCCGCCTGCCATGCGTCGGGACTGACGATGCTGCCCCGTTGCCTTCACCCTAGCGCCCTGATGGCCGCCTTGCTCGGCGCGGTCCGCAAGAAACTGTCGTCCAGAGTGACAACTCCACGTCGGGGGGATACGTCAATTCCCCCACGTTTTCCCAACTGTATAACCCGAGTCGAAATCCTAACAGCCCTCGCCTTCGGTAACATTTTGCCGAGTGGCGATATGGACGCAGGCGGCGAAATTAGGGAATATCCCGCCAGGCCAAAGCTGATGGCTTACTCTTTGCTCGACCTAGAGTCCCCTAAGTGCATGACTGCGTGCATAATACTGGAAACCGAGTGCAATATTTGCTTCGCCGCGCTCGGGTCCGCGATCTTCAGGCCAAAATTTTTATCAAGGGCCACAACTAGTTGCAGGGCATCAACCGAATCCAGTCCTAGCCCATCGGGACCGAAAAGCCGCGCGTCGTCGGCAATGTCGTTAGGACTGATTTGAAGCATTAAGTTGTCAACGATCATCACCTTGATGCGCTTGTTCAAATCTTCTTGTTGTGACTTGGATTTAAGAGGCGCTTCCATTTTGACGTAACCCTGTGACTCAAGTGCCAATGAGACAATGGGACAAGCCAAAACCTTCACGGGCTGGGCATACACGTATCATGTCTGTACCCGCTTTTGCCCTGTATAGGCGCTAAAGATGCCCAACTCGACGTGCCTCTCGGCACCCTGAAAGCCAGCACTCTGGATTGCCTGCTGGATCATGGCTGGCGGCACACAGGCATCAATTGTCTCCCAATAATAGGACATCATCCGACGCGCGTCTTGGCTGCCGGTGATGAGCCAAGAAAAGCCGGGCAGAAGGTCGCGAAAATAGAGCCGAGATAGTGCTAAACCTAAGCGCATTTGCGGCCGGCTGATTTCCAAAATCAGCAGCCGCCCACCCGGGCGCAGCACGCGGTGATATTCGGCAAAGGCCCGCGAGAGGTCCGCTACGTGCCGCAGGGCATACCCCATTGAGAGGAAATCAAAGCTCGCGTCGGGAAAAGGCAGGGCTTCCGCTTGACCGAGTTGAAACGCAGCCGGGACTGATTTCCGCGCCTCCCCCAGCATTCCCTCACTTGGGTCCACGCCGCACACGCGGCCTTTGCCACCCAGCACTTCCAGCATCGCACGGGTTACCGCCCCGGTTCCACAGGCCACGTCGAGCGCGTCCATACCCGGACGCAGACCGGCCCGTTCCAAGGCACACCGACGATGCAGATGCCCGGTCCCGAAGAAACCGATGCGTCCAATGCGGTCGTAATGCCGAGCGCCGCGATTGAAAAGCTCGCGGACGAACTGCCGCTTACCCTCATCATCTTCGTAACGACCAGTAATGGATTCATGGGGCCGCATAAGCTCAAAGGATTCCTCCGTCCACCTTCAATGTCGAGCCAGTGATGTAATCCGCCTCAGCCGAGGCGAGGAATTTCACAGCTGCCGCCACCTCCTCAGGCCGACCGATGCGCCGCATGGGGATGCGTGCCACCATAGCCTTGCGTGCCTCCGAGTCGAGCGGCGGTAGACTTTCTGATTCGATGAAGCCGGGGCAGAGCACGTTCACAGTGATGCCAATGCGCGCTACCTCCTTCGCGAGCGACTGAGTGAGCGCGACGACGCCAGCCTTCGCAGCGGCGTAATTCGTCTGGCCGGCCGGCGCAGCCAGTGCGCTGAGGGACGCGATGTTCACGATGCGCCCGTGCCGCTGTAAAATCATGGTGGGTAAAACCGCCTGACATCCGTGAAAAGTTCCGTCCAGATTTGTGTCAAGTACGCTGCGCCAAGTGTCCGGTGACATTTGGGCCAGCAGGGAGTCCAAGTGAAAACCGGCGTTGTTGACTAGCACGTCGAGCCGTTGGTGGCGGGCAACGATGCGCTGGATTAGTGCGCGCCATGCGTCCAGTTGGGCTACATCGAGGTCGGCGAGTGCACAGCGGTCTGGAAACTCTGTGGCCAACTGCTCCGCAGCGTCGCGTCTCTGACGCACGCCGAGGTAGACAAAATTCTCCCCCGACTCACGGAAGAACGCACGGGCAATTGCCTGGCCTATTCCACCGTTCGCACCAGTAATTAGGATGATTCGGGACTTCATTTCGTGTTCGGCAGCAAGATGAGGAAGCTCGCACCAATTGCTTCCTGATACGCACCCGGCACAGCCACGGTAACACGCCCATGACGATTCTGTTGAGCCAGACGTATCGCCGCAAGCAAACGCCAAACCGGGCCGACTGAGAAGGCTTCACTGAACTGCGTGACCTCTTCGATTGCCGCCAACCCCGGCGGGAGCGCGACAACAACACGCTGGAGCGCGGCCGTGCGCGCGGACTTGTCGGCCTGGTCGGCAAACGGTTCTGGGTCCGTCACACATTCCAACTCCGCGCAGGTGTTCGCCCCTGACTCGCGCGTGAGCAGAACCGCTCCGGCTCCTTCAGCCAATATCGCCGATTTACGGAAGTAACGAAGGGCGTCGGCTACAACCCAGTCCGCTTCCTCGGCCGCTATTACGAGGCATCGCTCCACTCGGCCGTTTGCCAGCCAGCCAGCCGCGAGCGCCAAACCGTGCAAGAAAACGCCGGCATCTCCAACCAAAGTGTAGTTCGCGGCGGTGGACCCAAGCAACGCTGAGAGATGACTGGCAGGAGCATTAAAAACAGTTTCTGGGAAGAGTAACGGACTAGCTACGGTGGGGTTACGCAACACCTCGTCGAAGAAGCGTCGTGAGTAGTTAACGCAGCCGCACATCGTGCAGAAAACGATTCCTAGAGATCCGTGAGTGTGATCGCCGAGCGCCTCAATTGCCGCGCTCATGGCAAATTGACTGATAAGCGCGGACCGGCGCATTCGCGGGTGGGCGACCCAAGCCGGTCGTTGGTGCGTGGTCGGCACGCGCAACACGGAAAGGGGGTGTGCCCAGCCTGGCCGTTGAAGGAGTTGAGGAACCGGCATGCCACTTGGGGACTGCGCGCGGGACAGGTTTGCCATTCCCCAGCCGGCTGGCGACACCGCGCCCATGCCCGAAAGGAAGATGCCGCTCACGACCACCTCCGGAAGATCAAAGTGGCGTTCGCGCCGCCGAAGCCAAAGGAGTTCGTCATGACATGAGTCAGCCGCGCTGACTCGGGACGCGTAATGAGTCTAAACCCGCATGCGGGATCGGGCATTTCAGTTGCGAGCATCGGTGGCAGCCACTGACCGAGCAACGCGAGCACGCAAGCGGCCGCTTCCACTGCGCCCGCCGCGCCTAGCAGGTGACCAACTCCGGCCTTGGTGGAACTCACCGGCAGCGTCCTGGCACGCGAGCCAGCCCAGCGAGTAATGGCGGCTGCCTCCGCGCTGTCATTGAGCGGCGTTCCCGTGCCGTGCGCATTCACGTAGTCAATGTCGCTCGGCGACAGCCCAGCAATCCGGCAAGCTTCGGTCATAGTGACGACGGCGGCGTCACCGCTCGGATGCGGTTGAGTGAGGTGATGCAGGTCTGTCGCCGACCCGTAGCCGACAAGTTCCGCGAGAATGTTCGCTCCGCGTGCTTCGGCTGCAATTAGTGTCTCCAAGGTAAGCGCCGCCGCTCCTTCACCAAGAGCCAGCCCATCGCGGTGCGCGTCAAAAGGTCGGCAGCGAGTTGGCGACAACGCCTGCAAGGAATCAAAGCCGGCGAAAATCAACTGACTGATGGCATCGTAACCAGCGGCAAGCACGCGTTCAGACTGCCCCGTGCGAACGAGTTCCCAAGCATGTCCAACGGCGTTCGCCCCAGAGGCACAAGCATTGGCGATCACGCTCCTCGGGCCAGTCAGGCCGCACGCCTGAGCGACGAGCGCCGCCTGGCGATGGGCTTGATAACCAATGCTACGGGTTGGTTGCTGTCGGCGCTTGAGCGGTTGCTGGATCGCGTTACGATAGTAGCGTTCTCCGAGGCTCATGCCCCCGCCAGTGGTGCCAACCACGAGACTGGCCGGCGGTAGCTTGTTCCAGCGCGCCTGTTGCGTCGCCTCTTGCGTGGCCCAAAGCAGCATTCGTCCAGCATGGTCAAGTAAACGAGCCTGCCGTGGAGTAAGTGGCATCTTTGGAAATCCGGCTGGTAAATCCACCTGCGCAGCTATGCGCACACGTTGCTGCGAGACATCAAAGCGTGTTACCGAACGGAATGCCGACTGTCCGATGCGGAAGCCTTCGGTATTCGCCTTCACGCCCAGCCCGAGAGGCGTGACTATACCGCATCCAGTAACCACAACACGCCTAGGGCCATCGATGGAAAACGCACGTGGAAAAAGCATTGGAACAAGCACTCAGGCCTTAGCTCGCCATCGCCCCCGGCAATACTGGCTTCACGCGCCAGTGTTCCGCCAGCCCGGTGCGGGAGGCTTCCAGGCCTTCCGCCGCGATAGCCTGCAGCACACGCTCCTCGCTCATTATAAAGCGCTCGCGCTTGTAAAGCAGGTAGTCTCCGCGCTGCTCGGCGGGCGTGAGGTTGATCGTGCAAAGATTGGCGCCCGCACGGAGGCCACGCTGATACCCTTCCTCCGCGCCAACGAGATTGAGCGCGCTCACCGCGGGGATCACCAACGATGGCCGCATCAGCCGCAGCGCAGCCATGCAGTTAAGCGTGACGTCAAGCCCCGATGTTCGTTCGTCGGCCAGCGGTGTGGCTTCACCGGGGATGAACGGACTGACGCTGCAACCATCCAGCGGCAGATCGCGCGCGAGCATGAGATTGGCTAGCAAGTCGTCCGTGCCCTGGCCTGGTAAGCCCGCAATGAAGCCCGAACTCACGCGCCAGCCGCGTTGCGCCAGCAGTCGGATGTGCCGCAGGCGCTCGGCGAGCGTGCCCGGCGCCTCGAGGCGTTCGTAACGCGCAGCGGCGGCCGTCTCGAACTTGATGATGTAAAGCGTCGCGCCGGCGGCTTGGAGTTCGTCGTAGAGCGCCTCATTCAGCGTGCCGAAGCACACACTCACGCCCAGCGGCGTTTCGCGGCGGAGCGTCCGCACTAGCGGCAGCGCCACCTCGCGCACGGCCACAGGGTCTTCGCCGGCCTGGAGGTTCACGTCGGTCACGCTCGCGGGCCGGTGGTGGACGAGCAAATCCGCGAGCTGGTCATGCCGCGCGCGAAAGCGGTGGAGGGCACGGTTGTCCCGGCGCATCCCGCAATAGTGACAGTTTTCCCGGCAGTGATTGGAAATCTCGACGACGCCGCGCACGAACACCTTCCGGCCAAAGAGGTCACGAGCCGCGCCCGCTGCCTGCTCGTGCAAGATCGCCTGCTTCACGCCATATGCTGCCAAGGTGGCAGTGTCTGGGAGTAAGGGTGAATCCATTGGAGGCATCTAATACTTCCGCGACGCGAGAGCTGCAAACGAATTGTCAGCCGCCGACGCCTATGACTAAGCTGCGCGAGTGGACTGCGCCGCCGTCATCCCATGCTACAACGAGGCTGCGGCCATCGGCCCGCTGGTGACGGCGGTGCGGGCTCATTTGGAGTGCGTCATCGTGGTGGACGACGGCTCGACCGACAGCACGGCCACCGTTGCACGGACTGCGGGCGCGGAAGTGCTTGCGGTCTCCAAAAACCACGGCAAGGGGGCCGCGCTACAGTTGGGCCTGCGCCGCGCGCGCGAACTCGGCTGCGAGTGGGCGCTGCTGCTCGACGGCGACGGCCAGCACGCGCCGGAGGATATCCCGGCGTTCCTCACGGCCTTGCGCGCAGACCGCGCGGATTTATTCATTGGCAACCGAATGGCACTACCCGGTGAGATGCCGTTCGTGCGCCGCGCGACCAACCTCGTGATGAGCGGCGTGTTGTCATTGTTGACCGGTGTCGCACTGCCCGATTCACAATGCGGCTTCCGGCTCATGCGCCTGGCCGCGTGGGAGGCGCTGACGCAGCGATGCACGCGCTTCGAGGTCGAGTCGGAGATGCTGCTGGCATTTCTGGCTGCTGGGCGGCGCGTCGAGTTCTTGCCTGTCCGCACCCGCTACAAGTCGGAGCAGAGTAAAATCCACCCGGCACGAGATACGCTGCGTTGGCTTCGCTGGTTTTGGCGCGCGCGCGGTAACTTCGCGAAAGCGCGGGCAAATCTTAAGCGGATTTCTGCGCCGCCAGCATGATGCGAGTGGCGGCGTAAAGCCACACTTGGGCACCGAGGATGCCCGCCTGCTCCGCCTGACGCCGCCACTCGCCCAATCGAAAACCGCGCTGCACGGAAATGACGGCGTCTTGTCGCATGGCGCGGCTGAAGCATAGCGGCCACGACCCCAGCCACACCAAGGCAAGCAGGAAGCAATTGCGGTGCAGGTCGCTGATCATCACTGCACTCCGCGCCACCCTCCACGCCTCGCGGAAGTGCGTGGTCACCTCCGTATCCGCGAGGTGGTGTGTCATCTGCGAAGCGATGACCACGTCAAAGCGCGCGTCGGGAAACGGCAACGCGAGGGCGGAGCCGAGGACGTTGCGGCCGCCGGGATTGAGCGCAAGCGCATGCGGATTAATGTCGAGGTTCGTTACCTCCCAGCACCACCCGCGCCGTTTTGCCCATTCTTCAAGACGGCGGCCGAGCATGCCGTCGCCCGCGCCGACATCAAGCAGCGTCAGCGAGCGGCAGTTCTCCCGGCCCAGCAGGCGAGGCAGATGGACGACGAACGGATGCGAGAAGAAGAAGAGCCGGTTGCCCCGCGCGAGTTGTTGGTAGTCCGCCGCGACGGCCGCCGGCGGACGTGCGTCGGAATCCAAGGATTCCGCTTGCATCGAGCGCTCGCCCAAAAACATCCTTTTCTTTTACGGAAAACACCGACGCAACACAAACAAACGTCGCTTCGCCCGCCCGGAAAGTTGGCGGCGTCCTTGCTCGCATCGTGGGCTTCGTGTGCATGGCCTTCATGATGGGCGCGGCGATGAACTGGAGCGCGAATCGCGCGCGGCCCGAGGAGCCGGCGGGTTTTTGGTGGGGCTTCGTCCACGGCGCGCTGATGCCAGCGTCGTTGCCCACGCTCGCCACGGGCCGTGACGTAACCATCTACGCGCTTCACAACACCGGGATTCCCTACAAGCTCGGTTACACGATGGGCGTCAACGGCTGCGGAGTGCTGTTCTTCGGTCTCGCATTTTGGCGGCCGAAGGAGAAGTCAGTGCCACCATCTCAGTAAATCCACCCGCGGTAAATCTCATATGCATCCACGCGTCCGCCCGCGAAGTAATGCAGAGGCGGCAGCATGAACGTGCGCGTCGTGCGGTCGTAGGTCAGAAACGTCTCCCGCTCCGGGATATTCGGATCGTAGGCGCGAAACGCAGTGGCGTCGGGCCCCTCCTCCGCGCCAAAGATCAGTAGCGTGTGGTTTATGGTCAGTTGCGGAAAGCGCAGGACATGGACCACCGGGAGTTCGCCTTGCTGAACCGTGGCGGACAGCCGCGCTGCCTCCGCCTGCTGGTGCACGCGCAGGAAGGGGAAAATCATTCGCCAGTTGCCCCGCTGAAAATAGCTCCGCCACGCACCGCCACATTCCGCTTTCAGCAACGTTTCCCACTTTTCGCTGAACTCGCGCAGGCCGACGTAGCCGGGAATCATCACCTGCTCCCGCTGGCTGGAGGGAGTCCGCGCACTGCGGGAAACCACCGCACGAACCAGCCGCCGGCACCCTGCCACGTCCGGCTTGGCCAGCCCCGGCTCGAAGCGCGCGTGCAGCCAAAACTGCTTCGCCGACCGAGCCATCACGAAACAGTGCAACGTATAATCCGGCTCTGGCACACTCGGCGTCGCGACCTGCCGGCCCGTCACGGGATCCACAGAGTAACGCCACTTCGTCTCGTTGGCGAAGGCGAAGGTGTCGCGTTGAAAGTCGAACGCCGGGCCGCGGCAGCGGGCTGGATGCCGGAGGTTTTCGGCGGTCGTGGGTTGTGCCGTCTCCATTTCGTTCATACGCGCGAGCTTGCCGGAACGCTAGGAGGCGGTTAGCAAACAGGCAATGCTTTACGAACGCTGGCGGGTGGTGGCGCGTGAGTGCGCTCAGGAAACCGCATTGCGCGACCTCGCGACCGGCCGGTCGTGGACCTTTGCCCATCTCGCCGCAGGGACGGAACCCGCCGGGTTGTCCCGCGCACGCAACCACCTCGCGTGCCTCAATGGCACCGGGCCGGAGTTCATCTTCACCCTGCTGTGCGCGTGGCGGCGTGGACAGATGGTTTGCCCGCTGGAAACCGGAGCGACGCCACCAGTCCTAACCCAAGTGCCTACACCTGACATCTGCCTGCTCAAGACCACTTCCGCCACGACCGGCGCGGCGAAACACGTGGCCTTCACCAATGCGCAACTCGCCGCCGACGCCGACAACATCGTCGCCACGATGGGCCTGCGCCGTGATTCGCCGAATCTCGGCGTCATCTCGCTCGCGCACTCCTACGGCTTCTCGAACCTCGTGCTGCCGTTGCTCCTGCATGGCATTCCGCTCGTGCTCGCATCCAGCGCGTTGCCGGAAGCGTTGCGCCAGGCTGCCGCTACCGGCGGCAACTGGACACTTCCCGCCGTGCCCGCGCTCTGGCGGGCCTGGCATGAGGCCGGTGCGATTCCGGCGAACATCCGCCTCGCCATCTCCGCCGGTGCGCCGCTGCCGCTGCCGTTGGAACAGGCCGTCTTTGAGCGCAGTGGTTTGAAGCTGCACAACTTCCTCGGCTCCACCGAATGCGGCGGCATCGCTTACGACGCCAGCGACACGCCGCGCACGGATGCTTCGTTCGCCGGCACGGCGATGCGGAACGTCAGCTTGTCGTGCGGCAAAGACGGCTGCCTTGTTGTGAGCGGCGCGAACGTGGGGGACACTTACTGGCCGGAGCCGGAAGCCCGGCTGGGTGGTGGCATTTTCCACACGAGCGACCTCGTCGAACTGCGCAATGACGGCGTATTCCTGCGCGGCCGCGCCAGCGACCTCATCAACGTGGCGGGCCGCAAGGTTGCACCGGAGTCCATCGAGCAGGCACTGTTGACGCACCACGCCGTGCGCGAATGCCTCGTGCTTGGCCTGCCCAGCAAAGACGCCGCGCGCGGGGACGAGGTGGCGGCGGTCGTCGCCACGCGAGAGGAAGTCACCACCGAGCAGCTCCGGCAATTCCTCCAGACCCGCCTGCCCGACTGGCAAGTCCCACGCGAGTGGAAGCTGGTGAAACCCCTTACCGGCAACGCCCGCGGCAAACTCTCTCGCGCAGAGTGGCGGCAGAATTGGTCAACCGATTGAAGGCTTGCACTCTCTAGATGCTTGGTTGCAAATCGCCCCATGAAAGCTCGCCAATTCTTGGTCTTACTCATTCCTTTGATTGCACCGAGCTGCGCGACCTCCGGTGGAACGCGTGTGGAGCGAGGGCCGCAAGGGACCATCGCCTACGAAATTGAAATAGAGTCCACCGAACCGGGAGCGCGAGTTGAAGTGAACGGCGACACCGTTGGTAAAACACCTCTCAAGCTGAAGGTCTTTTGAGACAGGGACGGGACTTTCCACAACTTCGGTAGCCGAGAATACGTGGTGAAGTGCTATCCAGTTCAACCAAGCCAGCGCGTTCAGATTAAGGCATTTCGAACTGGTGGCTGGTTCAGTCAAGAAGACCAAATTCCGAAGCGGATTGTTTTTGACCTCAACGAACAATCTGGCGGCTTCACCATTGATTTGCCGAAAGAAACGCCGAAAAAAAGTAGCACCAGCGAAACCCCATGAACCCCAAGAACCTCACCATCGGAATCCTCCTTGCAGCATTCGGAGTTGCTTTGGCTTCCAAGCTATTCTCGGCAGAGACTCAAACCCAGCCAATCTACGAATACGTCACGATTCGCTGGGCGGGCCGTGACAACACCCATGTCATCCGACCCGGTGGACATGTTGAATTCATTGGACCAGAGCTACGGAAGGCGACGCGCCCGGACCGTGCAGATGAGCGTTCGTTCTATCTGAACTTGACGATGAATGGGCTGACCAAGGACGGATTCGAGTTCGCCGGGATTTCGTCCGATGACATTGTCATGAAGCGAGTCCGCCGCTGAACACAGAGACGAACGGTTTCGCCGAGGCGCACAGCGCCAAGCATCTTTACGCCGCGGAGCGCAGTGAGCTTGAGGCCGGGCATGGGCGCGTGGTTCGGGTCGCCATTCGCGACGATGTCAACGCGCTTGGGCGGTTCGTAGAATCGCTGGCCGTCAACGCCCGCGGCAAGCTTTCGCGGGCGGAGTGGCGGCGAGTGTTTCGACTTCCATTGATTCTGTCGTCCCGCCGGGGCTCGATCTGGCTCGATGCCAATCTACTTTTGCTTCAAGTCAACGTTGGCGCCGTCGGCAGTGATCAATTTGCACTTGGTTATCTCAGTTTGGCCGGCGGAGCGCTCCACTTCTTTGGGAATGACGTGGCCAACAAACAACCCGATCCCAAGCGTTAGCCGGACATACTTTTCATCGCCAGCGGCGAGGTTCACGGTGGTTTTGTCACTCCATTCGGTTGTGCATTTCACTTCGTATGATCCGGCCGGACGATCCACGTAAAAATAACAACCAGGCTGAGCCTTGCCGACTTTTTCACCGTTGAGGAACACGTGCGGCTGGACAGCGGAACCCATCACTTTGCTCGGGCGGTAAAACCAGATTCGCCCCTGCCCGGCCCTGACGGGTTCGATGGTGGCTGAATACTTGGCGTATTCCGGCCCGGTTGCGCAACCGAGCATGACCAAGGCGGCAAGAATGGAGGCGGAGAAGAGCTTCAGGGTTTT
>Ga0194116_10008015_pt1 | contig 10783 bp, 9 predicted proteins | sample TA2MahsurfametaG_4_FD_148617 | JGI IMG/M metagenome (GOLD analysis project Ga0194116, IMG submission 148617) | Freshwater microbial communities from Lake Tanganyika, Tanzania - TA2015008 Mahale S9 surface | ecosystem: Environmental > Aquatic > Freshwater > Lake | place: Tanzania: Lake Tanganyika... | reverse complement strand
CCCAATCCCCATTTTTTTAATAATATTTATTTAGCAATCATAAATTAATTCTCAATAATAAAATTTTAGGAACTAAATTAAAAAAATTTATATTTCTTATTATGATTGAATATCTATTTCTTCCTTTAACCTGAGATTACATTAAAATATCAAATAATTGCTAAATCAAATTATTTTGTACTTTTTGAATATTTGACGATTTGTGATACTAATTATTTCAAACTAACAAAATAAAATTTATTTTCATTACTAAAATATAAATAATGAAAATCAAGATTAAAAATATGAAATATTATTTATTAAAATAAAATTTCAATCCCATTTTAGTTTTATTTTGATTGAGAAATTCAGATAAAGTAAATACTTGATATTTCTTAGCATAATGCAACAACAATTTTCAAAATTTTAAATTTCTTTATTATATCATACATTGTTTAAATTCCCATATTCAAGAATTTTTTTAATATTTTATAATTTAAATATCTTTATAGAGATTAATTTTAAAGTATCAAGTATTATGATGTACTTCTTATTTATAAATAAATCAAGGAAGAGAGTATCTTATTGATATTTAAAATCATATAGATTTTTGTTTGATTATTTCCTCAAATCTGCTAAATAATTTTCATAATCTTTTTCACTCATTAAACCAGAGGTGTTAGCTTTCAAGGTGCTTTCATCAGCTTTTAATTTTGCGTACCATCCATCAGTAAGGGGATGTGTATTTAATAATTTAGGAGTTTTTCCTAAATTATCATTTGTTTCTACTACAATTCCTTCTACAGGGCTGTAAATATCAGCAGCAGTTTTTACTGATTCTATTGCTCCCTAAAATTTTGGATTTATATTTTAATAAAAAATAAATTAACATTTTAAACATTTTTGAAGAGAAAATTTTAAAGCTTACCAATGTCTCATGGATATTATATTTTGTGCCAATTGAAGGTAAATCTACGTGAACAATTTCCCCTAATTCTACTTGTGCATAATCAGTAATTCCAATAGTTGCAATATCTTTATCAACCTCCACCCATTCATGTTCCTTAGTAAACATTTTGGCAAAATTTCTGAGAACAATATAGTTAATTTTATTGAATTTTTTTAAATTAGTGAAGGAGTATTTCAACATTTTTTGTGATATTTTTGTTAAATGATTTATATAAATTTTGTTAAAATTAATAATTTTAATCAAAATTTTATTTGAATTTTTTTATATTAGACCTTGAAACAGAACTGATCTTGAAGAGAGTCATTAAATAATAAAATTTTTCCTTTATCAAAAAATTATCAAAAGAAAAATAAAATTTAAAATTTTTTTCTAATTTTTTGAAATTCCATTTAAAATTTATTTTGAAATTAAAAAAAATATTCAATTACTAATTTAAGAATTTCATAATAAAATCTAAAATATATGAATTTATACCATTAAATATAAGTTTAAATAAAATCTGTACTAATCAATCGCTTATATTATGAATGTAAGGGCCAAATGTCAAAAATAATTTAATTTTTTGTTGAATATAATAAATGTTTTTTTATTTTTTCTATTTTAAATTCGCAGAATTTTGTTTCTATAGGAGTCAATAATTGTAGCAATTATTATTCTATGATTATAGATTTAGATAATAGATTTGAAAATTGGAATTAATTTATAAAGCAGAGAATAAAATTTTAAAAATTGGTATTATTATGTAATGTATTATTATCTAATGCAGAGATTTTAAAGAGTAAACTTTAATTAATAAATCCTCTTAATAATATAAATTAAATTTATAGCAGACTAAAAAGACTAAAAATTTTTTTCTAAGTTAAAATATTCAATCATTAATTAAAAAAATAGTATTATTATAATTTATTTATTTATTCATATTTATTTTTTAAAAAATACATTTTATTTTTATGTTTAATTTTTATGAATATTTTCTCTATATTGATAAGTTCATAAATTTATCATAGAAATAGTTTTAAATTAAAGCAAAAAAGGCTTATTTAGTCATCATAATTTTGACGAATTCATGATAATTGATAAATCCATCTCCATCCATATCGGCTTCTTTGATCATTTCATCAGCTTCTTCTTCAGACAATCTTTCTCCTAATGTTGTCATAACATGTTTGAGTTCAGAAGCAGAGATAACTCCGTTTCCATCTTTATCAAAGATTTTGAATGCTTCAATTAAATCTTCTTCTGTATCAGGGTCTTTCATTTTCTTTGCAAATAATTCCAAAAATTCTTTGAATTCGATTTTTCCTGAACCATCTTGATCTACTTCATTGATCATTTCTTGTAATTCGGCTTGGGTAGGATTAGCTCCCAAAGCTCTCATAACGTCTCCGAGTTCTTTGGTAGTAATTGCTCCATCCTTGTCTTTATCGAATAAATCGAAGACCTCTCTGCATTCGCCGACTTTATCTTCTGCTAATTGATCACTCATTTTAATACTAATTTAATATTTTTTGTAGTCAATTTATATTTGAAATTGAAATTTTATTTAATTAATTTTTAAGAAATTAATATTTTATATTCAAGGCCTGTTTATTAATTTTGTTAAAAGAAGAGGTTCATACAATGTGAAATATGAGCCAGATTATAATATTTTATATTTTGATTAATAATTCATATTTTTATAAAAAACAGCAAATCAGTTATTTTAGAAATAAACTTAATAATCCAAGTAAACCATAAAAATAGTCTTTTAAAAAGTTAAGAAAAGTATTTCTAGCAAAATTGAAAGAAAATTTTATGCTAATTAACAATAAGATTAAAAGTATTTTATTCCTAGTTCAAAATTTACAAAGATTTATTTTATTTGATAAATTTTGTTTTTACCAAAAAATATAATATAAATTTAAAGGAGAATCTTCATATTTCATCTTGAAATATTTTTGTAAAGCTAAAATAGCTATCTGAAGCAAAGAGAATTTATTCAATTAAATTATCAACAATTATTGCTCAAAAATATTCTATAATTAAATATTTATGAAAAAAAACTAATTATTATTATAGATTCAAAGAAATCATATAAATATATTTGAATTGAATTACGAAATCATCTTAAAGAGTTAAAATCCAGTTTTTTAACCTGAATAATATTTTCTGATTATAAGCAAATAATTATTTCAAAAAAATTTATTTAAATCTTTTAAATTTATTGAAAAAAAATAAACCTAAATTCTTATAAAATTTACAATGGATGACAGAAAAAAGAAATTGGCAGAGTATTAATTAAAATATTAATTTAATAAAAATTAAAAAACATAGTAATAAAATAGTTCATATCTCTGGATAATTTATTAGTTATTACTTTTAATCAACTGCTTAATATAAGTTGTTTATTCAATTTAAAAAAATAATAGACTTCGTGAAAAGAGAATAAAACCAAATGTATCGGAAATAGCACCTGCAGTGATTTCATCTGGAACAGTTATTGAACCTACTGTCCATTCAAAGAAAGTTGAAGAAATTATAAAAGATTTAGAAAAGCAAAGAGAATCACATAGATATAAATCAGATAATTTATCTATTGTACAAAATATCAATGAATATATTTTCGGGATTAATCCTCTGAAATTTATTAATGATCCTTCGAAAACTAGAGAAGTGTATGATGAATATGTTCAATGTAAATTAGACGAGGAAAATGCTAATGATTCAGAGGAAGATAATGAGGTACCAAATTTAAAACAAGAAAAAGGAGGACATAGAAAAAGCATTATTACAATGAAATCTAAAAATGTTTTTTCACTTTCTCAAAAAAAAACTACAGATGATGATAAAAGCAAAACTGAAGAAAATTTAACAAACATTAATTCAAATTTTGGTGGTGCTAATAATAAAAATGAGAAATCTAATAAAATCACATTCAATGATGATTTAAAAAAGCAGATTTTACAATCACATGAGTTAAATGAATTTTTAACCAGAAATTCAAAATTCATTGAAAGAGTATATTTTATTAAGTTTATTTATTATTTGTTGTATATAAATCATTTATTTATTTTAAAATGAAAAATTAGACATTAGGAGAGAAAGATATATATGATGCATTTAAAACTTACTATGATGAAAATGATGATGAAAATTTAGAGTAAATCAAGAAAAATAAGATTAATCTTTTTTAAAAAAGAATATTTTAAAATATATTTTATTTAGAAAAATTTAAATATTGTAGTGGAACTAAAAGATCATTAATCACACATTCCTTAGATTTTTTTGACTTAGATCAATGCCAAAAGCGAACAGTAAATAGTTTAGAATGGTCTGTTAAAGTAAAATTTTTTTTAAGTTATTGACTGAAACATAATAATAACAATATTTGCATTTTTTATTTAAAGGGTTTTAAAATTTAATTAAAAAAATTCTTTATTTTATTTATTTAAAATTTTCATTTATGAAAAATAATAACTTAGCATCAAGAATTACTTTTGGCCTCATATACGAAATCAACTGAATTTTCTTTAGATCAGTCAGACGGATTAATCTTACTTTGGTCATTAGCAATGAGAAAAGCTCCTGAATTTACTTTTACATGTCAAACAGAAATCACTTCTGCAACATTCCACAAGTATAATCCGAAATTAGTGATTGGAACTACCTATACTGGTCAAATAATGATTTGGGATACTAGAGGGAAATCCCTTCCTGTTCAAAAAACTCCTCCAGGAGGAAAATATCATTCTCATCCCATTTATTGTTTAGGAATAAATGGCTCAATTAACTCAAATAATATAATTACAGTATCTAATAATGGAGTTTTATACACATGGACTGGAATAAATTTGCATAAGCCAACAAAAAAAATTGAAATAAAAACAAAAAAAAGAAGAACAGGTGAAAAGGGAACTGATAACATTTCAACTATGCAAAATAATGGATGTGACGATTTAGGTGCAATATGCATGGCTGTTTCGGAAACTGATAATAATAGCGTACTTATAGGAACTGATGATTCTGATATTTATCAAGTCTCATTAAATAGTGGAAATAATGATGCAACTGATAATATTGTTGAAGTATTCAGAAAGCATAATGGACCAATAACTTCTATTGACATGCATCCAGGAGATTTCCATAAAAGCTCCAATGTATTTTCTATTCATTTAATCTTATTTATTTTGAACAAAATTATAAAATCTCTTTTTTATCATTATGTTTTGTTTCTCTTTCATTTATACTATATTAGAAATTGTTTTAGTAGAGAACCCCATATAACAATTTCCTATATAAATTTATAAAGTTTTTTTGAAATTGATAAAAAATTAAAATTTTCCAATAATAGTTTTCCAATTTATTTATTTCTTCCTCAACTGATTGGACTATCAATTTATGGTCAAAATTATCTCCTGATAAACCTTATATTACATTAGATGTAAATGATGATTACGTTTACGATACTAAATGGCATCCAACTAATCCATCTTTATTTGCTTCTTGTGGAGCTTCTGGAAGATTAGATTTATGGGATTTAAATAAAGATACTGAAATGCCAATAAGTTATTTTGAAGTTGGAAAAAATATTTTAAACAAAGTATCTTGGTCATCTGATGGGAAGAAGATTTGTTTAGGAGATAATAACGGAACAGTTACTGTTTTGAATGTTGAAAAAGAGGTTAAAATTTTTTTAATCTTAAATTCGTTCTTTTATCTTTTTTAACTTTTTTTAAAATTAAAAAAGCTTTCAAATTCGAAAATCGAAGATTCTGTAAAGTTTGAAAAATTAATGAATCAAATGAAGAATAATCAAAATAATTATTAATTGGTAAATCAATAGTCATTTTTGCAAAATATTTTTATGAGTAAAATTCATTTACAAATTATTTTATATTATTTAATCGCTAAAGCAAAAATAACAATATGAAATTAAATATTAAAAATTATTAATAATTCTTTTTATTTTATAGATTATACTGTTATTTGTTATAGATTAATATATCTTGTATCTTGATTTTAAAAAAAATAATGGCTGAATAAACTTTATAAAATCAAAAATTTCTTATCTTGATTTATTTATTTTTATAATTATTAATTAAAAATATTTGATGACTACAAAATAAAATTACAATGCAAAATTAATTTTTTTTTTTTTCTTTTACCTCTCTACTCTTTCTAATTTATTTCAACTTTTATGAAAAATTTGAATCAAAAGAAAAATATCATCATCAAAAAAACAAATAATATTTAGTTTATATAAAATCAATTATAATATTTAATATAGTAATTTATATTTAAATAACATAAAAATCCATTTAATAAATATATCTTTTTATTAAATAAATTTTTTGTTTTTGTTGGTCATTTAATTTAATAATAGGAAATTAAAAAAAAATATGGGAGGATTATGTGATTCATCATCAAGCCATCAAAAACATGGTAATATGCATCATAACTCGAATAGAGGTATAAATCAAATGCAAATGAACAATTTTAATCAAAATCAAAATTATCCGAATAATAATAATACATATCAAGAAATAGATCCAGTATTAAGGCGAAGAGGTGCTCGCTATTTGATTCGTCAAGTAAAACATGATCAATTAGAAGTAATTCCAGGAGGGAAGATGCCAATTAAGCTTGTATTTTCCTTAGACAAATCAATGTCATTTGCTGCTAAAGACCCCTTAAAATTGTCTTTCAAAATCTCCATTTCTGATGTTAAAAATAATCAAATATTCAAACATATGACAACTATACAAGATCTAAACCAAGAAGATATGGTTTATGCGAATCAAATTATTACTGAATATTATTTTGAGATTGACCAAAAGATAAAAGTCGAAGTAATATATAACAATATGAAAGTTCATGAGAATTTAGTTTCAACTGCCAAAATTAACGGCTCTCTAAACCATACAGAAGAAATTCCTATTTTCCTTAGTGGCCCAAATACTAATCCAGATTTTAAGCTTTTGATTATTTCTGATCCAATTTCAGAAGAACTTTCTCGCTTAGCTATATCTTTCGACATGCGTTTGGAGAGCAATTGTAATGATGAATTTTTTGCTGTTTTTGAAAACACTTTTAAAAATAAAAAACAAAAAATTTATAAAACTGAAGAAGTAAGAGGACCCTTCCCAAAAATAGTAGCAAGAGATTTGGCCTTTGGAGATTTAAGCTTCGATAAAAGTAATGACCAAGAATTTGATATATTATTTTACACAGTCAGGGGAAATTCAATTTTTAAATTAGGGACTATAACATCAAGCTTGAAATATTTGGATAACTTGACAATTGATGTAAAAGATCCCAAAACAAATGCAACTGTTTGCAAAGCCTCAATAGCAACCTCAAGACGTAATATAAAACGATTTATTGATTATATATACACAGACAAGTTGCAAATTTCAATGATTTGCGCAATAGATTTTACTGGATCAAATCGTGAACCAACTGATCCGAGAAGTTTACATTTTATTTCAAGTGAGCCGAATCAATATCAGCAAGCATTGCAAGCGAGTTCTTCTATAGTTTCCTATTATGATTCTGATAAAAAATTTCCTGTATATGGCTTTGGAGCTCAATATAAAAATGATCTCTCATGTGTTGTTTCGCATTGCTTTAATTTAAATTTTAGTAATGAAAATCCAGAAGTTGAAGGAGTCGCAGGCATAATGCAAGCTTATCAAAACGCAATTCCATATCTTATATTTAGTGGTCCAACTCATTTCTCGCCTTGTATTTATAATACAATACAATATGTAAAGAGTAAAGGAATTGATAATTCTTATTATATAGTGTTAATAATTACTGATGGACAAATAAATGACATGGATCAAACTAGAGCAGCAATACTTGAAGCTTCAGTTTTACCAATATCCATTATAATTGTTGGCGTTGGAAGTGCAGATTTTTCATGTATGAATGTTCTAGATGGAGATGAATATCCACTTGTTGATGTCTATGGAAAAAAAATTAGAGATATTGTTCAGTTCGTAAGTTATGATATGAAATATGCGATGAATATTGCTCTTTTTTCACAGGAATTATTATATGAAATTCCTGCTCAAGTGGAGAATTATTTTAGGTCAATCGGAAAATAAAATTTTATTAGTATTTTCCAAACCTCCCATAATATTATAAATACAATAAAATTAAAATTTATTAAATGGAAAAATTAAAACAAAGTAATTTATTTGCAAATATTTCTCATGATCATTTTTAATTAATAAAAATTAAAATGAAGGATTTAATCATTTTATATGTTTTTTGAATTTTAACGAAAAAGGTGTTAAATAGTAAAATATAAATTATTTATATAATCCACCATTTTATTAATTATATTTTTAAATTGCTTATGCTTAACTTATTACTCTATTATTTTAAATTATTTTCTATGTAATTTATTATAATAATTTCAAATTCCAAAAAAAAGAAAAATTATTAAAATTATTTTAAAAATATATTAAAAAATAACGAATATAATGATTTCACTATAGAAGTTAGAATTTTTCATTAGTTTTAGTTTCCCCAAAAATTAATAATTATTTTAATAAATGATGACATATTTTTTTTATTTAAAATAATTAAGTAATTAATGACACTAAACGATGAAAAAGAAAACAATACACAAATCATGAATAATGAACACAGTACACCAAAATCGTCATTTAATGGTTCCATTTCAAATAATATATCAACAAGTTCCAATGACCCTGATTATTCTTCAAATATTAAAGACAAAACAAAAAAGACAAAATCAAATTTCGTTTTTATAAATTTTTATGTTGATTTAATAAGTTATTTACTGATAATTGCAGTAATTTACAGCTCTTATTTAATGTTTGTAGAACTTCCAAATCATGTTAAGAAAATTAAATCATATAATCTAGATTATAAATTTCCTTCTCCTTATGATATGATTTCTACAATTTATATTTTTATAGCTATATTTCTTATACATAAAATATTTAATTACTTTAGTGTAAATAAATTAGAAAAATTACTCTCAAAAAGATATGACAAAGAAGAAATTATTATATACAAAAACAAAGTCTCAACAAACATTATAAAATTTTTCCTTTATTCTTCCTCAACAATTTTAGGTTACTTCGCTTTAAAAGAATTAAACTGTTTCCCTTGGACCTTAGGAGGAAAAGGTGAATTTAAAAATGCATATGCTGCTGGGTTTCCTAATTATTTATTTTTTGAAAAACCTTATCTTTTGGATTTTTATTACAATTTCAATTTAGCATTCGCACTTTTTGATACTTACATTTTACTCACTTATCCTCTGCAGTCAGATTTTTTACTAATGGTTTTGCATCATTCTGTAACATTCAATTTAGTAGTTTTTAGCTTTTTGGTTAATTTTTCTGGAGCTGGAAGTATTGTTTATTTTGTTCATTATTGCGGAGATATTTTATCTATGTTAGTAAGAATTTTCATTCATATAAATAACTGGGAAGTAATATGCTGCTATCTGACAATGTTATTTTTGGTTGTATTTATATACACAAGGTTATTTGTTTTTGGAGATATTATTTACCAGACTTATTCTTTCATGCTTTTTGAAGATTATAGCATCTATTCACTTTATTTATGCAGTTGTTTAGCAGTGCTTATGATACTAAACATAATATGGATAGTATTGATTTCTAAAAAGGTTATTAATTACCTAATAACTGGGAAAGTAGAAGAAATCTATAAAATTAAAAAAGCCAATGAATCTAAAAAAGAATTATAAAATAAAAGCAATGATGTGTGTTTATTAATAAATTTAGAGAAGATCTTTAAATTTATTTTCATTCAAGTGTGTTATGAAAAATATTTAAGACTGAGCAATATTAATCGTGGAAAATTTTTAACTTATAAAAATAGTAAAAAATGTAATTTTCACTATTATTATATATTTGTTTTAAAAAAAATATTAAATTAAAATTTTGAAGAAAATGAAAAATTTTCCAATGAATAATAACTCAAGATTTGTGAAAACCCTAAATTTTATTTTCTTTTTAAAAAAACTATTTATTTATGAAAAGATTTATAATAAAGAATAAATCATTTTTAATTAAAATAAGTTTTAAATTTATTAATATTAAATAAGCATTATTTTTCTTATTATCAACAGAAATATAATTTTATTCTAATTAATAAAAAAAATTTATTAAGAAAAACAAAATCACTTTGACAATTATATTATTTATTTGAAAATATTATTCCCAGCCATTCTTAAACGTTCCCTTGTTTGTGGAGTGTAATTGTCTTTATCATAGCCATTATAATTCATGTTATTATTGAGATTATTAATGCCATTTTGAGATATCATGTAATTATCAGGGATTTGATTTATATTCATATTCATGTTCGAATTTGAAGCGTAATTCATATTGCTATTTCCATAAATATTCATTTGATGCCTAGGATCATTATTTTGCTGCAAATCAGGTGGAGAATATTCATTCATTGGATTATTATTATTATTAAATTGAATAGGAGCATTATTTTTATTGTTGTTATAATTTAAATATTCGTTTGGTGGGGATATATTTTGCATTGGAATACTAGAATTATTAGGCATTGTGTTGATATTCATATTTTTAATTTGGTTTATTGGTAAGTATTTATTATAATGAATGTTATTTCTTGGGTCTGTTATTGGATTGTAATTTAACTGTGAGCTTCCTATGTTATATATTTTTGAAGTGTCTTAGTTGAGATAAATTTTTATTTATAATAATTAAATAAAAAATTAAAAATCCCTAAAATGAAAAAAATATGATTACTTTTGTTATTTAAAATAAATAAAAAATTAAAATATTTCGTAAAAAATCTTTTGGGAAGTATAAA
>Ga0194116_10008012_pt1 | contig 10785 bp, 10 predicted proteins | sample TA2MahsurfametaG_4_FD_148617 | JGI IMG/M metagenome (GOLD analysis project Ga0194116, IMG submission 148617) | Freshwater microbial communities from Lake Tanganyika, Tanzania - TA2015008 Mahale S9 surface | ecosystem: Environmental > Aquatic > Freshwater > Lake | place: Tanzania: Lake... | reverse complement strand
GCGCAAGAAGGGCGTGGTCAACAAGTTCGTCGAGTTCTACGGGCCGGGCCTCGACGAGATGCCGCTGGCCAACCGCGCGACCATCGCCAACATGGCGCCGGAGTACGGCGCGACCTGCGGCTTCTTCCCGATCGACGAGGAGACGCTGAACTACCTCCGGATCACCAATCGCGGCCAGGCCGCCAAACTGGTCGAGGCCTACGCCAAGAAGCAGGGCCTGTGGCGTTCCAAGAAGTCGCCGGACCCGATCTTCACCGACACGCTGGAGCTCGATCTCGCCAACGTCGAGCCGAGCCTCGCCGGCCCGAAGCGGCCGCAGGACCGCGTGCCGCTGGCCGAGGCCGCCGCGCAGTTCATCGCCAACATGGAGAAGGAGTTCGGCCGCAAGGACGACGGCAAGCGCGCCGCCTGCGCCGATCACGGGCTGGGTCATGGCGACGTGGTGATCGCCGCCATCACCTCGTGCACCAATACGTCGAATCCCTACGTCATGCTGGGCGCCGGCCTGGTGGCGCGCAACGCGGTGAAGCACGGGCTGAAGGTCAAGCCGTGGGTCAAGACCTCGCTGGCGCCGGGCTCGCAGGTCGTCACCGAGTACCTCGAAGCCGCCGGTGTGCAGAAGGACCTCAACAAGATCGGCTTCAATCTCGTCGGTTACGGCTGCACCACCTGCATCGGCAATTCGGGCCCGCTGCCCGAGCCGGTGTCGAAGGCGATCAGTGACGCCGACCTCGTGGTCTGCTCAGTGCTGTCGGGCAACCGCAACTTCGAGGGCCGCGTCAATCCGCAGACCCGCGCCAACTACCTCGCCTCGCCGATGCTGGTCGTGGTCTACGCGCTCGCCGGCTCGATGAAGATCGACATCACCAAGGATCCGATCGGCCACGACAAGAAGGGCAAGCCTGTCTACCTCAAGGATATCTGGCCCTCGAACTTGGAAGTGGCCCGAGCTGTCGACAAGTGCGTGACGGCCAAGGCGTTCAAGAAGCGCTACGCTGACGTGTTCGCCGGCGACAAGTACTGGCGCTCGATCAAGACCAAGCCCAGCCTGACCTATGGCTGGGACAAGGATTCGACCTACGTGCAGAACCCGCCCTACTTCGAGGGCATGGGCAAGACGCCGGGCAAGCTTTCCGACATCAAGGGCGCGCGGCCGATCGGCCTGTTCGCCGACTCGATCACGACAGACCACATCTCGCCGGCGGGTTCGATCAAGAAGGAGACGCCGGCCGGCCAGTATCTGCTCGACCGCGGCGTCAAGCCGGCCGACTTCAATCAGTACGGCACGCGCCGCGGCAATCACGAGGTGATGATGCGCGGCACCTTCGCCAACATCCGGCTGAAGAACGAGATGGTGCCGGGCGTCGAGGGCGGCTTCAGCAAGCACTACCAGTCGGACGAAGCGCTGCCGCTCTATGACGTGGCCATGCGCTACAAGGCCGAGAACACGCCGCAGATCCTGATCGCCGGCAAGGAGTACGGCACCGGCTCGTCGCGCGACTGGGCGGCCAAGGGCGTCAACCTGCTGGGCGTCAAGGCGGTGATCTCCGAGACCTTCGAACGCATCCATCGCTCGAACCTCGTGGGCATGGGCGTGCTGCCGCTGCAGTTCAAGGACGGCATGACGCGCAAGTCGCTGAAGCTCGACGGCAGCGAGACCTTCGATGTCGGCGGCATCGAGGGCGGGCTGAAGCCGCGCATGGACATCCCAGTCACCATCCGTCGCCGCGACGGCGGCAGCGAGCAGATCGTCGTCACCTGCCGCATCGATACCTTGGAGGAGATCGAGTACTTCAAGAACGGCGGCGTGCTGCACTACGTGCTGCGCAACCTCGCCGGCGACCAGAAGGCGGCGTAGGCCTCGCCTCGGTCGGCGGCCAACGGATCGGGAGGAGCGATGGACGCCGCCGACACGGGCGATCTCATGTCGCCGGAAGCCGACGACCGCTTCAAGAAGCGCGCCGCCATCATGATCGCGATCATGGCGATGCTGCTGGCGATCACCAGCCTGGGCGGCTCCAACGCCGGCCAGGACATGATCAACAGCAATATCGAGGCTTCGAACCTCTACGCCTTCTACCAGGCCAAGACCGCGCGCCAGACCTCCTACGAGCTGGCCGCCAACGACCTCGAACTGACGCTGTCGCGCGACGCCGGTCTGTCGGCCGAGGCGCGGGCGGCGATCCAGAAGCGCATCGCCGAGTACCGCGCCACCATGGCGCGCTACGACAGCGATTCCAAGGAACGCGACGGCAAGAAGGAGTTGCTGGAACGCGCGCGCCAAGCCGAGGCGGCGCGCGACCAGGCGTCGCGGCGCGGTCCCTATTTCGACTATGCCGAGGCGCTGTTGCAGATCGCCATTGTGCTGGCCTCCGTAGCCATCATCGCGCACTCGGTGCCGCTGCTCCTGCTGGGCGGCGGCCTGGGTACGCTCGGCGCGCTGCTGATGGTCAACGGTTACACGCTGCTGATGAGACTGCCCTTCCTAGAATAGTGCCCCCCGAAGCAACATGCATCCTCGCCATGTCGGCGGCCTCTTCGACGGCTATCGGCATCTTATCTTCATGCTGAAAGACGACACGTTGGAAGTCATCGCGAGGTCGTTTCGCCTCGTCGAAACGACCAGCCTGCTCGCGTATGTCGGCAAGATCGCACGGGATGAGGCGTGAGCGGCCAAGACGACAGGAGACAACGATGAACCGCCAATGGATCCTGAAGGAACGGCCGACAGGCATGGTCGGGCCGCAGCATTTCGAGTTGCGCACGTCGCCGGTCGGCACGCCCGCCGCAGGCGAGGTGCTGGTGCGCACGACCTTGCTGTCGCTCGATCCCGCCAACCGCGCCTGGATGGCGCCGAGCCCGACCTACAAGGCGCCGGTGCTGCCGGGCGAGATGATGCACGGCTTCGCCATGGGCGAGGTACTCGAGTCGAAGGCCGAAGGCTTCGCCAAAGGCGATCTCGTCGACGGCATGATCGGCTGGCAGGACCACGCGGTGATGAAGGCGAGCGACCTGACCAAGCGCGACCGCCGGCACAGGCCGGAGCATCTGATGGGCGTGCTGGGCGTCACCGGGCTGACCGCCTATCACGGCCTGCTCGATGTCGGCATGCCCAAGGCCGGCGAGACCGTGCTGGTCTCGGCGGCGGCCGGCGCGGTGGGCTCGATCGTCGGCCAGATCGCCAAGATCAAGGGCTGCCGCGTGGTTGGCACCGCCGGCGGGCCGGAGAAATGCGCCTGGCTGACGCGCGATCTCGGCTTCGACGCGGCGGTCGACTACAAGGCCGGCAATGTCAGGCGCGCGTTGCGCGAGGCCTGCCCCAACGGCGTCGATGTCTATTTCGACAACACCGGCGGCGAGGTGCTGAACGTCGCGCTGTTCCTGATGAACCTGAAAGGCCGCGTGGTCTGCTGCGGCAACCTCTCGCAATACAACGCCGAGAAACCCGAGCCGGGTCCGGCGGCCGTGCCCGGCCTGCTGGTCGTGAAGCGCCTGCGCATGGAGGGCTTCATCGTCATGGATTTCGCCGACCAGCAGGCGAAGGCGGTGGCCGAGCTCGCGGGCTGGCTGGCCGCGGGCAAGATCAAGGCGGCCGAGGATATCGTCGAGGGCTTCGAGAACGCGCCCCGGGCGCTGGCCGAGCTCTTCCAGGGCCGCAACCGCGGCAAGCTGCTGGTGCGGGTGTGAGCGATGGCGGACAAGCAACTGTACTGGTTCATCAGTGGCTACGAGGACAGCGAGATCATCTTCCAATGCGCCATCGAGCAGGAACGGTTCACCGACACCGCGATCATCGCCACGCTGCGATGCCTGGTGTCTCGGCATCTTGGGCCGGAGGACATCGTGGTCGCGAACATGGACGGCAACGCCCTGCTGGACGTCCGTCAGCACGAACCCAACCCGCAGCGCGTGATGTATTCGTGTGGCGAGAAGTACCAGTACACAGCCGCCCTGGTGCATGCCGACAAGTGAGGGCACTCCACGACCTTGCACCTCGCCGATTTGACGCCATCTTCAGGGGGTGATTCACTAAAGCTGCGGCCAACCGGCCGCCATCGGTTCCCCCGCCGGTGACTGGGCTGACATGGCCAATCCGTCGTCTCTTCCTTTCGCGCGGCCGCCGGCGTCGTTCATCGGCGCCACCATCGAGGTCGCCGATCTCGTCGCCTCGACGGCGTTCCATCGCCGCTGGCTGCCGCTGCTCGGCTTCACGCGCATTGGCGCCGACGCCGACCGGGTGCTGTGGGCACGGCGCGACCAGCATCTGATGCTGCGCGAGGCCGCGGTCGACGCCGCCACGGGTGGCGCGATCCTGGCCCTGGCCGCGAGGGATCGCGCCCAGGTCGACGCGCTGCACGCCCATCTCCAGGGCATCGGCGCCGAGATCACCCAGGCGCCGGCCGAGGAGCCCTATACCGCGCCCGGCCACTACGGCTTCGCCTTCCGCTGCCCCGATGGCACGCGCTTCGAAATCGCCTATCGCTGGGAGGATCTGCCCGAGATCGAAGGCGTCGAGCATGTGCGTCTGCCGGGCAACGGCGTGACCTTGGGCGGCTATCTCTACAAGCCCGAGGCCGGCGTGGCGCCGCATCCGGCGCTCGTGCTCCTCCACGGCTTCGGCCGCAACGCCTGGACAGACCGGCACCTCGCCGAGCTGGCGGCGAACTCCGGCTACAAGGTGCTGTCGCTGTCGCTGCGGGGATGGCTGGGCTCGGATGGCGACAACGACCAGGGCGGCAAGCAGGTCGGCGACGTGATCGCCGCGATCGACTGGCTGCGCCGCCTGCCCTCGGTCGATCCCGGCCGCATCGGCCTGATCGGCGCCTCGATGGGCGGCCAGGTGGCGTTGCTGGCGGCGGCGCGCCGGCCGGCGATCCGCTGCGTCGCAGCGCTCTTCCCGCCCACCGACCTGCCGGGCTGGTACGAGGCCAATCCCTTCGTCCGGCCCTATCTCGACGACCTCGCCGATGCCGAAGGCCTCGCCGCGCGCTCGCCGATCAACCACGCGCAGGAGATCGACGTGCCCGTGCTGATGATGCATGGCGACAAGGACGAGAACGTGCCGCTCGACCAGAGCCTGCGCATGACCGAAAAGCTGCGCGGCCTGGGCAAGGAAGCCGAGCTGCTGATCGTCTCCGGCGCCAGCCACTTCTTCTCGATGCGCGAGAACACCATCGCGCGGCAACGGTTGTTCGCGTTCCTGCGGCAGAGCCTGGTGCGGCGCTGACTTCGTCTTGGAGCGCCGCCCGCCTCCGTCTATAGATGAGCTTACCCGAAGCAAGGAAACGCAATGAGCACGTCCACGCTCTCACGCCGCCGGCTGATGGCGGCATCGGCTCTCACGCTCGCGCTGCCCGCCGTGGCTGGCGCGCAGACCTGGCCGGCCAAGCAGATCCGCATGATCGCGCCCTATCCGCCCGGCGGCGGCGTCGACACGGTGACGCGCGCCTTCTCGGAGAAGGTCGCGGCCCGGATCGGCCAACCGATCGTGGTCGACAACCAGCCCGGCGCCGGCGCCACGATCGGCGGCGCCGCCCTGGCGCGTAGCGCGCCCGATGGCCACACCTTCATGGTCGGCAGCATGGTCGACTATTCGATCGCGCCGTTCTTTCATCAGAACCTCAGCTTCGACATGGCCAAGGATTTCACACCGATCCTCGAGATCGCCAACGGCACGATCGGTGTACTCGTGACGCCGAGCCTGCCGGCGACCAGCGTCAAGGAGCTGGTCGCGTTGGCCAAGTCCAAACCCGGCCAGCTCTCGTATGCCTCGTCGGGCTTCGGCGGCCTGATCCATCTCAACTACGAGATGCTGAAGCAGATGTCCGGCGCGGAGATGACGCACGTGCCCTACAAGGGCACCAGCTTCTTCCAGGCCGACCTGTACGAGGGCCGCGTCCAGGTCTCGATCGACAACGTGCTGGCCCATCTGCCGCATATCGCCTCGGGCAAGGTGCGCTGCCTCGCCGTCGCCAGCAAGGCGCGCTCGCCCCTGCTGCCCGACGCGCCGACCATGGCGGAAGCCGGTCTGCCGGGCTTCGAATCGGCGACCAACTACACGCTGTTCGCGCCCAAGGGCGTGTCGCCGGAGATCGTGGGACGCTTGAACCAGATCGGCAACGAGGTGGTCGCCGACGCCGACCTCCGCGAACGCATGCTGAAGCTCGGCATCGTGATGGCGGGCGGACCGCAGGCCGAGGTGCTGGCGAAGATGTCGGCCGAGATGAAGCGCTGGGCAGATGTCATCGTGAAGGGCAACATCAAGCCCAGCTAGAGCAGTATCCGGGTAAGTTGGACTTTCTGTCATCCCGAGCGGAGCGAGGGATCTAGGCTGCCCTGGATCCCTCGCTCCGCTCGGGATGACAGCGGTGAATCAACTTGCCCGGACATCGCTCTAGCGCGCCACGACGCGGCGGCCGTAGATCAGCCGCGCCGTCCTTCGCTCCGCATCCCGGAATGACGCGGGGCGAATGCTTGCCGCTTGAGTGCTGGCGGGCAAGATGCGGCTCTTTCGTCGCCATCCGCTTCAGGATCTCACGCCATGAAAGTCTCCGACGCCATCCTCTCGCGCCGCTCGATGCGCGTCTTCAAGCCGGACCCGGTGCCGGAGGAGAAGATCCGGCGCATCATCGAGGTCTCCAAGCGCGCGGCATCGAACGTCAACCTGCAGCCGTGGCGGCTCTATGTGACCATGGGCGAGGCGCGCAAGCGGCTGAGCGCGGCCGTGCTGGCCTCGCTCGAGGCGGGCGAATCGCCGGGGCCGGAATACAGCGTCTACAATCGGCCGATCCCCGAGCCCTATCGCGGCCGGCAGGTCGCGGTCGGCAAGGCGCTCTACGGCATGCTCAACATCCCCAAGGGCGACGCCGAGGGCATGTCGCGCCAGCACAAGCGCAACTACGTTTTCTTCGACGCCCCGGTGGGCCTGATCATGACCGTCGATCGCGCCCATGGTCACGGTCAGTGGCTCGACTGCGGCGCCTTCCTCGCCAACCTGATGCTGATGGCGCGCGAGGAAGGCCTGCACACCTGCCCGCAGGCCGCCTTCGCCAATCATCACCCCGCGATCCGCCGCGAGCTGAAGATTCCCGACAACGAGATCGTTATCTGCGGTCTGGCGATCGGCCACGCCGACGAGAACTCGGTGCCCAACAACCTGATCACCGAGCGCGCGCCCCTGGAAGACTTCGTCGCCTGGCATCGCGCCTAGGCGCGCACGACCTTGGCAGCGTAGCAGCCGGGCGCGGCGAAGTGGATGTGCAGGTAGGTCGCGCGTTCATCGGCGAGCAGCCTCTCGATCGCCTGCTCGACGATCGCGCCCTTGGTCAGCTCGAAAGCGACCATCATGCCCTCGGCGTCGAAGGCGCGGACCGCGAGCACGCGGCCGCGCAGCTGCTCGGGCACCGTGTCGACCTGGTCGAACGTCGTCTCGCCGGCACGCACGAAGATCGCGAAGCGCATGCGGTAGGGCGAGGAGACGGCGTGGTGCTCGTAGTTGACGAGGATTACCTCCTCGCCCGGCGTCGCGTCGGTCAGGCTGACACGGCACGGGCTGCCGTTGTCGGCGACGCGCCGTACGGCGCCAGCAGCCGCCAGCTCCGAGTCGGACATCGTGAACAGGTGGGTGAAGGACTCGGCCGGCAGGCCCTGGATACGGAAGCTCATGGTGTCACCTCGTGGTCGATGACGCGACCATGGGGCTTGCCGCGGACGCACGATATCCGTGTCGCGGCGTCGAATTGATGAGGCATGATGGCGGCCTGGAGGAGCGTTCATGACCCGCCTGACCCGTTCCGATCTGCGCGGCAGAGTCCAGACCGTACTGGGACCGATCGAGCCCGAGAAGCTCGGCCGCACGTTGATGCACGAGCACGTGCTGTGCGACATCCGACCCCCTGAGACGCGCGGCGAGAACGATCTCGGGCCGGAGATCACGCTGGAGAATGTCTGGCAGATCAACCACGGCCATGGCATCGCGCGCGCCGGTCGCAAGTACATGCTCGATCTCGAGGATGTCGCGGTACGCGAGGTCGAGATGATGAAGCGCGAGGGCGGCGACGCCATCGTCGAGCTGACCTGTGGCGGGCTTAGCCCCGATCCCAAGGGCCTGGCACGCATCGCAGCGGGCACCGGCGTCACCATCGTCATGGGCTGCGGCTATTACGTGAACGACTACCAGGATCCGCGCAATCACGGCCGCGCGGTCGACGATTTCGCGCGCGAGATCGTCGACCAGGTGCAGGTCGGCGCCTGGGGTACCGAAGTACGCGCCGGCATGATCGGCGAGATCGGTTGTCAGTCGCCATGGACCGAGTTGGAGAAGCGGGTCATGACGGCGGCGTTGATCGCGCAAAGGGAGACCGGCGCCTCGATCAACGTCCATCCTGGCCGGCACGAGGATCAGCCCCAGGAGGTCGCGGATTTCGTCGCGGCGAATGGCGGCGATCCGACGCGCATCGTCATCAGCCACATCGACCGCACGGTGTTCGATGTCGAGCGCCTGCTGCGGCTGGCCGACACCGGCGTCACCATCGAGTTCGACCTGTTCGGCCAGGAGGCCGCATATTACGGCCTGTCCGACATCGACATGCCCAACGACGCCACGCGCCTGAAGCTGATCCGCGCCCTGATCGAGCGCGGCCATCTCGAGCGCGTCGTGATCAGCCACGACATCTGCTACCGCACGCGGCTCACCGCTTTCGGCGGCCACGGCTATGGCCACATCTTCCGCAACGTCGTGCCGATGATGCGCAAGCGCGGTTATTCCGACGCCGAGATCGACATGATCCTGGTCGGTAACCCGCGCCGGCTGCTGACTTTCGTGTAGGGGGACGCGATGACTTTGGCGAGCACGACCTTCGATCCCGGCGCGGTGTCGCGACTGCCCGATCCGCTGCCGGCGCTGCGGGACCTGCAGGAGCACGACCCGGTGCACTGGTCGCCGCGCTACAGGGCCTGGCTGGTGACGCGCTACGACGACGTGCGCGCCGGCCTGCACGATCCGCGCATGACGCCGGGCCGCGCCATGCCCGATCCCAAGGTGTTCGAGCCGGGTTTTCGCGAGCTCTTCGCCGACTACCGCCGCCTGCTCGACCCCTTCATGCTGTTCCGCGATCCGCCCGACCACACACGCCTGCGCGGCCTGGTCAATCGCGGCTTCACGCCCAGCGCCATCGAGGGCCTGCGCCCGCGCGTCGCCGCCTTCGTCGAGGAACTGCTGGCGGCGATGCCGAAGTCCGGCACGTTCGATTTCGTGCCGGCCTTCGCTTATCCCTTGCCGGCACGGGTGATCGCCGAATTGATCGGCGTGCCCGAGAGCATCCTCGATGACCTCAAGCGCTGGTCCGACGGCTTCGCCACCTCGACCGCCGGCACCGGCGAGGACCTGTTCCGCCGCGCGGCGATCGCGACCAGCGAGATGGGCGCCTACCTCCGGGACTTCACCGCGCGTCGTCGCGAGAATCCCGGCGAAGCCATCATCGACGCCCTGATCGACGCACGCGACGGACAGGATCGGTTGAGCACCGACGAGCTGGTGGCCAACCCCATCCTGTTTCTTGTCGCGGGCCACGAAACCACGACCAACCTGCTGTCGAGCGGCCTGCGTACCTTGCTGCGCAACCCCGACGCACTGGCGGACCTGCGCGCCAATCTCGACGACCCGGCGCTGGTGCGCAACACGGTCGAGGAAATGCTGCGTCACGACGGGGCGCTGTTCATGAGCATGCGCGTGGCGCTGCAGTCATTCGAATGGCACGGCCGCTCGATCGAGAAGGGCCAGCGCGTCTTCCTCTACCACCTTTCGGCCAACCGCGATCCGCGCGTCTTCGAGCAACCCGACCGCTTCGACATAAGGCGCAAGGACGCCTCGCGCCACATCGCCTTCGGCTACGGCATCCACTTCTGCCTCGGCGCGCCCCTGGCGCGGCTCGAGGTCGAGGTGGCGCTGCCGGCGCTGCTGCGCCGCTATCCCGACCTCGCATTGGTCGACGAGTCGGTGGCGTGGAAGACCAATTTCGTGCTGCGCGGCCTCACCGCGCTGATGCTCCGCGCATGACGGCGACCGCGGCGATCTACTACCGCGCCGAAGAGTTCGATCCCTACAAACGGATGATGGGGCGTCAGGTCGCCAGTGACGCTTTCCTGCGCGCCCTGGCGCGGCACGATCCCTCGACGACGCTTTCGGTCTACGCGGCGCGCAACGAGGACGTCGACAGCTTCCGCAAGCTGGTCGAATCCGAAGCGCCGGGCTTCGCCAGTCGTGCTTACCGACTCATTCGCCACGGCGACGCGCAGGGCCTGGCGCAAGCCGGCTGCCTGTTCCGGCCCGACCCGGTGCTGCACGACGAGGCCTGGACACGTCGCTTCGGCGATCCGCGCGGCTATTCGTTGAGCGGCGTGACGCACACGCTGTCGTCGGTCGGCGCGCAACGCGCCTTGGCCTACTACCTCACCGCGCCCTACGAGGAATGGGACGCGGTGATTTGCACCTCGCACGCGGTGCGCCGTGTGGTCGTTGGCATCATCGAGGAAACCGCCGCCTATCTCTCGGAGCGCTTCGGCGTCACCGTGCCGGCCAATGCGCGCCTGCAATTGCCGGTGATTCCCCTGGGCGTGCACACCGACGCCTTCGACACGACGACACCGGCCATGCGCGAGGCTCGCGCGCGACGGCGGCGCGAGATCGGCGCCGGCGACGACGACATCGTCGCGCTCTTCGTCGGCCGGCTGGCGTTCCACGCCAAGGCCAATCCGCTGCCGATGTACCAGGCGCTGGAAGCGGCG
>Ga0194116_10008011_pt1 | contig 10788 bp, 10 predicted proteins | sample TA2MahsurfametaG_4_FD_148617 | JGI IMG/M metagenome (GOLD analysis project Ga0194116, IMG submission 148617) | Freshwater microbial communities from Lake Tanganyika, Tanzania - TA2015008 Mahale S9 surface | ecosystem: Environmental > Aquatic > Freshwater > Lake | place: Tanzania: Lake... | reverse complement strand
GAACACTTCATGGGTCCGGGGCCCTACGCTGTCGGCGGTACCCTCGGCTATGCCGATGTCGCCATGATGCCCTGCTTGCAAATGATGGCCTCGGTCGCCGGCGCGTGTGGCGTGGTCGACCCCTACGACGGCCTGCCGCGGCTCGGGTCCTGGTGGCACAAGTTGCAGACTGATCCTGTCAGCGCCGCCTTCATTGACGAGTACCACACGGCGTTCACGAGCTTCATGACTTCGCGGCGCTGACAAACGCACTCTTCGACTCGATGGCTGCTGACAGTCAGTTATTTAAAGAGATTATGATCTTGCCATCGCGATCATCGCCGGTTTTGCCGGCGTGTTCGCAAGCGTCGACAATTCTATCAAGAGGATAAACCCCGGCGATACGCGCCACCAGCTCGCCGCTCGCCATTAGCGAGGCGAGTTCCGCATACAGGGCTTTCACCTGCTCGGGCGTGCGATTGCGAAACTGGCGTACAAAACTGAGGCCGTGTAGCACGATGCCCTGCCGAAACATTAAATAAAAATCGATTTCACAGCGCTCACCGCTCATCGAACCATAAGTGACGAGAGGTGCGTTGGTGGCGAGGCATCCGGCAATACGCTGCGTTGCCGCACCCGAGACCGCATCGATACCGAGTCGGACCGGGGCGTTCGCCACCGCTGCGGCTACCCGCGCCGCAAGATCAGGCCCATCGAGCAAAACCACATTCCCGCCCAGTTCGCGTAACTCATCGATCATCTGCGGTCGGCGGACGACGTTGATGGTACGAATGCCGCGACGACGCGCCAAGCGAATGAGATAGCGGCCACAACTTGCGTTCGCTGCGTTCTGAATCAGCCAATCGCCCGGCGTCAGCGCCACGAAGTCCTCGAGCAACACCCAGGCCGTCGCCCCGTTGACGGTCAGCAGACTTAATTGATGAGGATCACCCGCCGGCGCCGGCAGACAGGCATCCGCTCGGCAACGGACCTCTTTGCGAAACGTACCACTGCCTAACGCGGGAAATACCCGCTCACCGATACGCAGCGAACTCACGCTTTCGCCGACGCGCACTACATGGCCAATACCCTCGAAGCCCGGCGTCCGTGGTAGCGGATAACGAAACGTATCGGCGCCAGCGATGGTACGCAGATCGGCGATGTGCATGGCGGCAGCCTCCATGCGCACTACCACCTCGCCGGCAGCAGGTATCTCAATCGGGGCGTCGACCACGCGCAGCACGTCGCGTGCTACGCCATAGCGTTCGTGTACGGCTTTCGTTGGCATGCGTATCGGAGTCTAGTTGCCGGTGATGGGGTAACTGAGAATACGATCGGCGGTCTGCGGCGCCCGAGCTGTAAAGCCACGCGAAGGCCCAAAGCGATCAGCGATGGAATCTGCTGCAGCCTGCGTTACTTGAATGCGCAAGCGTTCAGTCATCGCAAAGCCATCTTCAGTTTGGCTGCAGCATTTGTCTGCCGCCCGCACGAAAGGCGATCGTAGTCGCAGCAGGTAATCGCGATAGTCGGTGACCCAGCGCCGATTATCCAGGCCGGTGTGGCCGCCATAAACAATTTCGAGATCGAGTTTCTCGACCGCTGCCAAAGAGTGCAGATAACCGCCAAAGTCGGTATCGGGCAGATTGCGATAAGGGGCCACATCGGGCTCCACGTCATCCACTCAGACCACCATGCGCCCACGAGCAGTCGGCAACAGCAACAGCAGATTGGAGTTAGAATGATTGTAACCGAAATAGCGGATCACGATTTGCGCGCCACCATCGACGATCACCTCGCCATCACCGAGACCGCACGTCGGCCGCGGAATGTCGGTGTCGCCGCGCCGCTCCAGTCGATGGCGATAAGACTCGTGCGCACAGGTCTCGCAATCGAAACCGGCGCGAAAAATCGCGCCCCCGCAAATATGGTCGTGATGATCGTGCAAGTAGACGACCCGCGTGAGTGGCAGTCCGGTAACGCTGGCGATCGCCGCACGATAGCCGACTGCAGCTGCATCATAGATCGGATCGACCGCAGTGACACCGCGGTCCCCCACCACGCAACAACTGAGAAAAAAGCCCCGATGCCAACGAAGGAGAATACGCCGCAACCGAGATTTTCGATTGTCTACTGCCTTTGCTAGTCGATCATACCAGTGCTCGCCGTCAAAGAATACCGCGCTCAACCATGCGGGCGATTGCATCGGCCTGTCTTTGCTGAAAGTAGGCGCGATCGGGAATCAGCAACCTATCGCCCTGCAGCAGACCGTTGCGGCGACGCAGATCAGCGGTAGCGAAAGATTCGGCAAACATTTCCAGCGCTTGACGCGAGAGCATATTGGCCATGGCCGGTCGACGCCGATACGCGCGTAAACCTGCGAGATCAAGAAAACTTGACGCCACCGAGGTGTTACCCGCACCCGCGAGCACTATCTGCTTACCGTGGTAATCGATGATATCGGAATAACCGTTGCTCGAATCCACCGGAACATCGACACCGAGCAGCGCGGCCGTGTTTGCCGACACCACATACGCCAGATTCTCGAGCGCGCGGGCGCGCCGGGCAATTTGCTTGATGGTGAGGTCGGGCGAAGCGACCTCGCTGGTCGAATGCAAAAAGACCTCGGCGCCACGAATCGCATGGGCGCGGGCGATTTCCGGATAAAGGATTTCTTCAGAGGCAATCGCCGCTAACTTGCCGATGGCGGTATCGGCCACCGGAAATACGCCCTCGAGTCCATAGATATCGAGATATTTATCCCAGACATCATGTGGTGTCGGCGCGAAGATCGAGATCAGTCGACGGTAGGTCAGCACGCGATTACCTGCCGGGTCGAACACCCAGCAAGCCTGAAAGTAGAGTCCGGGAAAGTGTGCGTCGGTCTCGTAACCATTACCGGCCAAAAAAATACCGTACTTTTGTGCGAGGGCTGCGAGACCCGCGTACTCCGGACCGTCCGGGGCAATGGCACCTTTCGCTGCCCATTCGGGGATGGTCTCGCCCCAAGGCGGACCCGAAAGAATGTATTCGGGCAAGACAATGAGCTTGAGATCGGCACCGATCCAGCGTTTGGCGCCAGCGATAGCCTGCTCGATGCGGACGATAGAATGGGTCATGCGCGCTACGGCGCTCTGGCGATCGCGGTCGGGATGCACGCCGTCGCAATCGATCTGCAATGCCAGGGCTATGTAACGCTCGAGTTTTTGAACTGTCATGGAAATATCCGCAGCGAAAATCTCAAAGTTGCAGGCGAGTTTCGGCGAGGTCGCTCCAAGTCTCGAGATCTACGATATGCCCGCCCTGCACCAAAAAACGGTCACACCAGCGCACACGCGAAAACGCCGTGCCATCCAGCCAGCTGCCTGTCATTTCGCCGCGTACGTAGACCGCAACCCCACCCGCTGCCTCGCAGGCTTCAAAACTGTCGCACTGCTTGCGGACTTCGTGATACCGCGCGGCGCCAAAGGCCATGAAATCGGTGAGGCTGTTGAAACGGTGACCCCCCGAAATCGTGATGCGTGCCGTTGATGACATGAGAGTTGCGGCCGTACCGAGATCGCGGGCGGCGGTCGCATCGAACCAACGGCGCACGAGATCAATGACGTCACCGCGCTCGCCGCGCGCGGTGCCCACCACGATCCGACCTTCACCAAGACTCGACATAGCGACTACGCTCCACCCATCAGCTGCCAGTATGCATGAGGCGGTGGCGAGGACTCCACCGATGCACTAGCCTCTAGTTAAGAGCATAGCGGGGAGAAAATGTATGACCAGCATAGATCGTCGACAGGCTTTGACGCTGGCGTTCGGTGCAGGGCTGTCGCCTGCGGCCGGGCTGGGTAACGCAAGCACCACAACCTTCAATGACACGACGCCGCTGCGGTTCCCGTTGCGGCTCGGCTTCAACGAAAACCCCTGGGGCCCCGGCCCCAAAGCGCGCGAGGCCGTCGCCGCCGCCATCAATGATGGTTGTCGCTACGGTGTGGACTACGCCATGCGGCTGATCGCCGCCATCGCCACCCGCGAAAACGTCCCCGGTGAGCGGGTCTGTCTGGGCTCGGGCTCGGGTGAATTGCTGCATATGCTCGCGCTCGGTTGGGGCGCACGCAGCACGGTGACTTGCGCGTGGCCGACCTTCGGCCAGCTCATGAGCTTTGCAGAAAAACAAGGCGCGACGATTCGCCGCGTGCCGCTCGACGCACAGTTACGCCATGACGCTGGCGGGATTTCGGCCGCCACGCCCGCGGGTACCGGGCTCGTTTATCTTTGTAACCCGAACAATCCGACCGGAACCGTACTGCCCGGCTCCGCCCTGCGTGAACTTTGTCTTGAGCTCGCCGCTCGCACCCTCGTCGTGGTCGACGAGGCCTACATAGATCTGGTTGATCTGGGCGTCACCGAGAGCATGATCGATCTCGCGCGCGGCGACACCAACCTCGTGGTGTTGCGTACCTTTTCAAAGGTACACGGGCTCGCCGGACTGCGCATCGGTTATGCAATCGGGCGACCTGACCTCATCAAAAAATTACGCGCTCTCGAAATGGTCAGTCCCAATGTGCTCGGTCTCGCTGCGGCAACGGCGAGTCTGGGCGATACCGAATTCATTGCCCAGTCGCGCGAGCACATCATCGCCGATCGACGGCGGGTGACCGCGGTCTGCCGCGAACTCGGCATGGAGTGCAGCAACTCGCAGGGCAATTTCCTGTTCGTGCGTACCGGCGTACCCATTGCCGAATTTGGTGCGCAGATGAAAACCCGCGGCATCGACGTCGGCAGGCCTTTCGAACCGCTGACCGACTGGTGCCGTATTTCGCTCGGCCGGACCGCCGAGAACACCAGTTTGATCAACGCCCTCAAAGATTTCAAGGGGGCCCGTTCATGATGTCGAGATTTTCGCCACGCAGCTGGCCGGCAAGCTGCCTGTTGCTTATGCTGTCGCTGGCAGCGATTGCACCGGCTCCAGCGCAGACCGCGTCGCCCAGCGAACGCCTGTCGGCCGAGCGGATGTGGTCGCTGGTACGGCTCGGCGATGCCGACCTCTCGCCCGACGGCAAGCTCGCAGTGGTAACAGTTACGCGCTTCGACATTAAAGAAAATCGCAGCGCCACCGATCTGTGGCTGTTTTCGACTGATGGCAAAGCGTCACGCCAACTGACCAGTGACAAAGCGGCGGACGCCTCGCCGCGCTTCAGCCCCGACGGCGCGACGATCGCGTTCATTTCGAAGCGCAGTGACGACAAGGAATCGCAGCTTTACTTGATCGCGGTCGATGGCGGCGAAGCGCGACGTCTGACTGACATACCGACCGGTGTCAGCGCACCGAAGTGGTTCACCGACGGAAGTCGAATCGCCTTTGCCTCGGCGATCTGGATCGATCTCGTGAAGTGGGAAGACCAGGCTGCACGCATGAAAGAGCGCGCCGAGGGCAAAATGAGCGCCAAAGTATGGGATCGAGCGCCGATCTCGTATTGGGATCGCTTTCTCGAGGACCGCGAACCCCACCTGTTCTCGGTTTCCCGCGCGGATGGTGAGCTGATCGCGATCACGCGACAGTCGGGTTTTCATTTGCCGAAGTCCGAATACTCGGCTTCGTCCTACGACCTCTCCCCCGATGGAACGGAAGCAGTCTTTGTCGCTGATACCGATAGCAGCGGCGTCGAACCCAACCACGATCTCATTCGCGTGGCTACCTGCGGCTGCAAGCCACCGCGTAATCTCACCGAGGCGAATCACGCCGATGATGGCAGCCCTGCGTATAGCCCCGATGGCAAGTGGCTCGCTTACACGGCGCAAACGATTCCGGGGTTTTACGCCGATCGTGCTCGACTGCTGCTACTCGATCGTGCCGACGATTCGCGTCGCGATCTCAGCGGTCAATTTGATCGGTCAGCGGGTGATCTGCTCTGGCGAGCGGACTCCAAGGCGATTTACAGCGCGCTCGACGATGCGGCCACGAATCGCATCTATCGCTTCGATGTCACAAAACCGGGTGGCCCCACGCCCATCACCGGCAGCAGCAGCTTCACGGGGCTCGCGCTCGCTGTCACGGGCGGCGCAAAGCCCGTGGCCGTCGCGCTGCGGCAAAGTTTTTCCGAACCACCGACGCTGGTACGGCTCGATCTCGCAAATGGTGCCGCAATTAAGCTTTCGAACTTAAATGATTCAACGCTAACCGCCACCGTACAGGGACGCGTCGATAGCGTGACCTACTCGGGTGCGACTGGTGCACCCGTTCAGATGTGGGTGGTCTATCCGCCTGACTTCGATCCATCAAAGAGATATCCTATATTCATGTTGTTGCACGGCGGGCCCCACAACGGTATCCAGGATGCCGTGCAGTGGCGCTGGAACGCGCAGGTGTTCGCGAGCTGGGGCTATGTGGTCACGTGGCACAACTTCCATGGCTCCAGTGGCTTCGGCCAAGCCTTCGCCGATTCGATCAATCCTGACCGTATCAGTAAGCCTTACGAAGACACCATCAAGGCCGGAGAGTGGCTCGCGGCCCAACCATGGGCTGATGCCACTCGCATGGTCGCCGGCGGCGGTAGTTACGGCGGATTCCTCGCGAGCGCTCTGCTCGGCCGGGCGCACCCCTTCAAGGCGCTCATCGCACACGCTGCGGTGTACAACAATTTCACGCAGATTGGTGCGGACTATGGCGCCGAGCGCGACCGTTTCTTCGAATTTTGGGAGCGCCCCGAAGAATTCGCACGCTACTCGCCGCACACCTCTGCGGGAAATTTCGCCACGCCGACGTTGGTCATCCACGGCCAACTCGACATGCGCGTGCCAGTGAATCACGGCGTCGAACTCTTCAATACGCTGCAGAAACGCGACGTGCCGTCGCGGCTGGTCTACTACCCGGACGAGAACCACTGGATATTGAAACCGCAAAACTCGCTGTTCTGGTACAAGACCGTCAGGGAATGGGTAGAAAAATACGCGCCGCCCGGCGCACGCTGACAGGTCGCCAATTTTTCTCAAGGGGATCTGCATATGCTCAAATTCCTGCTCAGAGTGCTGAAGTTCTTAGGTGGCTTGATACTGACCTTGGTCATCGTGTTGGCCGCTTATCTTTTTTGGTGGAGCGGCTCTGCGCATGAGCCGATCAACGTACGCCCCACAGCGGCCCATACCTCGCCGGGCGGGCCCATCCTGATCTTTGGCGGCACGCGCGGCACCGGGCTCGAGATCGTGCGCCAGCTGCGCGAACGTGGCGAATCAGTTACGGTCGCAGTGCGCGCCACCTCCAATACAGCAGAACTCAAGAAATTGGACGTGAATACCGTCGTCGCCGATGCGCTCGACCCAGCCACGGTCAACGCGGCGCTTGCCTCGGGAACTTACGCTGCCGTCATCTCCACGCTGGGCACGACTCGCGGCGAGCAAGCCAAGCGACCCGACTACATCGGTAACCGCAATGTAATCGATGCGGCAAAGGCTGCAGGAGTCAAGCGCTTCGTGTTCATCACCGTGATCGGCACCGGCAATTCCTACGAAGCGGCGCCGCGGATGTCGCGGCGGTTTCTGAAAGACGTGATTACGCTCAAAGATCAAGCCGAGCAACACCTGCGCACGAGTGGGCTCGACTACACCATCATCCGTCCGGGCGGTCTTGGCGACGTGCCTGCCACCGGCACGGCGATCCTCGCCGATGATCCGCAAGCGTTCAGCTATATCGGTCGCATCGATCTCGCCACCCTTGCCGTACAGGTACTCGGTGATCCCGCAACGATCGGCAAAACCTATAACGCCTATGATCCGAGTCGCAAAACCATGGCGAGAATGTTCTTCTAGCCGAGTTGATGGCCGCCTTGATCACTGCGTTGATAGCGGCGTTGACGTCGCGGTTTACCAAGGCATCTCGCTGCCGTCATAAACCCAATACCGTCCAACGCGACTGAGATCGAGCGCAGCAATCACCTCGCGCATCCCACTCACGCTTTGCGGTGCATCGATGTCGGCGCGCGGGCCGCCAAGGTCCGTGCGCACCCAGCCCGGGTGGATGGCAGTTGCGGCGATGCCGTGACTTTTGGCGAGATCGATCGCCATCGATTTCATCATCGCGTTGACTGCAGCCTTGCTCGCGCGATACGCATAAAGACCGCCGATGCGATTGAGCGCCACCGAGCCCAGCATGCTGGTCAGGGTGACGATTTTCTTTTGTTCGGAGCTCGCAACATGCCCCAAGAAGACTTCCGCCATTTTCATGGGTGCGATGACGTTGATGCGAAATACCCGCTCCCAGTCGGCAAAGTCGGAGTGTCCGAAGCGACCAAAGGCAACCCCTTCGGTAGCGAAGCTTCCGCTACCCATGATGCCCGCGGAATTGAGCAGCACGTCGATCGGCATGCTATCGAGTTCGCGCGCCGTCCGCTCGATCGCGGCATGATCTCCGACATCAAGGGTGAGTAGCCGCACCTTGCTCGAGTGCGAGGCAGCCAGTGCGGCGAGCTCGACAGAGGCAGTAGGCTGGCGCGCGCAGGCGAGCACGGTCCAGCCCGCAGCGGCGTATTGACGAACGAACTCGAGACCGAGTCCGCGCGAGGTTCCGGTAATAAGGGTCGTTGGCACGCGAGCGTTCTCCTTGCGATAAGCTGCCGAACCGTATCACAACCTGTCGTCAGCACTTTCAACAACTTCGCCGCATGTCCGAGACCAGAACTCCCACTCGCTATCGCAAGCTGGTGATTCACCAAGTCACCGGTGACTTCCGCAGTTCGACATCAGTGGTCGATGAGACATGGCGCGATCCAGGCCCGGGCGAAGTACTGATCCGTAACGAATACGCCGGCTGCAATGCAATCTTTGATAAAAATCTTTGTCGCAACGCCGTTCGTTATGTGGATGTACAACCACCGTTCGACATGGGCGTCGAGGCGGTGGGTAAAATCGTCACCGTGGGCGCCGGAGTCACAGAGTGGCGCGAGGGTGATTGCGTCGCGGCGACGCGGCTCGGCTCCGGTTATCGCGAATATCAAATTGCCGCGGCGAGCAAACCCATCAAGGTCCGCGACGCCACGGCAGAAATTCTTTCGCTGATTCCGAGTGGCATCTCGGCCATGGTCGGTCTCGAGCGCATCGGTAAAGTGAAGGCTGGTGATACGGTCGCGGTGTCAGCCGCTGCCGGCGGTCTTGGCCATTTTGTGGTGCAGCTCGCGAAGCTGCACGGCTGTCACGTCATCGGCATCACCGGTAGCGACGACAAGCTTGCAGTACTGCGCGAGCTTGGCGTCGATCGCCCCATCAATTACCGTCGCGAGGATTTACGCGAGGCACTGAGTCGGGAATATCCCCGCGGGCTCGATGTTGCCTATGACTCGGTGGGTGGCGAAATCTTTGATACGTTCGTCGATCACGTGGCGTTCCGTGGTCGGGTAGTGGTGAGCGGCCATACCTCCGACTTCGACCAAGAGATCGAGTTCGTACCGCAGCCTCGGGCCTACCGAAAGCTCTACTGGAAGTCGGCCTCGATCCGCGGCTTCCAGAATCAGGCCTTCCCCGAGTTCTTCGCCGAGGCGGCAGCGCGCATTCTCGACCTTTATTACCAAGGCCGACTGCGTGCACTGGTCGACCCGACCCCTTTCACCGGTCTCGATCAGGTTGCCGACGCCGTCGAGTATTTGTTGGCCGGTAAAAACTCCGGCAAGGTCGTCGTCAAACTGCGTTGAGTTGTCCGCCAGATGGCGTTTCATTGTCTGCGCGCAACAATATCGCCACCGACCGACATCCCGCTCGGCTGCAGCCGATGCCGTCTGCTAGATTAGGGCCCTCGCTGCGCCGCCTTGGGCGCTGCGGCGCATAACGAACACGGATCATCAATTAGCGGGGACCACTTATGTCGAACTGTCGTTTGTTGCCTTTTGCCATCGGCCTCGCCGTACTGCCGGCCGGAGCGTACGCCCAGAACGACAACACGTCGGGTGTACTCGAAGAAATCATCGTCACCGCCGAACGCCGCGAAGCCTCTCTGCAGTCGGTACCGGTGCCGGTCACAGCTATCACCGCCGAGGCACTGACTAACAAGCAGGTCACCGAAGCCCGCGATCTCGCTCGCTTCGCGCCTAGCCTCAAGATGTTCAACAATATCACGACGCCCACCAATCTCTCGCCCTCGCTGCGCGGCTCGCTGCAGCAGGACGCCTCGCTGGTAGTCGCCGAATCGCCGTTCGGCATTTATGTTGACGATGTCTACATCGCTCGACTAAACGGCAATAACATTACGCTCGCCGATATCGAGCGCGTCGAGGTGCTCCGTGGTCCGCAGGGCACGCTCTACGGCCGCAATACTTTGGCGGGCGCCATCAAGTTCGTCTCGCGTTCGCCGGGCGAAGAAAGCTGGCGCAACTTCAGCGTTGGCGCCGGTAACTTCGATCAGCAGCGCATCAGCCTGAGCACCGGCGGCAAGCTCGCCGACAACCTCGGAGGTTCATTCGCGGCGCTGTACAGCAACAAGGGCGCGCAGTTCTACAACCGCAACCCCTCGAAGGCTGACAAGGTTGGAGAGGAGACCAACTGGGCAGCGCGCGGGAAGCTTCGCTACACCAACGGCGATCTCGAAATCAGCGGCTCGCTGTCCTATGCCAATTCGAATAACGATGCGGGTCAGCTAATTCCGGCCTCGACCCCGGCGGTTGCGTCAAACAAGCAGTTCACCCGAAACGATCTCGTGCCGCAGTTCGGAAAGTATACCCTCAACACGCCGAACGTGGCGCGTGCGAATGGTCTCAAGAACTACCCCGAGGGCACAACCAAACAAACCATCGCCGCACTCAACATCGGCTATGACTTGGGGAGTGCGACGCTGCG
>Ga0194116_10008010_pt1 | contig 10788 bp, 10 predicted proteins | sample TA2MahsurfametaG_4_FD_148617 | JGI IMG/M metagenome (GOLD analysis project Ga0194116, IMG submission 148617) | Freshwater microbial communities from Lake Tanganyika, Tanzania - TA2015008 Mahale S9 surface | ecosystem: Environmental > Aquatic > Freshwater > Lake | place: Tanzania: Lake... | reverse complement strand
AAAGTAGCGGGTATAGGCAAGTTATGTACCATTTGAAAAGCCATAGCGAACACCGCCAGACAAGAGAGCCGACACTTCGGCATACTTCTTAACATTGGTGGACGTCCACAAACAATGAAAAAACAAACAATATGAAAAATACAATCTACTTTCTGACAACTATTCTTTTTTTCACCACACAGACAGCATTTTCTCAAATGACAGACGGGCAATACACGTTTGCCAATAATGAGGTGACATTAGAATTAACCATCACTGATGGCGGCTGGACAATTTCCTCCGCTACAGTGACAAACAACGCAACAAAAAAAACTTCGACAGGTAAAGGTATATACAGAAACGCGAACAATGTTGAATGGTATGAATTTCAAACGACCGACTGTAATTATGACTTTACCAACGTAGAATTCAATGATGTTCTAGCAGACACATTAATCCTTAACCAATTTGATTGCAAAAGTGGACAGCAATCCATCACGTACACTTTGCCAGAAATGGTAATTGACTGGTCGGGCACATACAAAAATGCAAACAGCGGTATTTTGATTATTTCTAATTTTAAAGTCGGAGTAAGTTTCGACTACAAAATGACTTATGGAGGAACTTCAAGTTGCGAAGGACTTGAGTTATCGGGGACAGCCAAACTAACATCCAAAACGACAGCTACTGCCGGGGACAACGAAGAATATCCAATTACAATTGAGTTAGAGGGGAATGAAATTGTTTTCTTGCCGTCATGCTGTGACCAAATGGTAGGTATGCAATGTTTGAGCTTCTTTGACAGTCAATTTGTAAAAAAGTAAGCCGACTGACAAAAAACGACACATAACAACACCCTTGCGTCAGGCGGGCTTCAGTAGTAAAATCAAGTTTGTATCTTCGCTTTAGCGTTCGTGTCGGGGGCCAAAACTTCGTCCCGTCCTTCGGCCCGAACGCAAGGCTGAGAACCGTTATGCGTAATTGTAAAGTGACACATAGAAAATGAGAATATTGAAAATAATAACAGTTGTTTCCTTACTGACGTTCTCCTTGACAAGCTGTTTCAACACTAGCTGGACAGAAGAGCAAAGGAAAGAGTTCGAAACCAAATGTTCTCAGACAGACACTTTTAATAATGTTGTATTTCAATTTAGGGGTTTTGACAACAGTGAATTTGATTCAATATGGGTAAAAGAGTATAAAGATTCAACACTTGTAGACTCCTTTCGTGTTTTTGTTTGGCCTTCTCAAAACCCCTACGACAAAGAAAGAAAGGAGCGTTCGGCTACCATTGAGAGGACAATGAACATTAAAAACAAATATCATTTCTTATTACCTGGACAAAAGCCCTATGAACTTGCAAACATGAAAATGATAATGTGGGCTCAATATACAATGACTTCGGAAGGTTGGGGTTGTGTAATGGGTGACTATACTATAGACGGAGTGAGATTTGAACATAACGCTAATCCGACATTTATTAAAAGGTACACCAGTGTGACGAAATAAACAACATACGCATAACACGGGTTTGTCAAAAGTGGCGGTTCAGTGGTTAAATCAAGCCTTGTGCTTCTATCAAAGTTTGTGCATGGTTAACTATGAAGTGCTTCGTATGACAGAAATTACTATGTTTTAAACTCAGTTCTTCGTAGAAAGTTCAGTGGAGTAAATCCCTGCCTGCGTATAGATGAGGGCCGTTACCTGCAATCAGATGTCTGGCAAAGAAAGCGGGCACTGGTGTTGAAAAGAGACGGTTTTCGTGGTGTGCACTGCGGCATGCCTGCATCACAGGGTCATCACAAACGCTATTAGAAAACATTGGTCATGAGCCTGTTCACTGGCTGGAATATGTTTGCGAACCTTGCCATGAGGCATAGCACAGGTAATATTTTTACAGAATAGCAGCTCTCAGCGCACCACAATACCTACCGCCTTAAACTGCACCGATACCTTGGGTTCGGTGATTTTATCGGCCTCTTCTTTGCTAAGTCCCTCACGCTGGGCTTCTACGCTTTGGGTATCGCGATAAAAACGGCCCGCAGCCTCACTCTGCCTGCCTGCTATGTCTTTGGAAACGGTGAACTTTTCAAAACCCACAAACTGCTCGGTTCCGCCGTGTTTGAGCGTGTACCAGCATCCTTCGCCCGTGCATACCTGGCTTATCTGCCCCTTGATTACGGCATCTGCCTGACCGGTGCTTTCAAAGGCTTTTAGCGCAACATCCACAGTTACGGCTTTTGTAGTATCAATTTTTTCTCCGAAAGTGTTACTGCTGTTGTCGCCGCAGGCAAACAATGACAAAACTATCAAACTATAAATTATGGGTTTCATGTTGCAAAGAAAACAGAGAAACAGCAGTTATGGTTTGGTATGCCCAAAACCCGGTATGCAGGGATACAACAGGTAACGGTTGCGTTTGTAAGTGAACTCAAATAAATCGTTTTTCCACGATTCCCTGATTTGCTTGATGGACGTGCCATTCAAGAGTGCGGTGCGCAGTTCGGGACCACCTGCCAGTTTATCAAAAAATGGATTGAAGAATTTTTGCCTGTCCGGACACGCATTCAGCAGCATTTCATACCACTCAATGTAAAGTTGACGGCTTCCGGCAATGTAATTGCGGGCAAAATCGGTGAGGAGTATACCCCGGCAGGTATCGCCCAGAAACGGCGGATTTACGGATTTCCCGGGAATGTTTTTGGGAATAAAAGTGTAGTGACCGTGTGTGAGCCAGGGTGCGCCAAAACACTCGAAAGGCTTTTCTGTGCCGCGCCCCATGCTCATTACTGTGCCTTCCATCAGACCCAGGGTGGGGTAGAGCATGATACTTTCCTGGGTGGGCAAATTTGGAGAGGGTGGAACAGGCAGAATGTATGTTGTGTTGTGGTCCCAGTTTTTTACAGGAATCACCGTCAACCTGCAGCTATCAGCGGTTTTTAGCCATTTTTCACCGTTGATCATACGTGCCAGTTCACCCAAAGTCATTCCATGTACCAGCGGTATGGGATGCATGCCTACCATGCTTTCATAGCCGGGTTTTAACACAGGCCCGTCCATGTAGTGCCCGTTGGGATTGGGTCTGTCAAGAACAATCAAGGGTTTGCCGTTTTCAGCACAGGCCTGCATTATGTAGTGCAGGGTCGTGAGATATGTGTAAAAACGCACACCTACATCCTGAATATCAAAAACTACCACATCAATACCTTTCAGGTCTTTTTTAGTAGGTTTTATATGTTTACCATACAAGGATATAATGGGCAGTTTAGTGACAGGATCTATAACAGAAGCCACCTTTTCTCCATTGGCCGCATGTCCACGGAAGCCATGTTCGGGAGCAAAAACCTTCTTTACCCTGATTTTCGAAGCCAGCAAGGTGTCAATAAGATGCTCTTTTCCAACCTGCGAGGTCTGGTTGGCAACCACGGCAATCCTTTTCATTCTTAATGAGGGAAAATAATGGGCTGTCCGCTCGGCTCCGTTCATAATGGTTTGAGAAAAGCCCGTTGATGCAAGTCCCAATACAAAAAACATGAAGACAGTAAACCGCTTTCGCTGTACTTTTGGAGCAACAATGAACTGGCCTTTGTTTGTGGCTCGCCGATTGTCGGTCTCCGGAAAAGGTTCCTTCTCACGGTCCATCGTGCGTTTGGCGATTGTCGCTGTGGCACTCAGCTCGGCGGTCATGTTGATAGCAATCTCCACGGTGTCTGGTTTTCAATCCGGTATCAAAAATAAGGTTATTGGTATAAACGGCGACCTTGTTATAGACGATATTTCCAACACCGAGGGTTCAGAACCGGTTCCCATGGGAGAAAAACAACTGGCTTTTACCTCCGATATTCAATCAGTGCAAGGTGTTAAGTCGGTTTCGGTTTGTGCTGTAAGGCCTTGTATTGTAAAAGGAGAAAATGAAATTGAGGGGATGGTAGCAAAAGGGGTTTCAGGCGGTTACGATTTTTCTTACCTTAAAAATCAAATCAAACGCGGTACGGTGCCGGATTTTGCCGAAGATTCTCTCACCGCGGTTATTTCTGAACTTACCGCCACCAGGCTGGGTCTGGATACAGGTATGTTTCTTCAGGCCGTTTTCTTTAAGGAAGACAGCAGTGGTAACCGACGTCCCCGCGCCATTCGCCCGCGTATTATAGGTGTGTTCGCTACCGGGCTGGATGATTACGATAAAGTACATTTCATTACTCATATTCGCCTTGTGCAAAAGGTGTTACCACCCCCCACACGCTTTACCCAGTGGGAGTTGAGGTTGAACCACTCTTTACCCTCTGCGAAAGTGGTGGATAAGCTAAACAAAAAACTACCACCGGGTATTTTCAATATTCAGGCGGCAGATCGCTACAACCGTCATATTTTTGACTGGCTGGCCCTGCTGGATACCAACGTAATTATTATTCTAACCCTCATGCTGCTGGTAGCGGTTATCGGCATGTGTACCACGCTGCTTATTCTTATCACGGAACGCACCCACATGATTGGTACACTGAAAGCGCTGGGTGCTAGGGAATCGGGTATACGTAATATTTTTCATTATCAGGTTACCTTTATCACGGGCATGGGCTTATTGCTTGGAAATATTTTCGGGCTTGGCCTATGCTGGCTGCAATACCATTATGGATTCATAACCCTGAATACCGAAACATATTATGTAAACAAGGTACTCATTGAGTTCAATCCAATTCAAATTATTTGGACAAATGCCGGCACAATTTTCGTATGTTGGCTGGTATTGTTCTTACCGGCCAAGGTAATAGGACGTTTAAGCCCCATTAAATCTATAAAGTTTCAGTAGGTTGCTTAGGCGTCAATCTTGGCGTAGCGTGCATTGGCCTCGATGAATTCGCGTCGTGGTGGTACATCATCACCCATGAGCATGCTGAAGATGCGGTCAGCTTCTGCAGCGCTGTCTAGGGTCACACGTTTCAAAGTTCTCCGCGCAGGATCCATGGTGGTTTCCCATAGCTGCTCGGCATTCATTTCACCCAGACCTTTGTAGCGCTGAACGTTTACGCTGTCTTCCTTGCCTTCGCCCGCGAGCTGTTTAATCTGCATATCGCGTTCCGTATCGTTCCAGGCATAGGCACTCTTTGGGCCTTTTTTAACCAGGTACAAAGGGGGAGTAGCGATGTAGAGATATCCATTTTCAATCAGCTTCTTCATATAGCGGAAGAAAAGGGTAAGGATCAGCGTGCGAATGTGCGATCCGTCCACGTCGGCATCGGTCATAATCACCACCTTGTGATAGCGTAGGTTATCTAGGATAAGTTCCTTGTCTCCCTCTTCATTGGTGCCAATATGTACGCCCAGTGCGGTAAACATGTTACGCACCTCTTCGTTCTCATAAATTTTATGCTCCAGCGCTTTTTCTACGTTCAGGATTTTACCCCGAAGTGGCAGAATGGCCTGAAATTCGCGATCACGACCCTGTTTGGCGGTTCCACCTGCCGAATCTCCTTCCACCAGGAATATTTCGCAAATTGCTGGGTCTGTTTTAGAGCAATCGCTCAATTTTCCCGGCAGTCCCATTCCGTTCATGGCACCTTTACGCTGCACCATTTCGCGGGCTTTACGGGCTGCAGCACGGGCTTGTGCTGCAAGAATTACCTTGTCTACAATCACCTTGGCTTCCTTGGGGTTTTCTTGCAGGAAGTTTTCCAGCATCTCACCTACCGTGGTGTCCACAGCGCCCATTACCTCGTTGTTACCCAGTTTGGTCTTGGTCTGCCCTTCAAACTGAGGTTCAGCCACTTTTACGCTGATTACGCCGGTAAGACCTTCGCGGAAGTCATCTCCACTGATTTCTACTTTCACTTTTTCCAGCAGTTTCTGCTTTTCAGCATAGCTTTTCAGCGTACGGGTAAGCGCCCTGCGGAAACCGGCTACGTGTGTTCCACCCTCAATAGTATTGATGTTGTTTACATAGGAATGCAGGTTTTCGCTGTATCCGGTATTGTACTGAAACGCAATCTCCACGGGAATTCCGTACTTGTCGCTTTCACAGTAAACCGGTTCAGGTATCAATCGCTCACGGGTACCGTCAATGTAGGCAAGAAACTCTTTCAAACCACCTTCACTGAAAAAGCTTTCTGAATGGGAATTACCTTCTTCATCCTTGTTTCTTTCATCGGTAAGCATCAGTTGAATGCCTTTGTTCAGATAGGCCAGTTCTCTCAGACGGTTTTGCAGGGTGTCAAACTGATATTCTGTAACCTGGAAGATGGTATCATCAGGGGTAAAAGTAACTTCAGTTCCTCTTTGTTCAGATTCGCCAACAACTTTCACATCATATAGTGGCTTGCCAATCTGGTATTCCTGCTGAAAGATTTTTCCTTCCCGAAATACACGCACCTTGAGGTGTTTGGAAAGGGCGTTTACGCAACTTACACCCACACCGTGCAAACCACCGGATACTTTATACGTGTCCTTGTCAAACTTGCCACCGGCGTGAAGAAGTGTCATTACTACTTCCAGCGCACTTTTCTTCTCTTTCTGGTGCATTTCTGTGGGAATGCCGCGGCCGTCGTCTAGCACACGGATACTGTTGTCTTCCAGAATGCTGACATAAATGTTTCGGCATTGACCGGCCAAGGCCTCGTCAATACTGTTGTCTACTACTTCATATACCAGATGGTGAAGGCCTTTGTGGCCGATATCTCCGATGTACATCGCAGGGCGCTTGCGCACTGCTTCTAATCCCTCAAGAACGGTAATGTTATCCGCACCGTAATTCCCATTATTTTGATTGCTCATTGTTTAACGTAAAAAGATCGTTTTTAATTGTTTGTAAAAATACAACCAAAACAGGGGACGTGCATGTTGCATATATGCCTAATTTTCCACAATTTGAACACTTTTAAGGCGTTTTTAGAGACATATACATCAAATTTGTTATTGATGCTAAAAATAATGTTTTTAAGGCGATTTAAAAGGTTCTGCCAATTAAACCCACCATTTCCGGATAGCGGGTGGTGCTTTGCAACTGCTTTTGTCTGCAATCATTCAGCTTAAGGCGCGTTTCTATCCAGTTTGTTTCACGCATATTTACCATAAATACCTTTGCATCAATGGCAGTAAAACGGTTTTTTCATTTTTATAAAAGTGTTCGTATTGACCGTTGATGACAATACAAGTATAATATAGATAAAAGCAATAACCAGTATTATTATTTACCCCTGCCCTGAATCATTATCAAAGCGGTATAAATCATGATTTTCACATCAAGTCCCAGGCTCATGTTTTCAAGATACAGAATGTCGTATTTCATGCGCTCTACCATTTCTTCCACATTCTCGGCATAGCCGAATTTAACCTGCCCCCAGCTAGTAATTCCGGGCTTTATCCTATGAAGTCTCACATAGTAAGGAGCTTTTTTTACAATGCGGTCAATGAAGAATTGCCGTTCCGGTCTCGGTCCCACAATGCTCATATCTCCTTTGAGCACATTTACAAATTGCGGTAGCTCGTCGAGCCTCGATTTTCTGAGAAATTCGCCAACCTTAGTCCTGCGGTCATCTTTTTCACTGCTTAACTGGGGCCCGCTGCTTTCCGCATCTTTGCGCATACTTCTGAATTTGAAAATCTGAAAGGATTTCCCTTTAAACCCTATTCTCTCCTGACGAAAGAAAACAGGCCCGGCACTGTCGATTTTTATGGCTATACCTATTAGGATCAATAAGGGTAACCCCAATAATAAAGCCAGCATGCTGATAACCAAGTCAAAGACGCGTTTGGCGGTTTTCTGCCATTGTGGCATAACCTCAAAATCCACTTCCACAAGCATGGCTCCCAGGATATTGTTCATTTTTACCATACCCATAACCATCCCATAGCTGTCGGGCAATATCTTCAAATAAACTTTCTCATTTTGAATCTGATCAACCAGTCCGGGTACACAGTCATGTTCTGCATCATCAAGGCAAATGATAACGTCTTCTATTTGATACTTTTCTATAATCCCTGAAATTTGTTCCCGATTACCCAGACAGGGCAGATTGCCCATTGCCTTATCTTTATTGTTATCTCCTACAATATATCCTTCAATGAAGAAGCCCTCAGATTGTTTTGCATTTGATAACTCGCAGTACAATTTTTCAGCATTGATTCCATTACCTACCAAAAGGGTTTTGTAACCCCATTTGCGGTGTTGAATCATGTAAATTGTTCTGCTGACCAAAATAAGCCTAAGAACCATGCTGATACCGGTGTGCAGAGAAAAATACACGAAAAGCGATTTGTAATAGTCTTTGTAATTGGCTACACTGTCATCCAATATCAACAAAAAGAAAATAAGCAGACTGCCTGAAATTCCTGTAATGAATGTTCTTTCTACTTCACGAAGTCTGCTACGTCTGAAAATATTTCTGTAATAGCCGCTTCCTGCATAAATCAGAAGCCACATTATGGGGATTGCAATCAGGCCGGCATAGAGTTTCAGGTCATTATTTACCGGAATATCATATCCGTGTTTTACCGCTTCAACCACATGTTTTCTGTACATGAAGAATAAAAACCACGATACAGCAGCCGAGGTTAAATCGGCAATAATGTGAATTGTTATTTGAAGCTTGCGGTTCACTTTGGATAGCTGAATCGAATGTTGTCAATAAAAATTTCCTGTGCGGTTTTTAGTTCTTCCGGTTTCAATGGGCTTATCATCAGCTGCACTTCGGTTTCCCCCGGCTGGTTATACAGTTCATAAATAAGATTAATATAAAAACGCTTCCAGTTGCCGCCTGTTTCAAAAATATACACATATGGCAGATAAAGCTTACCTGAGCTGTTTTTACGAATCATGCCCATTTGAACCGGCACCGGTGTTTTAATGTCAAATTCCAGGATAATATCCGTACCCATGAGTGGCAGATTTCCAAAATACTTAAAGGATGCCATATCAATTGTTTTGGCAGTATCTGCAGCTCCAATCACAACCTTCATGCAGCGTGTATGCCCTGAGTAGCGTCCTTTCAGTGAAAAAGACTCGGTTGTAATATATGAAGTATCACCGGCGGCGAAAAACAAGCGAATCAGACTGCTGTTATTGTCCTCAAAATCCTCCAGCCATGCAAATTCAGTATTGGTTCTGTAAGTGAGATTGATATTGCCGGTTTCAGTTATTTTCCCTTCAGTCAGATCAATGGTGGTGTCAGAACGGTTAAACAACCGATGTATAACGTGCTGGTTGAGTGCACCATTCAACCTCACAGATGGTATAATGGAAAGCTTATGTCTTCCCGAAAATAAGACCGGAATCGTACACGGTATTTCGAACAATCCTATAAATTGCTCATCTATGTAAACATTAACAGCTGATATTTCATGGATATTGTTTCCCTGTGCAGGGTTGGTAATTACAGTTACAGAATCAATTTTTATGTAGGATGGAATAGGTTCATTTTCCTTGTCACAGCCAGAAACTAAAGCAAACATTGTTAACAGCAAAGGCAAAAAGACACGATAGCCCATGCTGCGAAAATACAACACTATCGAACGTAACTCAAAAGTAATTTGAAGGACCTAAACCTCGTGGTATCGTCTCTGTACCTTTTCTGTAATCACAGAAGCCAGCTTATTGACTTGCAGCACGTCTTCAAGCGAGGTTAATGGGGTAAGGCTTTTGGTAATATTTTCCTCAAAGTTTCTGAATTCCATTTTCCAGGCATCAAACGGGATTACAGGGCGCTGAATCAGCGTTAATTCCTGTTGTTGTTGAGCTTCGTTTTCCTCTAAAAACGTTAGCTGGTCCTTGTTTTCAGTTTGCCTGTATTCGTTCAGTATATTTTCTGTGAAATCCAGTGTAAACAGTTTGTCCTGCTGATAAATTTTTAACCTGTGTGTCCTGGGTTCAATGGCTCTTCCGGCAGAGATATGGCACACAGAATCGTTGTCAAACTCAATATGTATATTGAGCAAGTCAGGATTCTTTCCGAATAAAAACAAGGGTCTGGCTGATACATTCCGCATGCCGCATTGAGCTGTTCTTATTACCAGATCAAGGTCTTGGGATAATTCTTTGAATAACCATTGCTCAAAACCACCGGGTGCAGGAGGCCTGCATTCTTTTTCCAGTTTAATAAACCTTGGCTTCCTTACGAACTGAGAAGCAGTGGTATACAAGGGTTTGTTATAAAGCGTATTGGCTACATGAAAACAATTACCGCTTTCAGCATTCAGACGTATGAGCTGCTCCGCAAAACCGCTGTCATGGATTAAAAAGCCATCAATAAGTATGTGCTTTCCGAGCCGGGTCAGGTTTTCAAGCAGGGACGTATCAATAAAATGTACATGTCTGTCAATGATAAAAACATCTGCCTTTTCTGCCAATTCATAAGCATACAGTAAATTACCCGCTCCGTCTGCATTCATTTCACTATCAGGGTCATAGTATCCGCTGAATTGAAAAATATCGTTGTCCAGTAGCAGGTGCGTGAAAATTTCAGCTTTTCTCTGGGTGCCTAAGATGACAGTTCTCAGTTTCATGTAAATTATTGAGCCGGGTCCGCTTATTTTTGTAACCTGTAGCAAATTTGCAGTGCTACTCGTAAAATAAAATTTATCGGTTTCTCACACATGTTCACAACCCCATCCTTATCCGAGAGTCCTATCATGGTAGGTAGACGCAATCAGCTTGTGACCGAGCTAAGGCAGAAAGGGATTGCCGATGAGAAGGTTTTACAGGCAATAGGAAGGGTCCCAAGACAGTTGTTTTTCCCAAAAGATTTCGAGCAGTTTGTATACAGGGATGCACCTTTCCCCATTGGTCATGGCCAAACAATATCTCAACCATATACTGTAGCT
>Ga0194116_10008009_pt1 | contig 10788 bp, 8 predicted proteins | sample TA2MahsurfametaG_4_FD_148617 | JGI IMG/M metagenome (GOLD analysis project Ga0194116, IMG submission 148617) | Freshwater microbial communities from Lake Tanganyika, Tanzania - TA2015008 Mahale S9 surface | ecosystem: Environmental > Aquatic > Freshwater > Lake | place: Tanzania: Lake Tanganyika... | reverse complement strand
CCAATCCCCAATCCCCATCCCCAATCCCCAATCCCCAAAAATTAACTCTCTAATTGAAGATTGGAATAGGATTTCATTATTTATATTTTAATTATTTTTATAAACAAATTTCTAATTTTATATTAATAATTATAATTTAAAATTAATATTAAATTTTTTTGAATTAAGTATATAATAAAAATAAAATTATTAATAAGATAAAAAAAATATAAATGTTCAAAGGATCAAGTAAGCTGTTACTTGCTTTTATATTCAGCCTCAAATTTATTTATATTATTTGTCACAAGTGTATTCATGATCAATTAAAAATAAAACCCAAAATTAATGAAGCTATGCAAAAAAATGAGTTTCGTTTTCTTCAATCAACACAGTGGTCACCAATTAATTTTTACATAGATTATACTTATTTAAATTCACAATCATCAGTAGATGCAAAGACCATCGCATTTACGAAGCAAGTTGTAGAAAATACTTTAACAATATTTACCAATATTTTATCTATACAGAGGGTGAATCCAAAGCTCATATTAACATCCTGTGCTGATATTCAGAGTTCTAACATAAACAAAGATTTAAAAACTACAGGAATTAATGCAGATATTGCAATTATACCTTTCTTTGACATAGCAGCAGAAGCCACTACTGAAGCTTATGCAGCTGCGTGTGCAATGGACCCCACAACTAAAAGACCAAATGGTGGAATTATGGCCTTTAATCCAAAAAACTTTATTATAGATAGAAAAAATGCTCTACAATATTATACATTGCTTGTTTTGCATGAGATTAATCATATTTTGAGTTTTTCTTCTGAATTATTTCAATATTTTGTTGACAGCAATTATGAGACAATACCTTCAAATCAAATATTTATAAGTAATGTTTCTGTTAATGACGTAAATAGACAAATGATAATAAGCCCTAAAGTTTTGAGCACTGCTAGAAAACATTTTGGTTGTAGTAATTTACAAGGAGTAGAACTTGAAGATCAAGGAGGATCAGGAACTGCAGGTAATCATTGGGAATCAAGAATGATGCTTGGAGATTTTATGATTGGAGAATCTTATCCAGAAAATGTAATTTCAGAAATTACTCTTGCTCTTTTTGAAGATTCTGGATGGTATAAAGTAAATTATTATACAGGAGGATTATTTAGATATGGTAAAAACAAAGGATGTGACTTTGTTCAGAAAAAATGTATTAATAATCAACAATCATCTTTTCCTAATGAATTTTGCATAGTTGGAGGTGCATCAATGTGTTTTGCTTCAAGAACTTCAAAAGGTTTCTGTGATTTAGATAATAAATCGAATATTCCAATTGCATATCGATATTTTACTGATCCATCTAAAGGTGGTTTTCTTTATGGTGATTTTTGCCCTGTTGCCAAATGGGATGGAGATAATGAAAATAATATGTTTTTTTCAAGTAGTTGTGCTTATGGAATACAAAACTTTGCTAATTTAGGAGAAACTATCGGTTCTAATTCTGCTTGCTTTATGAGCAGTATGGTTCCAACAACATTAAGTAATTTCGATTCAATGAAAGGGCAAAATAGAGCTATATGTTATAGTTATAATTGTGATACAAGTAATCAGACTTATACTGTGACTATTCTCGATAAATCTATTACTTGCAATAAAGAAGGAGGAATAAAAACAGTTGATGGATTAGATGGAAATTTCTATTGTCCTGATTATTATTCAGTATGTACTAAAACTAATACTTGTATAGATGCAATTGAATGCGCAACAAAAAAGGTCGTTTTTAATTTTCCTAATTTGGATTATACAATCAGTAATACTACCAATATACCATTAAACAACACTTCTTCATCAATCAATCCTCCACCTAGTAACTCTACATCAAGTAGCTCTTCTTCAGGAACCTCTTCTGGAACTACTCAACAATCTAATTCTTCAGGATCAAATGCTATCGTTAATACAAATTCTGAAAATTTAAAACCTCTAAATTATGTGTATTTGTGTATACTTGTTTTAATGATTTGGAGTAACAATGGAATTTTACAATGAATATTAAATTTAGATTCCTAAAATATTTTATAACTTAAATATTGTTGATATTAAGAGTAATTTTTCAAAAGATAAAAAATCATTTTTATTCGTAAATTATTCAAAAAAATTTTATTTAAATAAATTTAGTATTAAATGAGTTAATAGAAAAAAATTAAAAAATCTTCCTTTCTTATTTATATAAATGTGTTCAAAATAATTTTATCGATAAAGAAGACAAAGAAATTAATGAGAAAATAGCCATATCTATGCATGATGTTTAACATTTTTATATTTAAGATTTTTCATTTATAAAAAGTAATTTTTATATTTTTGAAAATAGTAGAAGATTGCTTCAAATTATTTTTAATAGTAAACAAGATTAACTTTATCATAGTATTAAAATGATTTTAAACAATTATTTTATTTATTAAATTTGTTTTAATTGAATTGATAAAATTAAAATAATATTAAATGAATTTAAAATTTTCCGAAAATCAATTAGTAAATAGTAAAGATAAAAAATCTCAAAATGGATCAAAGCATAAATCAAAAAGTTATTCATTAAAAACAACTGGAAAATATAAAAATATTTCATTAAAAAAAATATTTTATAATAAAATCTGGATTATCAAAATATCAAGACCAGAAGTAGCAAATGCCATAGATTTTGAAACATCTAATGAATTAAATAATGTATTTAAGGATTTTAATATTGATAAAAATAGCTTGGTTGCAATATTAAGTGGTAAAGGTAAATCTTTCTGTAGTGGAGCTGATTTACGTAATATAAGTTTAGAAATTGATTTATTAAAAAAAAACAATTTTATTAAGGATGAGAATACGAAATCGAAAATGAATGAAATTTCAGAATCAAATGATGGTCCTTTAGGAATTTCGAGACTTATGCTTGATAAGCCAGTTATAGCAGCAATTAATGGAGCTGCTGTAGCCGGAGGATTTGAGCTAATATTGTGGTGTGATCTAAGAGTGACTTATAGAAATTGTGAAATGGGTATTTACTGTAGAAAAAGAGGTGTTCCTTTAATAGACGGAGGCACTTATCGATTACAAAAATTAATAGGATTGTCAAAAGCTATGGATCTTATTTTGACAGGAAGAAAAATTGATGGTAATGAAGGTTATTCTTGTGGATTAATTAATAGAATTGTCGATGATAAGAAAAATGTAATGAAAGAAGCTAAAAAACTTGCAATAGAAATATGCTCAAAGCCTCAAGATTGTATGAGAAATGATAGACAAAGTTTATTAGAAAATACTTATAATGGAAAAAACTTAAATCAAAAAATCCAAACAGAATTTCAATTAGGATTAAAATCTCTTAATAGTAATGAATTAAAAGATGCAGTTAATGAATATTTAAAAAAGAAAACAAATAAAAAAATGTTACCTAAATTTTGAACATAATTTGTCGAAGAAAATCTTATAGAAATAATATATATATGATACATCAATTTGAGTAATTTTTAAGCAAATCAATTTTGAAAAAAATAAAATATAAATAATAACTTTAATTATGAATATCAAATTTTTTATTAGCATTTTTATTATAATATTATATAATTATTTAACATTTTAAGAAAAATTAATGAATAGATTATAATTTCAAAAGTATAATAAAAGTTTTATTTTTTCTAATCTATTTCTGCTTTATTTTATTAATAAAAATATCGAAATTATATCATATATTAACATTAAAACTTGTTTGGTTTCTTCTTTTTTAGTTTAGATTAAATCAATGAACAAAACAAATAGAAAAAAATTTAAGATTTTTATGAGAAAAAAATACAAATTTGTAAAAATTTAAAATTTTTTCAATTTTTATAATAAGAAAATGTCGTCAGATGTTTATTTTGAAAAAGATAATTATTTTTTCACATATCAAATTACTTGTAATCATACATATACAGATCTAATTTCTATTAGGAATTGCTCTATATGGCTTCTCAATATAATTTGGAGATTTAATAAATTTTCCCAAAATCATATAATTTTTGGGAAAAATGAGAGTATAAATAATTTAAATAATAATAAAATCTTCAGCCAAAATATCCAAAATGCTCTACCTATTGATTTTTCTCTATCACAGCAATTTGTTTATGAAAAATCACTAGAAAAAATAAAATTTTCAATTAAATATGATATTATTGATTCAGATTGTCCTATTAAATATCTGAATAGAGAATACTCGAATTATAATTTTGAGATTTTTATAAATGTAAGTAGATATTTTTCATTAAAAAAGAATATCTTAATCAATAATATAATAAATTTTAAATTTTTTAACACTAATTATCATTTCATAAATAATCATCAATAAGATTTACCAAAAATATTAATTTTCAAAAATAAAATTCTTGCTTCATTGATAAATATTAAAGTTTTTATAATGATTATTTTAAAATTCCAATTTTTGGTAAAATAAAAAATTTTTTTATCAAAATACTAAAAAAATTACTTGTTATTTATTTAAAAATAAATACTTTTAATAATATTTATAAATTTCATCGAATGGACACATTCTTAAAAATTTACCAAATAGTTATTATATTATTAAAAAATTTGATAAAGCAAATAAACTAGTGAATTTTCTTTATTAAAAATTTAATAATTTCGATTTTTTATTTTTTAAAAAATAAAATCCTTCAAATATTCAATCTGTTTATATATAGGCTAAGATACATAATATTCCGATGTTAAAAGAAAATATTAATTTTATTGTAAAGGGATATGATATTCTCAAAACAATTCAAAATAAACTTGTAGAGATAAAATCTCTGGGGCTTTGTAATTCTACTTGCATTAATTATAATAAAGAAAATAATATTTCAAATCATAAAGACATTAATTATAATAAAAATAATCTTGATTCAATTGAGATCAATCAGAACCTTCAAAACAATTTATTTTTTAAACCTAATTCAGTGTATGCAAAGATTTTTAGCAATATGAACTTCAGCTTTGCAATAGAGTTTTCTATTGGCAATTTTATGTAATTTTAGAAATTTTAAAGATATTTTTAATGGCTCTTGAAATATTAAATATAAAAAATTATTCAGTTTAAAAATTTTTATTTAAATTTAGGTTGGATATAAGTAGCATAAATTTCCAAAATATTGCCAATTCTGATATTACGATTAATAAAATATTTATAGAATACTATGTTCCATTGTGTGTACTTTTGCCAAAAAGCCAAGAAAATCAAATCAACCAGCAGAATCTTCAAAATTTTATTAATTTATATCATATTGCTCCTTATTTCAGTAAAGATTTGATTTTAAATAATAATAATTACATATATAAAAAATTTAATAATTACAATTATAATTATAATAATAATAATCCTAATAAAAATTTTATACTAACACAAAATTCCAAAAACCAAAATAATAATCGATGTAAAAATCCTAATTTGAACAATATTGATAATTTTCAGAATTTTTCAAATAATCAATTTTATCAAAATAGTTTCAAAGAAAATATTAATAGAAAAGATAATAAATATAATCAAAAATTTATAAATTCACGAAAGAATGATTTTCAAAAAAGATATGATTATCAATTTCAAGATATGAATTCAATAAATGAAGTCAATTGTAATTTTATTAATGACTTCAAAAAAAATTATCAAAATAATATAATAAAACATATAAATACTTTGAATAAGGATAAATATTTTTTAAATTTAAACAAAGCTTATGCAGATATTCATTATAAAAGCATGGATTTCAAAAATTTTGAAAATTTAAAAATTCAAAATTCGGATGAAATAAATTCTAGCCAAACTAATACAAATTCAAAACATAATCAAATTCCTACTGAAAACACAGATTATCAGAGTTTTATTCAAAATCAGGAAAATAAAAAAAAGAATTATTTTAAAATCAATAAAAAATTTAATAAATATGACATATCAGATCCTGATCATATTAAAATTGATAAAATTCGAGATTTCATTCCTAAAAATTTTGTACACAAAATAACTCAAGATTCTAATAAAAATGAAAATTCAAATAAAATCAATACAAATCAATTCAATCAAGACAACTATAGTATTAATTCAAGTCTACTCAGTCTGGGTACGAGTACTTCAATTATTTCTAATAAAAATAGTATAAATTTAGAAGAAGAAGATGATAATCTTTTAAATTTAAAAAATAATTCTAATATGAATAATAATACGAAAGAACAAGGTTTTAATCAAAAATATAATCAATTCAGTATTTATAGTAATCAAGAAAATTTTAAAATATCTGAAAAAAGCGAAAAAATATTTTCAAATAAATCAGCAAATAATGAGAACTATAATTTCTCAGTTATGGATAATTGTAAAAATCTTTCAAATAATTTAAATCTTAATGATAACATTATGTTCAGTAATGATAAATTTGATTTTAATAAAATTAAAAATTTCAATTTTCCAGTTATATTTTCTCCAACTAGTTGTAATATTAATATAAATTTAAATCCTCAAATTTATGGAAATATTTTATTTGGAGAAAATCTATATTCCAAAAAACTAAATAACATTTCTCCTCAATTTATTGAAGGAGAAATCTTAAATTTAAATCATCAGAATTGGATGTTAAATAAGAATATATCTTTAAAGGATCAAGATGATCAACCTTTAAATCAAAATATTAATTTAAATAAAAACAGAATTAATAATAAAAATAATTTGTCTTTTAACAATTTTTATAGAAATTTTAAACCAAATAATCCTTTATTGAATAAACTTGAAAATTGTAATGAGAATAAAAAATCATTAAATTCTAACTATATGCCTTTAATAAAAAATGATACATCAAACAATAAAAATAATTTGCAGAAAGAAGCTCTTTTTGATAATAATCGCAATGAAGAAAGTACAGAGGAATTAGGATTTTTAATAAAAACAACAAATATATTCAATTTCTGCAATTGGTTTAGCTTTATGACTAATACTACACCTTTAATTAAAAAAAATGAAGAAATCACTCTTAAAAATTTTTTTAATTCTTTTAAAAGATATTCAATTTTTGGAGTTGATTGTACATTTAAATTCAATAACAAATATTTACGCAAAACATATTATCCAAGCTTTTCTTCTATCAATATAGAACTTAATAAATCCAATATTAATGATAATCTGAATAACACAAGCAATCTCAATTCTACTTTAGATGGAAGTTTTTTTTCACATTTATCAGAATGTGAAAACTTAACAAAAACAAAAAATTCGGTTTTTTATTTTGAAGATTTAGCATTACATTTAAGGCCTATGTTTTGTGAAAGAGCAAATAATTTTCTAAAATCAAATGAATTAGAAAATATAACATTGGGTGAAATTGCAGAAAATTCTTGGTTTTCTATTTTATGGACTCCTGAGAAGAATAAATATAATAACTTTCATGAATCTTTCGCGAATTTTTTAATTTTTTATAAAATTAGACCTTATAACTTTAATAATAAAATATCATATATTTCCGTAATTGGAATTTTTTCTGGAGATATTGATGATGAAATTTTTTGGTTTTCAAATCAAGCAAATATACAATATTTTAATAATAATCGAAATCTACAGATGATAAAGGAAGATTTTTATAAAAATAGAATTGAATATTTGAAATTAATGGTAAAAAACATAATTTATGATATTTATATTAAAATTTAAGCATTATTTTTTTTATCTTAAATTTTGATAAAAAAATTTTAATTAAAAAATTTCGTTTTAAATTGAAATAAATGTTAAAAATGCTTATATACCGATTAATTTGAGTCAGTCAATTTGATTTTTTTAAAATATTTAAATATTAAACATTTAGGATAATACTGATAAATTCATTGGCAAAGGTAGAATCCATCTTATCAACGATTACATTCTTCTCAATAAAATTTCAAACTATAATTAAGATATTTGAATTTACTTATTAATTTATTAAAATAATTTTAATTGTAGCAATGAAGTTTCTCTAGTATTCTATTATTAGATATATATTAGAATGTAAATAATATCTAAATAATTTAATATAAATAAACTCATGTATATAAGAAGATAGATAAATTTTAACTCTCATTCTATTTATAAATAAACACAAATGATTCTTTCTGTTTCATTGTCAAAAGCTCCTAATACTTTTATAAATATTTTATTAATAAATTAATTTATTAATTTAAAAGGTTGATTATTAATAGAAAAATTTTCAATTTAATCGAATAAGTTATGCTCTTTGTTCATTTGTATTTATACTTAAAAAAGTTTCTGGGCCTGATAGTAAAAAAGCATACAGATGCAAAACTAAGAAAATGTTAAAATGAAGATCTTTGATATATTAACTAAAATTCTTGAACTTAATCAATCAATTGTATTTCTTTATTATAAAATTTTAAAAAAACTATCATTGTTAATTTCAAAAACTTTCAATCGAGAATTTAATAGAAAAATTTAATGAAATATTTTTTTTCAAAAATTATTTTGTATTAGTTAATTTTTTTAAATGGTCGCTAGAAGAAAAAAAAATTTAAATAATTCATAAGCATTTTAATTCTTAACAATCCAAAAATCATAAAAACCCTCATTAAATTGATTTTAATATTTTAATAGAATAAATAATTTTTCATTTACATTTAACCCTAAAATTTAAAAATTAAAGTAAAATTCTTATATGTTTTCTTATTTTATGCTTTGGCAAATAGAGAAATTATCTGAGTTATTTATTTTATAAATTTGCTGATATTGTTAAGACTTCTTAAAAAATATGAAAGAAAAAATGTTAAAATTTTTAAAAATGTCAAAATGATTTTTTTCGTAATAGAAATTTCAAAATAAATTTGCTATTTTTGAATTTTTTTGTATACACTTCTTTTCTATGCATTCTAATGTATATAATTGATTATAAATTAATCTAATACCTTTATATATATGGTTTTTATTCCAAATATTTTTAGCTTATTCAAGTTAGAATAAAATTTTTAATTAAATGTAAATTAAGAACGATTTCATGGATCTTAATTAAATGATATATAAGTGGAATAAAAATAATATTTTCAAACAAGCAATGAAAATACAAGTAGAGATATATATATTGATTGAAATAATCTTTACTGTTTTTTATGCAAAATGCCATAATGAGCTAACTTTTTTAAAGGATATTGAAGAAAAATATCAAGTTCAAGAATTGATAATAACTAATAATTCAGGAAATAATGAAAATATATTTTCAACTAATACTCAAAATTTAAAAGGTTCTTCTGAAGAGTTAAATAAGATAATTCCAGATTATGATATGTATGTTGTGTCCATTCAATGGGGAAGTAAGAAGATTTTAATTAAAGAAAATAAATTATTTTTAGTCAAAAATTTTTGAATAAACTTTGAATAATACTCAGATATTTTTAAGTTTTATTTATTTTTGTATTCTTTTAAATTTTTAAAATATGTATACTAAATACATTTAGTAGCTATTTTTGAAGCAACAAAATTAAATTTCAATTTTTTATATTTATATTTAAATATCAAAACTCATGATATAATATTAGTTTTATTAAATATTTTTTTTAATACAAATATAAATATTTTTTGAAATTCTTTTAGTAAAAAAAAATAAATTTATTTTGAAAAAATCAATTTAATTTGTTGTTCAATATTAATTTTTTGTACTTACTATCTATAAAAAAATTAGGAAATATATGTTATTAAAAATAAATAATTTTTTCTTTTATATTAAGGTTAATTTTAATCAGTATCAATTTAAAATTATTTAATTAATTTTCCTAGATACTGTATGTTTGGAATCAGATTATTGTCAAAGTAAAATCAAATCTTTGCGAAGAAATATTATGACTTTGCATGGTTTGTGGCCAAGTTTAAAAAGTGGTAGTTTTCTTCCTGAATGTAATCCTGGTGAAGAAGTTCCAATAAGTATAGCTGATAAATCTTTACTGGATAAAATGAAAGCTGATTGGCCAAGTTATACAGGTCCAGATGAAAAATTCTGGACTCATGAATATAATAAACACGGCTACTGTTATACAAATAAAAGCAAAACACAGGGGTATGTCCCTTATTTTTCTCTAGGAATGGATATTTTCAAAAAATATCAATTAGAGAGTTTTATTGATGAATTGATTGAAAAATCTACTCAAGAAGAAATATTAATTACAATTGATGAATTGAATGGAATTATTGCAAAAAAGTTTCCATATATTTATTTTGATCTTGATTGTAAAAGAATAGAGAATAAAAATTATTTAGGTGAAATAAGAATTTATCTAGATCTTGATTTTAATTCCTTTTCTCCAAAAATTAGGAGAAGTGATTGCCCAACTTCTCATCCAATATATATTGGAAAATTCTTTAATTAAAGATTAACGAAAAAATTTCATCCAGGATTTAAAATATTTCTCAATATTTTATAGACTAATTAAGATTAATAAAAATTTGAAAACATTTAAGAATAAATTTCGAATGACATCTGTTAAAAATTTTCATTATCACAAATAAGAAGAAAGATATTAGAAATGAAAAATTTAATAGGAAAATGCTATAAGATTATTTATTATGATTAATAATAAGTTTTTTTTATATTAATTTTATTATTTAATTAATTAAGGAATATATACAGCGTAAAATTATAATTCCATGTTTTAAAATAAATCAACTAAATATTGGATTTATAAAATTTTATTAATTGAAAAATAAATCTTTTTAGTTATTTATTATTTTAAAATTTCAAATTTTGAATTATTTTGGGGATTGGTGATTGGGGATTGTGTATTG
>Ga0194116_10008006_pt1 | contig 10789 bp, 8 predicted proteins | sample TA2MahsurfametaG_4_FD_148617 | JGI IMG/M metagenome (GOLD analysis project Ga0194116, IMG submission 148617) | Freshwater microbial communities from Lake Tanganyika, Tanzania - TA2015008 Mahale S9 surface | ecosystem: Environmental > Aquatic > Freshwater > Lake | place: Tanzania: Lake Tanganyika... | reverse complement strand
TACCAAAAAAATAATAACTTTCAAATTTTGAAAATAGAAAAAAAAATGATTATTTTGTTTATAGAAAATTATACCCAATTTATTCATTTAATTAAATTTTCAAGTTTAAAATAAAAAGGTTCATATATTTTTATAATATAGTAAAATGAATTTTAATAATTTAATAATGGAGTACATTTGCCAATTTAGTTGTTTGTTTATATTATTTTCTCTTGCTTTACAAGTATGTGCAGCTGGGAATTTATCATCTTATCTCAAAATAGATATTATTGAAGCAGTAAATCTCCACTGCAAGTTAAATAACGAATTTTACTGTAATCCTTATACAATAATTCAATTCAAATACTCATCAGAAAATCGTTCTTCAAAACAAATAGATTGCACGAAAAGCCCATCATGGGGTTCACATTTTGTATTTGAACCTAAATATTGCAAAGATACAATATTTATTTACTTCTATCAATATTTGACCCCTAAAGATCAAGCATTTTTAGGTGATGCTGTATTAGAAGAAGATTTGTATGAGAAAGGAAATATCCGACCTGGATATTTAGGCCGTATAGTGATTGAACTTGAAAAACTTACTTTTGGTGTAGTAAATGAATGGTTTATGATTGAAACACCATATGATGTGTCTAGGATTATGTTTCCAAGCTGCGCTCATTTGCAAATTTACTGGACAAGTACACATTGCCAAGAGCCAAGTCTTTCAAGTGCTTATCAAATTAGCTCTAATTTAGAAAAATTTAAAATTAGTCAAAAAATAAAATTTGAGCCTAGTAATTTTTTGCCTGTATGTAAAACATCTTTTGCAAATATATACAAAACCAAATTTTCAATTTTAGATGGTGATTCCCCTATTAAAAAAATAAGAGAGGATCTAAGCCCTAAAGATGCAAAAACTAAACAATGTACAAAAGACCCAAATCAAGATTATGGATTTGATCATTCCTCCAATTTGACTTCCATTGAAGAGGCTCTGGCATATAAAATCATCAAACGTATAACAGGTGAAGATTTAGATTATGCAGAATTCACAAAAGAATTTGTAAAATATGAAGAATCGCATTTAAAGACATTTAGAGAATTCTTCGAAAAAGAATGTTTTAAAAATCCAGATTTGACAATTGAAAGAATAAATAATATTTTAGCCATTGATGCACAAGATTTACAAAGAGTTAATACTACAAATCCTTTTATAACAATAGATGAAACTAAGTTCGATTTACCTATTAAGCTTGCAAAACAACGTGATGACAATGTATATAGTACAACACTCAAGCAATTCAATTCAGTAGAAGATGTAAAAAATTTGGATAAAATGGATGATGAAAGTTATGTGAAAACTTTAAATAAAATGGTAAATGTAATTAGAGATATGGATGTTGAAAATAAAACTGATTATACAATTTTTTATATTAAGAATAAAGTAACAATGACTAATGAAGGATTAGTTCATCCTAAAGAAGAGTTGTTCTTTAGAGTTTTTTCTCTATATAAATGGAATGGTGGTCATGTAGAATATGATGATCTTAAAAAAGAATTTATGTTAAGAAGAAAAAATTTTTATTGTTATGAGCTTGTAAAATTGATGCCAACGAATATTATTTTTCAATTTGTTGAAGAGACTTGTCCTGATAATTATGTTTGTGTAGATCCTAATGGTATTATAATAAATTCTCTCGGAAAGGACCCCAGGCAGATCTTCGCACATGAACTTAATAGAAATGGAATTGATTTTTATGCAAATTTTCATAGTGATATTGGTGAATTAGACGGTAATGGAAACAAAGATAATATGAATTTCAAGCAATTGGAAGATAAAAGCGAAGCAAAATTGATAAAAAAAAATAATGATTTTGATAAAAATAATAAAAATGAAGATTTGATAATGAATAATGGCGAAGATAAAAAAAATTTGAATATGAGATTTTTGAGCTTAGGAAATAAAAAAAATGGTATTACAAATTCAGAAAAAAATAGCAATCATAATACAAAGAAAGTAACATCTTCAAAACTTCTTAAAACGAATACAATTAAAAATTTAGAAACCGTAAAAACAAGTATTACTCCTTCAAGCCCTGAGCAAACGCTTAATAGTGATTTGATTAACTTCCAAACTATCTTAAAAATGGAAGCTGGAACAACTATTCCTAGCAAATTGCTGCCTGATGTATCTAACGATTCAGATAAACTTTGGCTTAATAAATTTGATAGACTATTTTACCAGAGAAGAAAACGAATTCAACTTAAAAAAGAAATAATTATCAATAAAATTTATAGTCATATTCCTATTTTGGGAGAAATATTGGCAGTGGCTAATTATCAAATTAAAAATCCTAATGGTGTTGAAATAAATGAAGAATTTCTTCAAAGAGAAACTAATTTATTTAAAAAGTATCTTTTAATTTATAATTCAAATTTACCATTCGTCGAGAAAGCTGCAAAAGTACTTTTGAATCTTGTTCTTTGTAACACTGATAAAAATAGACTTAAATATCTATTAAACGAAATGTTAGAAGGATTGTGCTTCGGAGACGATAGATCTATAAAAATCTTTGAAGAAATAATGAGAACTATTATAATTGATTCTTTAGTTTATACTAATTATCTTAATTTTGATGAATTACATGCTAAAAGTAATTTGCTCAGAACTTTCAATAAGCCATTTTGTTTTAAAACCATGACCAAAATTAAATTTGTCGAAAAAATGATTATGTTAGAAATAGTAAAAGAGAAAATTACTTATATCATCTGGAATAATGATACTAATAAAAAAATTTTATTAAAGATCTTAGAATCTGAGAATTCCATTCCTGTACAACTTCCAGAAAATAAAAGAGAATTTAGCTATGATAAAACTCTCGGATTTGACAATGCAAGAGATGTTAATAAGAATTTTTTAAATGAATTGAAAAATACACAAAATGCGGGTAAAAATTTTAAATTTAAAAGCATTGAAAAAAATGAAGATAAAATTGATTCAAATAAAAAAGATAGTAAAAAGCTAGAAGAAGAAATATCTAATGTAATCGATAAATTGGAAAATGAATTAAATGATAAAGAAGAAGGAAAAATTGAAGAAGAAAATAAAATCGAAAAAAGGAAAGATTTGAAAGAAAAAATTAAAACAAATGAAATAAATGATAAAAAGCAAGTAAATATTGAAAAAATAGATAAAATTTCAAATAGAAACAACCTCACTCAAGGTAACTTAGAATATGAGGAAAAATATCTTAAAAATATTTTTAATCAATTTAAAGATAATTCTACTTATGTACCAATTGAAAAAGTGGATCCAGATTTTGAATCAGTTTATAATGAAAATTTATCGTTAATTAATAAAAATCTTAAAAAAAATTTAAAACAAAATTCCAAAACAATAACCAAACAAATCACTGCTGATAAAAATGAAAATCTTAATCTCATTTTCAAAGAAAACGAACTTCTAAAAGATATCTCTAAAAAATTTGATGATTTAAAAAAAATTATAATTGAGAAAAAAATAAAAAATAAAAATTTTTTCAATAATACAAATCAAAATCCTCAACCTGAAGAATTATTGGTTAACAAAGTTTTCAAAGAGGATTTTTCCAACATTTTCAATGATATGAAATTTAAAGAATTAAATGGAGAATTAACTGATGAATCATTTAATATTCAAAATCAAAGATATACAAAAGACTCAGATAATGATTTGTTTACTGAAGACTCAGATAATTTTTCCAAACTTTCATTGCATGAATATAATAATCCTCAAATTTATGAAAAACAAGATGCTCCAGGTATTAAAGTAGTCACCACAGATCAACAACCTTCACAGATGGAGATCATGAATAAAGTAATGAGAGATCCTCAAACTAGGAAACTTATAGGAGAAATAAAAAATCATCCAAAAAATAAATTATTTATGCCTAAAGAGATTCATACAACTTATGAAGTAAATAAAAGAGGAGTTAAACAAGTGACAATCAACAAAGATAGTATTAAATGAATTTTTTATCTATATTTCCTGAATTTAAATTAATCATATTTTCAATTTTAATTTATTTTAACTAGACATAAGAAAAAATTTTTTTATAAATTAAAATGCTATCCATTAACAAATATATATTAAAAATAGATCCTACAAAAAAACTTATCCTAAAAAAGCTAATGAATCGAAATACTTTTAATGATTTAATGAATCAAAATGAAGAGAAAAATGATCCAAATAAAGACCAAACCGGCCTTTTTAATGTTCTTAAGAATATTCAAAATAGAAAATGTTCTTGCGATTTTTTATGTATTGAAATCGGAACAATAAATGGCCCATTTGACGCATTAAAACCAAAACATATATCAGTGATGACAAATCATAAAGAAAATGTTCAGCTTATTATAAAACCAGTAATTGTAGTGAATAATACAAATATCCCAGTACCTTATCCTGTCCCTTATCCAGTTCCAACTCCTCCAAATCCACCAAAAGCCCCTAATCAAACAATAATTCCTAGTTTAAATCTTACTAATTTATTTGAAAATGAAGATTGTGATATGCTTACTATGGGTGGAAGTTCGATTTCACTTAATGGAAATAATAATAATAATCAGAGATTTAAGCAAATAGATGATTCAAATAATTACAATTCAGACCAAAATGCTGATGGAGAAAATAATAATTCCAATAATAATAACAATAATAATAATTTCTTTCCTATTAAGAGAAAATTTTATCGTAAAGTCGAATATGGGAACGAAATTTTAGCAAATGATATTTTTAAGCAAGGTCTTAACGTAATAATCTTAAGGAGAGAAAAAGGATACCCAAAAATTTATGAAAGAACGTTTAATACAAATGTTGATCCTGTTGAGTCAGATTCTATGGCTTGTGTAATTAGAGATGCAGGATATGAAAAGATTATAGTCATTACTGGAATTGGAAAATGGATGGGAGCAATAACTCCAAGGTTAATAAAGGAAATAAAGCAAATTGGAGGTCCAGACCTTAATAGATTAGTTTCTGTTGATTCTGAGGATAATATGAATGTTGATCATGCCTTTATTTTAATTGGAAGAAGAGGTCTCTGTCGTTACAATGGAATATTTAGAGTAAAAAACTATGATATAGATAAAGATTTAAAGAGATTCTTCCCAGATTTAGCCTCTGATCCAAATGACTGCTATTTTGAAAATGTTAATTTCGAAAATGCAAAAAATAAAGCTAATTCAAGAATTGGAAATATCGATTCAAATGATGATTCATCTGAAGATAAAAATATTCAAAAATTTTATCATTTAGTAGATTTGAGGCTTACTCTTAATCTATCAAACGATAACCGTTTTAGTTATAAAGTTCCTTATATTACAAGTGTTTCACCATCAAGAGGACCAGTTTCTGGTAATCAAAAAATTCAAATTTTCGGAGCGAATTTCGGTAAATCTATTCTTGAAATCAAAGAAGTTCTGGTTAGAGGAGTTATATGTAAAAATATTGAGTTTGTTTCTGAAAATATTTTAACTTGTATAACTGGACAAAGTCAAATAATGGGAGCAGGTCCAGGAAATATTGTTGTAAAACTCTTATGTGGTTTAACAAGCCCAATCAATACTTGTAATATGTACGAATATAGTTATAAAGTTCCTGATATTCCAACTCCAGATGATAGTGACTCAGAAAACGATCAAAATTATAACTCTGGTAAAAAAATGGTTAAAATTGTAAATGTTAATTTGCCTCCACCTGGTATGCTTGTAGTTCCTAGTCCACATCCAGTTTTTCCAGTTAGAAATGTAATGAGATCTGTTCATAGTATTAGGCCTGCACCTGTATTACCCTTATTTTCATTTAAGGAAAAAAAAATTCAAAATAAGAATAAAAAAGGAGATTCTGATGGAAAAGATTCATATAATGAAGATGACAAAATTTTAGATGGTTTAAAAGAAAAAATTGATAAATATGAATTTTATCCAAATAGTAATGATGGAATTGGTAAAAAAAAAATTGATAATTTGGTTACAGATAATTTTAAAAATCTGATATCTCATGCTGATAGTAATGGCTTTGGAAATAGTAAGGATGGGTTCAGAAAAAAAAGGTTTAAAAACTTAATAGATCAATTGAAATAAAAATTTTTTGAGTAAATTTGTAAAGCGATTATTTATAAGTGAAATAATTTTCATTTATTTATAAAGAAGAATATATTTTTAATATTTTTGAATTAATAGATCATTTAAATATATATATATTGTCTCTTAATTAAACTTAAATAGTTTTTTGAAGTTATTCATTTCATTTATGAAGTTTTTTTTTTTTTATTTATTTATTGTAAACAAAAAGTAATTTCTTTATTCTTTCTAGTTAATTTTAAAACTTAAATATTATTCAAGAAAAAAATAAATATTATTCAGGAAGGAAAGAAAGAAAATTTCTATCTCAAAAATTTAGTTAAATTTAAATAATTTTATTTAAAATAGGATTTATTTTTAAATATGTTTTAATTTATTTTTTTTCACCACCGGCTGCAGCTTTATCTCCTCCTGCTTTTGCTTCTTTACCTGGTGGTGCTCCTGTTGCAGAAGTATCTCCTCCTTCCATTTCAATCAATTCTCTTTCTAGTTCATGATTTTCAAAGTCCAATAGGTTTTCATCATCAGATGGATAATCATCTTTTGGTTGATCGAATTCCGCACTCATTAAAGCATTTCTATTTTGTAACTTTTTCAAACACCTTCTTCTATTTTTAAAGAGAGTATGAAATTCACTATAATCAGGAAACTATTTTTATTTTTAAAAAAATATTGTTAATTTTTTATCATATACAAAATACTCAAATTAATAGATATTGAGCTGGAACTAATAATATCTTTGTTCTAAATAAGGTCTTAAGGTAGAATTAAAATTAATCTTTTGATAAATAAAAATTTAAAAGATATTTATTAATTTTTATTTAAAAAAATATTCCATATTAATATTTATTTCCTTAGATCATCAAAATTTTAAATTAAGATTAAAATTTACGCTTAAACCAGTAATACTATTGTTATAAAATTCTGAATTACTTAGAGGGAGTTCTTTTAGTTCTAAAACCCAAGGTGGATAATATTCATTTGGTAAAATAACAACGTCTTGTCGATTTTTAAATATATTCAAAATGTGTTCTGCAACTATTCCATCACCTTTCTTATCAGCTTTCTTTTTAGGGCCACGAAGAGTTGAATTATTTAAAACATTTCTAATTGGTGTAATATTAGTTCTCATCGATTTAAAAAAATTCATTTTTATCTTTTTAAAATTTTTTTTAATAGCAAATAAAGAATAAATTATTTTAATTTTTAAATTAAGTATAAGAAGATTTTATTATTAAATATTTAAAGAAAATAATGTACATCTTTGTCTTAAAATATTACAAGAAAATTTAAAATTTTCAAATAACATATTAACCAAAATTCTAATAAATTCTTTAAAGATGTAAATTAAAGAAATAAATTTCTTTCAAAAAAAAAAGGATTAACAAATGAATGTTTATTAAAAAAATTATTATTTTTTGGAAAAAGATTAAATAATATTTTAAAAATTTAAAAATACCTATCGCTCATTAATAATTTTACTTACTACTAATTCTAAAATATTTTTTATTCCATTTTAAATAATTATATTCCCAGCAACTTGCTAAATGCTTGTCTTACTGATTATCAAAAATTTTAATATCATGCAATTTTTAATGCATAATAGTTTGATGTCATATATTGATTAATCAACAATTCATGAAAATCAACTGATTTTATTAAATTTTCTTTATTTGTATCAACTAACCAATTCTTTGTATCATAATCATCATTCATTTGATATTTAAATAGACTCAAAACTCTGCTTAACCTATCGATAAATTTCTTTTGAATTATAATAATATTATCTTTATTAAGAAAAAAAAATTTATTATTGCTATTATTATTCCCAGAATTGGTATTAGCATTATTTTGTAAATTATTTCCTATTTCTACATCATAAGCAAAGTAGATATTTTCAATTTTCATTTCACAAACACTTTTTATTGCATAATCCAATTTAGTATTTAAAATTGATTTAATTCCTAACAAAAATTTGCATAATTCTGTCAATATTTCTGCAGGTTCATAAAGTAAATCTTCATATCTAATAATATGAACAGGAAGTGGTGATTCTATCCAATATTTATAAAATTCTTTCCATTCATCAATAAGTAGGTCGATTTTTTCTAAAGCCTCTTCAAAGGAGAATGTTTCTTTTAAGATTTTAGACATAATTAAGTCAATCGGATTCCTTACAAGAATTATTGCAGAGGAAACAAAACAAGGGAAATATTCATCTTTATTTCTTAACGGATAATCAGATGCAACTATCCAATTATTTTCCATATTTTCTTGATTCAAATTTGATTTGAATATGTTGTTTTGTAATGTTTTTATATTGGAACCAGTTTTAATTTTAAAAATTTGTTCTAAATAAAATCTTAGTAGATTTTCACCACTATTTTCATAAAATATTAAACCTATCTTGGGAAAATCATTTAAATTTTCTAAATATTTTGTTTCACCCAACATTTTAACTTTTAATTTTAAAAATCATATAAGCAATTATTCTCATAATTAATTTTTGAATTTGTTTTTAGAATTTAATTTTTTGTATGAAAAAAAACAAATTATTTGTATTACAATAAATTTTCAGCTCACATTTTATTTTGAATTTAATAATAAAAAATAAAATTTAATTATTTAATTATATGCATCTATTCAATAGTTATAAACAATAATATATGTAAAATATAAATTTTTTTATATTAATTGAAATCAATTATCAAATAAATAACAAATATTTACAGTTTAATATTTATGATCAAGAAAGCTATTGTAAATTATTTAAGCATTAAAAAACTTACAATTATAAGATTAAAAGAAAAAAAAGAACAAATTTTAAGATTAATTAAAAGGAAATCAAACATGAATATGATTTAAATTTCAATTAAAACTCATCATAAACAATTTTTAATATAATAAATTCCCTTTTATCATATATAAACAAAAAGAAATTTTTATTTCAAATAATCACCCAAATAAAAATAAAATTAATTTAATAAAATTAAATGAAGGAAGAATTACAAACAAATAACAAACATATTACAAATTTTTTAAGTTCTAATGCTAATTTTATTCCAAATAATCCTCATGAAAACTTTAAAGAAAATAATATTAAAAAATTACTTTGTAAAAATTATAAAAATCCATCAGAAATATTGAATGAGAAAAAAAATTGTGATTTTATTAATCCCGAGAAGACACATAAACAAAATGATTATGATTCAAATTCAACTGATAATTTTCATGATATTCAAAATAATATAAATTGTTTTAATTCGACTATCGGCAACTATTCTAATAATAATACAATTAATATAAATAATTTGTATTGTTTTGGATCTAAAGCAAATTTGATCACAAATATTTCTCACAATAAATTTTCTTATGCACATGCTCTACCAATTACATATTTTATTGTTTCTATTAGCAGTTTATTTATATTAATTCTAATCCATTTTTATCAAGAAAATTTTTTCAATTTTAACATTCATGATTTTAAAATAAAAAATGTAAAGAAAATTACATCACCTTATTCACTATTTCCAAATTTCTTCAAGATTAAAAAAATTCAGCCAATAATTTTTTCAATAGCAGTATCAATAATATCTTTAAGCGGACTTTTAAACGTTTGGTGTTATTGCAGTATGCTTCTGCAACGTTTTTCTGTTCCAGAATTTAGAAATAATAAAATATTAATACACTTTATGTTTATTTTGGGAATCATATCTAATTTAATCATTTTATTTTTTGGAGTTTCTCCCAGTTTTCTAAATTTGGAGTCTATAAAAATTAAAGAAATAAAAATTTCTATAACTACGATAACTTATTTAATTTTTATCTTTTTAAACATTTTATTTGCCGTGATTGGATTTAAAAATTTGGAATTTTTAAAGAAACAAATTGATTGTAATGATGAAATTTTCTCGAAAAAATTAAATAATAAAAGAGTCATCCTATACCTTTGCTTGTTCTTACTGCTTATTTATATTTTAGCAATTTGTATTAAACAAAAAGAAAATTCGCAGAATTATTATTTATATGAGTCGAAATTTCTTAAAAACAAAAAATTCGAAAATTTTATTTTTGATTTTATTTTGTTTTTTTATCCTTACTTACTATTTATCCTCAATGCCTTTCTTAATTTGGGTTTTTATTCAGATATAATTTATCTTCAGAAAATATTGACTACTATAATAGATAAGGAATACTTCCTTATGAATGAAGATAATTCATATTTGCTAGCTTAGAGATTTTATACTAACTCTGAAATTAAAAAAAATAAAAAGAAAAATATATATCTTAATTTTATATGGAATTGAACTTAGGATTTAGAAATGTTCTTATACTTATTGTTTATTTGTTTAGAAAATTTATTTAATCCTATGGATATAAATAAAATAGTAATAAAAGCATTTATTTGGAAATTAAAAAAAGAATTTTAACCAGGATTATTAAAATATTACAATTGTTGTGATTAAAACTCCTTAATTCAATATTCTTTTTAAGATTATATGAAATTCTATCTAAATTCATTTTAATTAAATTTAAAATAACTAAGTACATAAGTCTTAATAATTATAATTAATAAATTGATTTTATTTTATAAATATTGTTATTAATACTCTAATCGAAAATTAGTTTATTCTTTTTAAAAAAACATAAAAGAAAATTGTTTAATAAGTGAATTGGGGAT
>Ga0194116_10008004_pt1 | contig 10794 bp, 11 predicted proteins | sample TA2MahsurfametaG_4_FD_148617 | JGI IMG/M metagenome (GOLD analysis project Ga0194116, IMG submission 148617) | Freshwater microbial communities from Lake Tanganyika, Tanzania - TA2015008 Mahale S9 surface | ecosystem: Environmental > Aquatic > Freshwater > Lake | place: Tanzania: Lake... | reverse complement strand
TTGTGGATGGGGGATTGGGGATTGGGCCCAATCCCCAATCCCCAATCCCCAATCCCCAATCCCCAATCCCCAATCCCCATGTGTTAATTAATGAGTAATTTTAGAATATAATAAAAATTTAGTTAAGAGTTTGAAACCTCAAAAAAGAAATTAATAAAAAAACAATAATTTTTTATAAATAAATAAAAAATTTTGATTTATTTTATTTGAAACTTTATAATTAAATATAAAATATAGATTATTAAGTATTGCTCAAAATAAATTTTTTGAAAATAAAATTTATTTATGAATATTACAATTAACAATAACCTAATGAAAATGCAAGGGACGAGGTAAATGTAAAAAATAAATTAATTTTAAAGAAAAAATGAAGCTCTTTTTGTTCCTCAGGTAAAATCTAGCAATTTTGAGAAATTTAAAAACATTGGACTTAATATCATCAAGACTCCAGATGTCCCAGTTTCAATTGTAAATAAAAAAACACTATAAATATTCAAATAAAACTTTTTAATTTTCAAATCACAAAATCTTTCATCTAATTACAAACGACCATTTAATTAAAATTTTAACTTGAAAATTTTATTGAAAATTAAATAAAATTTTTGACAATAATATAAATATTAAAAGTCGCCAAGCAAAGCAAAAAAGTTCGAGAAAAAATTTGATTCCTCAAATATAAAACACAATAGTTTTAATAATAAAATAGTTAATAATTTCAGTAATAATTTTGTGAATTTCAATCAGCTAAGCAATTATGATCCAATTCAAACTAATAATTATAATGATAATAACTTTAGTACCACAATGTTTAAAAATGATGATCATGAACATGGTGAAAGAAGTCTTGAAAGAGATTCAAATATAATTAGCTCTAATGGGAAGACTTTCAAAAGCTCTAACAAGGTTTATCATTTAGAAAAGCACAAAAATTTACTTAAAATAATCAACATGTATATGAAAGACTACAAAAAAAATCATTCAAAAATGAAAATCGCAGCTTTATTAAAAAACAAAAACAAAATTAAAAAGAGTAATATACATTAAAATTCATAATGTTTAAAAGGAAATCCTTCTTAATTTCAAAAGGAATAATAAGAATTTTAAAAATTTTGTTAAATGTTAATTTTTTAAAAAATGTGATTTAATTAATTATACAGAAAATTTATATTTATATTCATCACAAAAACATAAGCGTAAAATCAGAACAAATTCAACAGAATTGAAACTCCCAACAATTCAAGATGACGATTTACCAAGAATAAAAGGTTCCAATTTTACAAACAGAATTTTCTCTGCTCGAAATAACGATGAACAAAAGAAAAATTTAAATAACAAATATAATCTTAATGTAACCGAATACGATAGCAATCATTCTGAATCAAAAAATCTAATAATACCGAAAATTTACAATAGAAGAGGTAATATCACTCTCGAAAATTCCAGCAACTCTTCATATTCTAAAAGAGTTTTAACAACCAAAGTAAAAAAGAAAAAGTTTTCAAACAATAAACAATCAAGTAATATTATAAATATCGTTAATAATGTCAATGGAAATCAAGATAAAATTAATAATATAGGATTAAAAGTAAATATAAATCGTTATGACATTAAATGCTATATTCCTCCAAAAAAAAATAATATTGGTAATATGAATTTAAATCGAAACTTAGAGGATTATAATAACTCAAGCAAATCTTCAGAGGAATATTCTATGGAAGTACCTATTGAAAAATTAAAAAGAATGAACAGCAAAAATGAGATGCAAGTGGATATAATAAATTTTTCAAAAAAAAGTACTAAAAGGATTACTGATAAACAAAAAAAGAAAGAAGATGACTTGGAAATTGATAAAAAAATAAAAAGACAAATATTACATAAAATAAAATCTCTGAATAATATTTATAAAACCGATATGAATGGCAATAGACCAATGTTAGATTCTGATTTAGATGAAGAAGAAGATAACAGGATGAAATTAAGATTTGTAAAAAGATTCTTGAGTAAAGAAATAAATTTCGATAATGATCCTAAGAATGATTGCAAAGATATATTTGATAAAATAGAAATCAATAATTTATTTTTAAATGGTGGACAAAATTTTATTAGGAAAAAATCTAAAGCGATAGATTATAAAAAAAAAGGGAGTAATGCAATGAAAAATGAATCTCAAAATTTTTATTCTGAAATGAATGATTCTGGATCAGAATGTACTGAGAAGATTTCCAACGAATTAAGCTTTGAAGGAAAAGATGATTCAAATATTATAAATAATTCAAATTATCGAAATGATTCTAATTTAAAAGAGTATTTCAAACAGAATAAAAAAAATATTATAAATGAAAATAAAATTAAGAGAGACAATATTAATAAAAATAAAATAAAAAATGATATTATAAATAACCAAAAAGATAGCAGTGATGATATAGAAAATAAAAGTAATTATTTTAATAACGTTTGTGAAAATGATTCTGATACAAACATTATCAGTGATGACGAAAATAGCATTAAGAGCAATCAAAATAATAAAAAAAGGAAGAAACTTAAAGATGAACAAAATTATGAAAGCTTAGAAATATTAAAAAGAAAAAAGAGCAAGGAAAATTTAAGTGAAAATAATAATGATGAAAAAACTGAAATTTTGACTACTGATAATCCCAAAATTAAGAAAAAGATAAAAACTAAAAATAAAACCATAAATGAAGAAGGAGAAGAAATAAGTATTGTTGATCAAGTCTCAATTAGTCATCCTATTGATGGAGATTTAGGTAAATTTTTAAGGATTAAAGTTTTTAATTAGTAGATTCTATTTTAAATATATTTTCTAAAATAAAGATCCGAGATGTGAAGAAATTTCTTCTCAATCTAATGAAGATTCTATTAAAAAAAGTAAAATAGGAAAGAATAAAAAAACCTCAAAAAAAAAAGGATTTGAAACTACAAAAAATAATTTAACGGAAAAAAAGAATAAAAATATTAAAAAATCTTTATTTTCTTTACTCGAAAAACTAAAAAATGGACAAATTCTAACGACAGAAGAAGAAAACCATTTAATGTCTTCAGTAATTATAAAAGAAATAATCGAAGCTATGCTAGCTTCCATTTTTAATCAGGGTGAAACCCCGTTACAATGCTTTAAAAAATTTTCTATTCAAGAGATGTTAGAAAAACATACAAATGATAATGTTTCAAACATAAGCTTGAATTCACAAGAAGCATCTGATGAAGAAACTAAAGAAAAAAAACTTAAAAATATTGTAGAGGATAATGAAATTCTATTAAATTCATCAGAAAACTCAAGAAGAAGAAAAAAAATAAAGAATACAAATAAAAATGACACTGAATATAATTCATTAGAAAATAGCTGTTTAAATGATTCAAAAGGTAAAATGGAATATTTCTCAAAAGCTAAACGATATATTAAGAAAAAAAAAGGAGATAGACCTACTTCTCAACGGCTAATGAATAAAATTCTTATAGATTTTATTAATCCTTTAGACTTGAAGACCGGTTTAATGAAACAAAAGAATCTTTTAAAAGCAAAAACTTTAAATTATATTAATTTCAAAGAGGCTGATGAATTTTTAATAAATAAAAATATTAACAATTTTAATTATAATTCATCTGATTTTGAAGAAGAACCACAAGTCAAAGATATTAAAACACTAAATTTAATAAAAAAAGCCCAAATGTTAAAAAATTTATCAAATTTAGAAAAGACGCAAAGGAGAATTAGAAGTAACTGGAATACTCATTTAAATATTCCGAATCTTGAAGAAAATATAAAGTTGAAATTTATAGATATTCTTTCTCAAAAAAATCAATTAAAAATTAAATTAGAAGATATGGTAATAGAACAAATAACGAGTTCTCTAAATGATGCTTTAAATTCAGATAAAAACAACAAGCTTTCTAAAATGCTTATTAAATTATATCGTGAAGATATTAGTATCATCGAAATAGATAAATTTGATGAAATGACTAATAACTTCTTCTTAAATCCTATAATATTCAATTCTAAAGCAAAAATTCTGCAAGAAAATAAAGATTATTTGAACTCAGTTTATTTCGATATTTATAATGACATTGTTAATGATATATTTAATTCGAAAAATTCAATCTTCCAATTTGATCAAAGCGAAAAAGGAAATTCAGTTTTAAAAAATTTCCAAATCCGAAATAAAAACCTAAGGACAGGAATAATAGATAAAGATGGAATTCAAAGAGAGATTATTATAAATAAGTTTGAAGCGCTTAAAAATAATTTTCATTCAAAACGCTTTTCTATTGATGATAGGCAAAAGTGGCAATTGAAAGACTCAAGCTTTTGTAATATCCAAGAAAACGAAGATTCAAGATCCAATTACGAAAGACTTGGATTAGCAAATCAAACATATATAAATAATATTTTACTAAGAGATTTCGCTTTTAAGGAAGAGTTAAAGTATATCGATGACTCCAGATCAGAAAAAGTTTCTGATAGAACAATTCTTGATATTACTAGCTACGTAAATGAATCAATAAACTTATCAAGTCTGGTTCTCAATAAAAAAATCAGTTTATCACAATACAAACCTACATACAATAAAACCTTCAAAAATTTAACAAAGCATTTTGAAGATAATTTAAATAACGATAAAAATCCTGATATAAATGAGGGTGTGAATAATGAAATAATTGAAGAACTTGAAAATGGGGAAAATTTCAAAAAAATTTCTGAGAAAATTTCTGAGAGGAAAAATTCTTCAGAAGAATTAAATGAAAAAGAAAATAATAAAGCGTATGATTATAGTAGTGGTAAAAAAGAGACTTCAAAAATTAAAAAGAAAAGAAAAACAAAAAAAATAAAAACATCCAAAAATAGCTCGAATAGGAATAATTCAAAGAAAACCGATGAACAAAATGCAAATAACCTTGAATTAAGTAAAATCATTTTTTTAATTACATATTTATTAGAGCTTTTCTTTTAAAAATGTGAAAATTAAAAATTTTTTAGATAAAAGAGACTATGATGACCCAACAGTCTTTATTAAAAATAACTATTTTAATAAAGATGATATTTATCTACTGAGAAGTCCCGATAATTGTCAGAACATAATGAGTATTAAATATTTTTCGAAAATAAAGTAATAAATTAATATTTTTCGGTTTTAATTTGGTTTATTATTAGACATATAATATAATTCAACAAGATTACTACTATCCATATTTTTAAAATAATTATTTTCATCAATTTTATAAAACTTATATAAAATTAAAAAGCAATGATTACCAGAAGCAGATTAAATCACCTGTTCGTAATTCCCTGAAAAATCCAGAATTTGATAAAGTTAATTTAGGAGAAAATGTAATGAATGATTTTTTAATAAAATTATTATTATAATGCTTAACTTTATTAAAAAAATAATAGAAAAAATTGTTGAGTTCTACCCCATTAACAAAAGAAAATACTTTATTCAAGACTCTTGAAATCAAATCATCTCAATTACAATCTTTCAAAGACAATTCAAGCGAAATTTTAAAATTTTATATAAAAGATGGTAACTTTGTAAAGTTTAAAGAACTCTTTGAAAAAAATAAATACTTGATTGATAAATTTGATGAAAATGGTGATACTTTGCTAAATATAGCAGTAAAGTGCAATCATTATGAAATAGCTTCTTATTTACTTGATCATGGTGCAGATGTTAATTCACAAAATGTAAAAAAAATTGTTTCCTATTTACATTTTATTTTACTTAATATTTATTTGTGAATTTTCCTATAAAAATTTAAAAATTATTTTTACCATTTATTTCGTTAGAAAAATTTAAATGCTCCTTTACATTATGCTTTGTCATTTAAAAATTTCAAAATCGCTGATTTATTATTAATGAAAAAAGCAGATGAAGAATTACCTAATAAAAAAGGTTATTCTCCTTGGCAATTGTTAACTTTAAATGAGAATATTGATGATGTTTGATAAAAAGGTTAGGGTTTTTTTGTTCTGATAATGTAAAATATATTAAAATTATTATATTATTATATTAGTAAATAGAATGACTTTTATACTAATTATCAATTAAATTTTATTATTTGTTTATTAAAATTTTATCGTAAATAGATATTTTAAGTGACTTGAATTAATACTTTTTTTGTTTTTTCATTCCATAAATCATGAAAATCTTGTTTATAAATAAATAAATGATTTAATATTTATTACAAAAAGAAATTTTGAAAAATTTCAATAGAGAATTACAAAAAAAATACTTGAATTTTATAGAAATTATATTTTTATTCAAAAATAATTTTATTCAAAAAAGTCTTATTTTTGAGAACTTTTTGAATAAAAAAATATATTTCTCCAAATTAAGTTTTAAAATAATAACTTATTATTATATAAGCTTTTTAAATTTTCTTTGAATTTGATCTTTTATATAGAAAATGAATTCATGTTTTAAATTTTGATTGCCTGTGTATTATTTAAAAATGTCATTTGAAGCAAATAACAATTATTATTTATTTAAGAAAATTACAGGAAAGTCAAGAAAAAAAATATTTATAACAAATTAATATTATAGTTAAAGAAAAATAAAACATTTTTATATATTTACTATAAAAAAATTTTAATTCAAGGTTTGGTTTTAATTGATTTTTAAAAATATTCTTGATTTAACTCAACTCCAAAAAACTTATTATAAAATTTTGGATATGATAACTCATGATGTATAGGCTCTTAGTGTAGTTAATCTATTATTAAAAATTTTGTTTTTTTATTGTTAAAATCAGTGAAAATTATTCTTAAAAGAGCAGCTAAAATAATTAAATTTTTTATTCAAAGCGTAAATTAGTTTTATCAATATTTCACAAAAAGATACAAATTAAAAATTAAAAAGCTTAAATAATAAATTATTTAAGGTATAAATTATTTTGATTATTTTTGATGAAAACTCTATTAGCATAAACCTTAATAGAGCTTTAAAAATTAGATTATAAATAAAGAATAAAATTATATTTAAGGAAAAAAATGATTGTTGAAAGCAAAGAAAATGTGATTGATTTGACATTTTTAGATGCTGCTGAAGAAAAAATTCTATATACAGTTTTAATAATATTAAATCGTCCATTGATTATTGAATACTATTTAAGAATAAGAGATATTTCAAATTTTATTATTTGTGCTGATGGAGCTGCTAATAGGCTTTATGATATTATTGATAAAAATAAGCCAAAGTATAAATTAAATTATCAGATGTATCTATCTAACATATATTTTCTAAATATTCTTTATTGTTTTATTTTTATTCATGAATTTAAATATTATATTTTACATTTGTTCTAAACAACTAAAATATTCTGGAATTTTTATTTTTTTAGCTTATATTCAAAAAACAATAATTTTATTATTCTCTATCTAAATAATAATAAAAAAATTTTTAAGGGATAGATTTTAAGAAATCAAATAAATTTATAAATAAGACTTAAATATAAATAGTAATTTCAAAATTTTTTAGTGAAAATGAGAAAATGATACCCTATTGCATAGTTGGGGATTTTGATTCCATTCGAAACGAAGTACAAGAATTTTATAGCAAAAAAAATGTAAAAATGTTTATGAAACAAGATCAAGATACAACAGATTTGGAAAAATGTTTGTATGTTTCACTCGAAAAAATATCAGAAGTTCAAATTAACAGCGAATCAGAAAATTATAACTATGAATATTGTAATTTTGAGAAAAATGATGAATTTGAAAATATAGATAAATATGAAATTTTGAAAAAAAATAGGAAAAAATTTTCGATAATCATACTTGGTGCAAGCGGTGGAAGAATTGATCACACTTTCTCAACCTACAGTCAGGTTTATAAATACTTAAACATGTATTCTTATGAATTTGCAGATACAGAAATTCTTCTAATGTCAAAGAGTTCTTGTTCTATTTATTTAAAGCCTGGAAAAAATATTGTATATTTAACAAAGACTTGGGAAAAGAAAAATCAAGGATTTTCGATATTACCTCTATTTGGAGAGGGTAAATTGAAAATTTATGAGAATGAAGAAATTGAAACAAATAAAACAGGTAAATGAATCATGAATAATAATAAAAATTATTTTAACTATGATTTTTTATTGATGATTTGAATTATTTAGAAAAAATAATCAAATTCGGGGAGTCTTTCTATTTCAGAAAAGCTCACAAAGCGAGTGTTTTATATATTTATTTGGAACCCAATATAATTATAAATAGTGCTTTTATTTTCACATTTACAACAAAATATCAAGATTTTAAAAATTGTTGTTAATTAATGTTTTTAATAAAATTTTGATCTAATTAAATTAATCTTGAAAAAGTGAATTGTTGTAAAAGTATCGATTTAAAAACTAATTTAAGATACCTGATCTAAAATAATTCTAGTTCTAATATTTAAATTTTGTGAAATAAATTATACTTGATCATAAAATAATAATATTTAATATTTACTAAATTATTTATTAAATAAAATCTGCATTATTTTAAAATTCGAAAATATATTTTAAAATTTTTTCACTCATTGCCAAAAAATAATGATAGTAATCTGTTTAGGAAGATTATTCTATTAATTTTAGTCTTATTTATCAAACATCAATTAAAGTAAATAATACATTAAATGGTGTTTCAAAAAGAATTTTTCGAATATTTTGATTGTTATCGTGTTTAAATATATAAAACTATTTCTTTAAATTTACAATTTTCAATTAATTTTTAATTTTTTATTTTTTGGAGACAAAAAATCTTTAAAATTCTTAAAAGCTTATAGAAAGCAATAAAGGCGAAATAATTTAGAAACATATAAAATCTGAATTAATTAAAAGTATTAAAATATTATCAACATAAAAATTAAGCATCATTTACGAAAGCAAACATAAATGACTGACTATTTAATTTAGAATCTGTTTCAATTGGAATAGAATTAATTTTTTTTTCAGGCTAAAAATTCCTGAATTTGCTCAAGATTATATTTGAAAAATTTTATAAATTTTTGTTGAATTGGTAAAATATGCTTAAAAGCTTGTTCTTCATCTTGGAAAATCTCAATCTTATCTCCATTTTTCCAAATTCCATATTTAGGTTCTTTATTTCCATTAAAATATTTTCCTATGCCATCTTGTTTCCCATTTTTCCAAAATCCTATATAAATTCTTAAAGGTTTAGCCCAAAAATATATTCCAAAACCTTCTTTTTTATCTTGAATGTAAAATCCTGCATATTTTTTACCGTCTATCCATCTAAACTCTCCATAGCCATGCATTGAATTATATTGCCATTGACCCCAATAAACTCTTCCATCATTGAAATAGTAAATACCCTTATTTGATATTATGAAATTTAAATTCACAGAAATTTATAAATTACTTAATTTTTAAAAAAATTTAAACTTCTAAAAAATAATTAGAATTTTAATATCTATTTAAAAAATGAATGTTTATTTACTTTTCCATGTAAACAGTTTTCAAGCCATTCCCCTTCATATACAGAATTGTCAGCCCATCTGTAGCGTCCTTATAAATAAATCAAAAATATTATGAGAAAAAAATGTTTTTTTGAATTTCATATAAATATTTTCATTTTTATATTTCAAAAATAACTATTGATTACCAATTCCTTGTTTCTTTCCTTTAAAATATTCTCCATAATAATTAGAATCATCATTCCAACACTCTTCTCCAATTCCACTTTGGCAATCATCTTGCCAATAACCTTCGTACAAGGCTCCATTTGAATGAAGATAAATTCCATAGCCAGAAGCTCTATCATTTAAAAATTCTCCTTTATATTTATCCCCATCATGATGTCTAAAAACTCCAAATCCATTTGCTTTATTATTCGAATAATATCCTTTATATACAGCTCCATCTTTCCATACTTGTATTCCAAATCCTTCTTTCAATCCATTTTTTGTAAATCCTCTGTGTTCGAAATTATCATTCATATTTGAGAAATTGTACATTTCATTTGGGTTTCCTTATAGTAAATATTAAATTTTGAATATTTAAAAAAATCTACATCATTAATTATTTGAGAATTTTGAGATAAGCGATATTAATTTTTATTACTTGTATTGCTATTATATTGACCTTTATATTCAGCTAATTTAAATTCATCTTTATAATTCAAATTGATAGTTTCTAAACTTTGTAAAAAATCATTTCTCTTAAGTTCTATTACTTTCTATTTCATTAGTAAATTCAAAGATGAAATATCGATAAATACAGACAATTAAGAATTTACAATTATTAAAAGCTTTTATTTTCTTTTTATAAATATTACACTTCTATTATTTCTATGTTCTTTTAAAAATTTAGAAGTTTGTAAAAATCTTCTGACACAACTTTGGACTTTTATAAGAAGCTTGATACTTATGGTTCCTTTTATAGTTTCAGTTGAATTTAAATAATTTTCAATTTCTCCTTTTACTTTAAAATTATCATCATCTATTAATTTATCACTCACTTTCTCATTGATTTTTGTTATGTAAAATTTATTCTAAAAACTTTAAAAAAGAAATTACAATTGAAAGCTCTCCTTGATTTTCTGGCTTATTTGTGCAACAAAAATTATTATTTCCCATTTTTATTTATTTGTAATTTTTGTGTAATAAAATTGATATTAGTTTTAAAATTAATAAAATTTTTTATAATTTAATAATAAAATATATTTTTAAAAAAGAAAATATTTTATTTATGAAAAGATGAAAAGTATTTTATCAAATTAATTAAAAAATTAAACAATAATTAATATTCAAAATTATTAGAAATTAAAATTTGGGGATTGGG
>Ga0194116_10008003_pt1 | contig 10794 bp, 7 predicted proteins | sample TA2MahsurfametaG_4_FD_148617 | JGI IMG/M metagenome (GOLD analysis project Ga0194116, IMG submission 148617) | Freshwater microbial communities from Lake Tanganyika, Tanzania - TA2015008 Mahale S9 surface | ecosystem: Environmental > Aquatic > Freshwater > Lake | place: Tanzania: Lake Tanganyika... | reverse complement strand
TAAGTAGAATTGGGGATTGGGGATTGGGGATTGGGGATTGGGGATTGGGGATTGGGCCCAATCCCCAATCCCCAATCCCCAATCCCAATCCCCAAATACCATACAAAAATCTATTTAATAATTTGTACGCATTAATTTAATTAATCTAATTTCAAAATTTTACCAATCTAAAATAATTAAAGTAAAATTTTTTTTATATAATTATTTCTTTCAATAAATGTGTTAAATTTATGAAAACAAAGAGTAATTAATTATCCTTTTTAAAATTATATTAGTTAAATTTAAAATAATGATAAAATAATTCTTTTAATTTGGTTTAAATAAAAATCTAAAAGTTTAATTCTCTTAATTATAAAGTAGTATGTTTTATATTATTTAAATTTCGCATATATTTTTCATATAAAAATTATCAAATTCTCTAATTTTTATTTAATTCAAATAATTATCGTCTTAAAAGTTGTATGGATTATATCTTAATAAAATCAAATTATCTGTAGAATTTAATAATCAAGAATTTTGATACAAATATATTTTCCAACAATCAAAAATATATATAATTCTTTCTAAAGGTTTTTTAATTAAGCTTTTATTAAATTATATTGATGTAATTTATTTTCTAGTTCCTGGAGTTCTTTTTGTTTTGCCCTTGAATCTTGCTCTTATAGGGTTTGCTTTTTGCCTTATTTTTGGAGTATCATCTACTAATAATGTATCAATTGGAATAGTTTCAGGTAATAGAAAATAGCGTATATTATTTCCTCTTATCGTCAAATGATCCAATAAAATAGGATCATTCCCTTTAACAGTCATTCTTACTGTTTTTAAATGTGTATTCATTGAAACATCAACACCTGTAATGGTTCCTACAATCACGGTTCCATTTTTGAGTTCAACTGTTACTGTTTCATTTGTGAGCTTCATAAGAAATCTTACTAATTTCATTTCTTTTCTTTAATAAATTTATATTTTAATTTTGTTAAAAATTTTAAATAATATTAAATTTTTATTTTAAAAGAAATAAATTTGATTAATTTATATTTCTTCAAATAATATATAAATTAAATAATAAATCAGTTAATTATCAAATACTTCTCTTACATTTTATAAGAAAATTATTTTTTATTATTAAAAAAATAAGCAGAAAAAAGATTTATCACAATTTCAATTTTATCAAAACAAATATATATAATTAAATAATTAAAAAGTTTAAGCTTAATATAATCATATTTAAATTAAAAAATATGGAAAAGCAAGTCAAAGATAATACTCAAGGAGACTCAGAAACTGCTTTAAAAAAACAAATTGAAAATTCGGCAATAGATAAAAATGAAAAATTCACCATAGAAAATTTCTTCAAATTTCAATATAATGAATTTAATCAACATTACAACAATATAATCGAAATTTTGAAAATTAAAAAACAAAAAAAATATAATAATAATGATAATAAAGTGGAATTAAATACAGATTCATATAACAATTCTGAAAAATTGGAAATTTTATCCAATAAAGTAAATTTAGAATCTATACTTTTGAGCTTGGAAAATTTATATTTACTTATTAAAGAAAATTCAAATTTTTTCAATTTTACAAAGAATATCCTATCCAAATTAGAAAAAATTAACTTTTTTGATGAATTCCTAATTTTCTTATTTAAATCCATAAAAAATGATTCTATAATGTGTGATCAAGAAATTAGAGAGCTTAAAGAAAAAGGATTAAAAAACATCATTTTTTTCATATTAATTTTCCTAAAATTTAAAATAAAAAGCAGAGTAAATATTTTTGAATTTTTCGGGTTGAATCAAGAAAATCAAGAATTATTTAAATTAATTTTCGAACAAATAACAAATTACAGATTGATAAATTTAGACTCTTTTGAAAGGGAAATATCAATTAGCTTTTTAATATTATGTTATCAAAATCTAGAAATAAAATTTATTGCGCAGAATTGTCTCAAGTATATTTCATTTTTCTTATGGGTGAGATTGACAAAAAACACATTAAAAAACCTATTATTGGAAAACGATAAATATATTGAAAAATGGAAAATTCTGATGAAACTCAACAAAAAAGAAAGCATTCTATTACAAAAATCCTCTTTTTATTTTAATGATTTAATAGATGACTTTTTATTTCTATTGGAAAATGAAAATGGCAAGTTTTTCGATGATACGAATAATCCAGAAATTTTATTTTTTACACAATTTGAGAATTCTCAAAAAAACGAAATTTGTTCAAATGCAAAAAAAAATGACAATTTTAATAATACCGTAAAACTAAAAAAGACATCATCATTTATTTTTTATGAGAAATTTATCGAATTAATAATCGATTTAATAACCCAAATATCAACTAGAAAATTTATTTTGCCTTTGCTCAAAGAAAAGCATTTTATAGAAAGAATTAAAATCACAAGATTTTATCTCTTAAACGCAGAAAACACTTTGGCAAATTTATCAGAAGCAGAAGCTGAGGCTAAAATTGCTCAGCAAAGCCAAAAAGAAAAACAAACGAAATTAAGTAATTATTATTCTTTCAAATTGTTCACTAAAATGGTTGACAATCTGAAATCGTTTATCGATTTTGAATTTGATGAAAATTCTCATGAAAACTTAAATTACGAAAAACTAATAATGATACATTATGAAGAGATAAATAAAATGCAAGCACTTGCTTATGAACTCTTTCCAAATAAAATTTCAAAGTTTTATCTAAAATGTATTTCACACATTGACAATAGGGAAAATTTAGAAGTTCTTCTTGATAATCTTACTGATAATGAAATTATTGAATTTTTATTTAAGCTTAATTTGCTGAATGAAAATTATTTAATAAATGACATTAACTTTTATCTGAAAAATAAAAAATTGTTAAAAGAAATTTTTGTGAATAAGTATGAAAGAAAGACACTTTTGTTGGAGACTCTAATGGAAACTCCATTGTATCCTAATGAACAATTATTATTCGATAATGATTTGATACCTTTAGATAATAAGGCTCAAAATCAGTTATTAGAAAATATTTTGGAAAGCCAGAAAGATAATTTCTTAAAAATTTTTGAAGAAAATAAAGAAAAAAATGAAAAGGAAAAAGATAAAATGGAAATTGAATATAATAATTATTACGATAATAATAGCCAAAAAGATTTAGCTTTTTCAGAAGAAGATTACGAGAATTTAAAAAGCTTGAGTTTATTAAAATATAAAAACAATAATTATTTCGTTGAAAAACCTTATCCAGTACCGAAATTAAATTTACAATTCCTAACAAATTTTGATTATTTATTAAGAAATTTTACTTTATTTAAATTCGAATCTACATATGAAATTAAACAGGATATTCAAGATGTTATAGAAAGGATCCATCCTGTGTTCGATTCAAAAGGAAGTCTAAAAGATTTTGATGGTTGGAGCAGAATGGCAATTCCAATAAAATCTTTTAAGATTTTAGTCTCTAAAAAACCAAAAATTGGTAAAAAATACTCTGAAGAAATTATTGCAGATATTGAATATTCTTTAAATGGAATTCAGCCTCATATAAGAAATGAATGGGACAAAATTAAAAAGCATGATATATTATTTCTTATAACTTTTCAGCTCAAAAAAAACAAAAAACCATCAATTGAAAAACAAGAAGAAGATAAAGAAAACGATAAACAAGAAGAAAATAATTTAAATAAACATGAAATTAATAATACCAATAGAAACATGCAAAATAAAAAATATGATAAAAAACTTAAAAGCAAATTTAATCTTGATATTGTTAAACATGTTCGCGGTTGTGAAGTAAATTTCCTTTATGATACAGAAAATAATGAATTTTCAGAAATGGAAAATATTTCAAAGAAAAAGCCTGTAGGGCTAAATAGAAGAGTTCAAGTCATGCTTGATGGAATACAATACAATCAAGATTTAAAAGCTTCAGATAACAATATCGAAGAAATTTATTCAAGTTTCCACCTACTTATAAGAAGAAAACCAAAAGAAAATAATTTTAGAGCAATTTTAGAAACAATTCGAGATTTAATGAATGAAACAACAGTCATTCCACCTTGGTTGGAGAATATTTTTTTAGGATACGGAGATCCAACGACTGCAGATTTTAGAAAACTCAATAATTTTGCAGAATCTAAAATTGACTTTTATGATACATTTTTAAATGAAGGACACTTTAAGAATTCGTTTATTAATAATACTAATATTCCCGAGCAGCTAAGATTACAAATGCAAAAGCCAGACAACATTCCAAAATTTTTAAAATTAGACATTCAAAATAATCCAAACCATGTCTACGAAATATTAAAAAAAATAGATAGACTAGAAACTATTAAACTTATTAATAGCAGTAATCCTCATGATCAAATTAGAAAAAATCAAATTAAATTTACCCCTAAACAAACAGAAGCAATTGTTAGTGGAATGCATCATGGATTGACAACTGTTGTTGGTCCTCCTGGTACTGGAAAAACTGATGTTGCAGTGCAATTAGTTTCTTTGATTTATCATAATTTTCCAAATCAAAGAACAATTGTAGTGACTCATTCTAATAATGCTTTGAATGATATTTTTGAGAAAATTTCTAAACTGGATATTAATGAAAGATATTTACTTAGATTGGGAATTGGTGAAAAAGAACTTTCAGTTGCATTGGAAAAAGACTTTTCTCGTTATGGTCGTATCAATTTTATGTTACAGCGAAGAATTGATTTATTAAATAATGTATTAAAATTAGCAAATTCTATAAATGTTTTTACACACGAAGAATATACTTGCGAAAATGCTATATTATTCTATGAATTCCATATAAAAAGTAGAATTAAAGAGTTTAAGGATAGACTTTTGCAGAAATTTAAGTTTGATTTTGATAAAGAAATACTAATTGAAGGATATGATAATAAGGATTCAACAAATAATAAAGAGATTATCATTGAAAATGAAAAAGAGATTTTTGAATTTTTAGCTCTAGAATTTCCTTTCAAAAACTTTTTCTTGTCCAATCTATTCACGGAATTATCATCTAACAATAATATCTTGACTCAGACCAGTGAATTGGATTCACTAAATGCAAATAAAAATATTTCAGAAAATGTACTATTCAAAACAAACAATTTAAGAAATGAGATTAAAAAGGCAAATACATTGATAGAATATATTGAAGCCTTATTTACAGAAGTTGGAGAAGTGAGAGCTTTTGAACTACTTAGAAATAATATGGAGAGAGGAAATTATTTACTCACAAAACAAGCCAAAGTTGTCGCAATGACGTGCACCCATGCTGCATTAAAAAGAAGAGAATTTATAAAATTGGGATTTGAGTATGATAACATTATTGTTGAAGAAGCGGCCCAAATTTTAGAAGTTGAAACATTTATTCCACTTTTATTGCAGAACTGTGATAGATACAAACAATCGAGATTAAAAAGAGTAATCCTAATTGGGGATGATAATCAATTACCACCAATTGTTAAACATACCACTTATAAAAATTATTCAAAATTAGATCAATCTCTTTTTAATAGATTTGTGAGGACTGGAATTCCTTATATAAAATTAGACACTCAAGGAAGAACAAGGTGGTTTATTTTTAAAAAAATTTAGATTTTTTACTTTTATAATTCCTATAAATATTGAATAATATATATAATTAAAAATTTAGACCCATTATTACAGATTTATTCCGCTGGCGTTATCCTACTTTAGTTGATCTTGACTTTGTCAAACCACAACAAGAAAATTTCAGTCTATTCAATTATTGCAATCCAGGATTTTTACACGAATTCCAATTTATAAATCTTCCAAAAGATTTAGAATTCAATCACGAATATTGTCCAATTTCTCATTTTTATCAAAACCTCGCAGAAGCAGAATACGTAGTAGCAGTATATATGTATATGTGTTTACAAGGATATGATCCAAGTAAGATAACCATCATAACAACCTATAATGGACAAAAAGCTTTGATAAAAGATATAATAAAACAAAAATGTTCTTGGAATCCAATTTTTAAAAATCCTAAAAAAATTACTACAGTTGATCGCTATCAAGGCCAACAAAATGATTATGTACTTTTGAGCCTTGTAAGAACTAAATTTCCTGGTCATTTAAGAGACATAAGAAGGTTAATTGTTGCTTTATCTAGAGGAAAATTAGGTCTTTATGTATTTGGAAGCTGGGATTTATTTTCAAATTGTCAAGAACTCAAAAATACTTTTGACATATTTGCAAGAAAACCATTGGAACTTAACTTGATGATAAATGAAAGTATGTTTGGATTTCCTAATAATGTTAGAATTTTCAAAGAAGATTATACTAAAATAATTGGGGCAAATTTTGGTCAAATCACTAATTCTAATGTTGTTTTGAAAATTCAAGACTACAAACATATGTATAGAGTAGTTAATGAATTGTTAAAAATTAGAAGTAATTTTTTACATCAGCAACAATTGCATACTAATAAAGGACAAACTCAAATAGAAAATGCAAAATAAAATTTTTCTAAATATAATTAATAAAATAAATATCTTTAAATTAGAAATAATTATAAGGAATAATCTTGTTTTATCAATAAAACTTAAAAGATAAATTACTTTATTTAAAAATTTAAATTTTACTAATTAAAAATATGAAAATTGATGAGATTAGAGAATTATTATTTTAAATAACATGTTTCAGAATAAATAGTTTTTAAAATGAGAAAGTGAAAATTCTTCGTTGATGTTTATTCAAAGAAAAACAATTCTAATTTCAAGCTTTTAAATGAAAATTTTAAATATTATAATTTCTTATTTAAGGTATTAGAACATAATTATTTATTAATTTATGAACAAAATTATTAAATGTTAATACTCTGCTTTGTAATTTCGGCCATATTAATTTATAATTTATGCTAAAATAGCTTTTTTTATTGATTCTATCACTCAATTTTTTAATTTTTTTTAATTTTATTGTAAGAATCAAGCAAAATTAGTAAAATTAAAGTTAAATTCAAAAGTATTTAGATTTTTTGAATCTAATAAAATAAAAGAAAAAGTCTCTGAAAATCGAGGAACAGCAATTAATTTTACATATTTATTTTCATCATTTTTGTACTTATAAAAACTTTCTTCAAAATATTTTTGATTTCCAATAACATAAACATTTGGAATACTATTTAAAATCAAAGGATCCTCAATTTGTACTGGCCAAGTTCTTAGAGTATCTGGAGCAGAAGGGCATAGATGTCCCCAATCTAATGTTTTTTCCATTAGCTTTATACTCGATTTTTTATCTGCATTTTCATTTTGATTTATAAATGAAAATTTTCTTATGTTGTCAATATTTTGTCCACTAGTAAATAAGAAAGATAATTCATCTAATTCAAAGTTAAAAGGATTTGTTTTGAGATGTAAAGTTCTTTCTATAGTCTTTTTTGAATGTATAAATAAAAATTCACATATTTTCGGTTGTGGGAAATAGCTACTTGATATGTCACTTTCTCCTGGCATTAAATAAGTTGGAATAGCATGTGATAGATTATTCAAAAATATATCCGCCTCATCATAATTTTGAAGAATTTTTTTGTAAACTCTATTATTAATGTTTTGTTTAAGATAGCTCCCTTTTTCAACTAACTCTGTATCTTCTGGGGGATATATTAAATTCCCTAAAATAAATAATTTTTTTGATTTTGAGTCTAATAGCTCAGTTTCCATGTTTGATAAATTTCCTTGTATAAAATTTAAAAAGAATTTTCTTGCTAACAACAATTTACCATCATTTTCCTCCAAGCCAAAATTTAATCCTGATACTAAAATAATTATCTCTCCTTGCGAATTGCTAATAAAACGTTTCAAAGATTTTGCTTTATGTTCATTCTAAGATATTATTAATAAATAAAATTTTTTAAAAATATAAGATTTTTTTTATGTAAAAAAAAATTTTTGAAGATTGATTACATCTGCAGAGACAATTTCTTTCATTCTTGGAGAATCGTAATTAATCTCATTATACTCAATATCGGTAGGGAGAAATAGTCCTTTTTCATTTAATTTTCCGTATAAAGCGCAAGCGATACCAGTAACGAAATTCGAAGGCCAAAATGTTTTTGACACTCCAACATTACTTATTCTAATTCGTCCAGTTTCATCTTCGATAACCATAAAATCTTCAACTTCATTCACAAAATTTTCTATCTTTTTGGCTCCTAAAATAGATTCAATACCCTTTAAATATTGTGGTTTTAAGGGCATATCTTTGTAAATATTTCCAATTATAACACATTCTACCTACAAATTTAAATTAGAGAAACCTATATTAATTTCTCAAAATATATTTTGTACATCTTTTCTCGTTTCCAAAATGTTTTTGCAGATAATTGCATTTTTCCATTTTTGTCTCGATAATTCAACTAATTTATCTCTCACAATTTTTAAGCGAAGAAAATATAAATGACTATATTGAAGCATTTTTGTTGAATTATATTCAGCTAAAAAATTATCTGAAATATCATTTATTTCAAAGCCTTTATGATCTTTGATTTTATTATTCTTATTTTTTGTTGAATTGCTATTCACTTTATTACATAAAATAGAATTAAAATGGCTTAAAGTATTTTTGAGATTATTTTCAGTCATGATTTTAATTTTAAATATTATTTAAATTATAGGCTCCAATTTATTTACATTTTTAATAAAAAATTAAGATAGTTTTAAGAAATAAATTTAAATTATTTCTACTCTGGAGCTAGGATGATGAATTGAAATTTTTGATGTGCTTATTTAAGTCTTTATATTCTTTGCTATTCGAAAAAATATTTTAATACAAATATTTTCTTCGTCTCTAAATAATTTATAGTATAATTTATAATAAAATAAACTTTTAAAAAAGCATCACTTTATTTGAATTACATTAAAATTGTCAATATTAGATTTTATTAGCTATCTTAAATAATTCTTTAAAACGTCAGTTTATCTTATTTCAAAATATCAAATAAATAAAAAATATATATTTATAAAAAATATATTAAAATAAACCAATAGAAAATGAAATTACTAGAAGGTAATTTAGCTAAAGTTTTTAAATTTGCTGTTAAAAATAAAAAACAAAATTCTTATTGAATTTATTTTATTCTCTTTAGACATAATAAAGAAAAAAAAATTCTATCAAATTCTCTCGATAGTTTTGCTTGCACTTGATTTGATTTGCTATTTGACATTAGAATCATTAGATATAAGCTTTACTGCAGAAAACGATAGGGATTACAATTTAAAATTGAATTTTTTCATATTAAAAGTAAAAAATATTTACATTGAAAGATAATAATAATCATAGTATTTATTGGATTTCTAATATCCGCCCTCATCTTAGGATTAACCAAAACTTTAACTATTTGTGCAATTACGTAAACTCAATTTTATTTAGATTGTTTCTTTTAAAGTATTAAAATTCAAAAATTTTATATCTTATTTTTAGGTATTTGGCTTTTGGTGTTGTTTTATTTTGTTATTTATTGATTTATGAATTGAAAGCATTATCGAATCCTCAAGAAGCTAGACCAAAAAATTATTTTATATATAATATAGAGACAATAATAATATTTTTAAATATTTTTACAGCTTTTTTCAGAATTATCGGAGGAATAATGATTTTTCTCTATATAACTATTCTCAAAATTGTAAAAAAAAGAGAAGAATATGAAATAGAAGAGAGATTAATGGCATTAGAAAATAGTATCTATATTACTTAATTAATAAACGAAATTAATATATATTCTTTATATTTAAGAGACCTTAATTAATTCTTAAATAAATATATTTCAAAACCATCCATATAATCTTATTTATCTTATAGCTAAAATTCAAATAAATAGTTCAAAAAAGATAAAAATTTTGACAACTCAAGATGATGATATGAATACTTATGAAAGGCTCATTTATAATGGAAAGGATAGAAATCCTTATTATAATAAGGTAAATTCAATTTCTTAATTTCAAAAAAATTTATCTGAAACTAAAGAATTTTAAAGTTATACTAATTTAGACAAAAATTCGATCTTTTTCAGGTGATACGACAAGGAGTTATTATTATTACGGAAAAGATATAGAAACTCCGAAGTGAAGCTAATTTTACTAATGAATTTGTTTATTCATTATTAAATATATAAATTAAAAAACATTATCTTTAGAAGATAAATTTGTTTCTCTTTTGAATTACGAATAATTTTTAAATATTTAATTGTATAAATGAAAAATATAAATTCATTTTTTTTAAAATTATAGAAGTAATAATTTAATATAAAAATTTATTAAAAATTTGAAGGACATAAAATAAATTACTAATATTCAATCACTTTCTATTCTCATATTTGAGACATTTTCTGTAATCTCTAGAGAAAAATTATATTAGCTATAATGTTAAAATTTTTTTATATAATCATATTAAATATTAAATGTAAGTCTTAATAACAAATTTAACTTTTAAGAAGTTGAAAAACTCAAATCTTAAAAAAACTGCTTAAATAAAATTTTAGACTATTTATAAAAATTTAAGTAATGGTAAAATTTTTGAATTATTTTATTATTATCAAGTTAATTAATAAAAATATATAATTATTATTTCGACTCACAAATTGATTATTTTATTTCTGTACAGATTTTAAATAATTGGATTTATTAGATAAAATTCTTAATTATTTTATTTTATTAAGGATTATCCTAATTAAAATCTTTTATATACATTTCAGATACATCATAAAATTTTTTTGATAAAAGGTCAAAAAATTGTTTTTGGGTTTTATGCTCTAAAATTAAGTTTT
>Ga0194116_10008001_pt1 | contig 10796 bp, 9 predicted proteins | sample TA2MahsurfametaG_4_FD_148617 | JGI IMG/M metagenome (GOLD analysis project Ga0194116, IMG submission 148617) | Freshwater microbial communities from Lake Tanganyika, Tanzania - TA2015008 Mahale S9 surface | ecosystem: Environmental > Aquatic > Freshwater > Lake | place: Tanzania: Lake Tanganyika... | reverse complement strand
GTAATTGCATGTTCGACCAAATAAATCAACAGCAATTATTGCCTTTGGGTAATCTTTTTTGTCACATTTTTCCAAAAATTCAGTGATTTTTTCTGGATCTATATTAACCGAACTTGGCTCCGAATCCAATAAGATAGGAATCGCATTTATGTATCTTATTGGAAATGCAGTTGCAGCAAAGGTTAAGGTAGGAATGATTATTCTATCGTTAGGTTTTATACCTATTGCCAAAAGAGCCAAGTGAATTGCAGCTGTCCCAGACGACACTACTACCGTGTGATCCATTGAAGTAACTCTTGAAATTTTGTTTTCGAATAATTCTATGTAATCAGTTCCTTCATTACTATTCAATTCTGGCAAGACTTGTTCGATTGCATTGAAATCTTCAGTTGAAAAATGAGGTTTAGACAGGAATATACGCTCAAAAGCCATGTATCGCTAACTCAATACTTTCTCAAGAAATTTACAAAATTCAAACTCTAATTTTGCTTGATCAAACTTCGTAGTTGCCCAATTGGATAAATCCAATCGAGTTTTTACATCAAAAGGATAATCTAAAAAATTTTGTATTGCTATTTTAAGGCTATCAAAATCATTAAATGGTATCAGCATTTTTTTATGGAGCCAGTCTGGAATTGCATCTCGAACTCCAATGATATCCCATGCTATCGTGGGAACACCGCATGCTGCCGCCTCAATAACTACATTACCAAGTCCTTCTCTTTTACTTAGAAATATTTGTAAAGTCCACAGCTTCATTTTTTCAGCCAATAAAATTTGGGACATTTCAGGAATTTGCCTAACTAAATTATTATTATTAATACTGTGCTTAGTTTTTAAAGATACCGGATCATCTATATCATAATTCCCGATTATTTCTAGCTTCAAATTTTTTACCTTCTGACTCACTTCAGTAAATATTAAAACAAGATCATCCAGACCTTTCTCTTTAGACAGGCGACCTGCATACCCAATTACAGTCTCCTTATCTGATGAATATGGTAGCGGTTTGAAATAAAAAAGTTTTGAATTAACTCCCGTTGTACTTCCGTGACAAATTAAGGTCAATTTATTTTTGATTACTGCATTAAATTGTTCATCATAAAACTTTCCAAGGGAACTAGAAACTACCGTAACATGATTAGAAAAGCCTATTATTATGAGGTCTATTGTCCTCGAAAAATGATACTGAAAAAAGCTGTCATTTATCCACCAAGCTCCCCAAATTTGATACAGACGAGACTTTACTCCAACAACTTTAGAGGCAATTGACCCCAAGAATGATGCTTTTGGCGTTGAATACACTGCAAGATCGGGTTTAAGCTTGTGTAATATAATTGTAATTTGGATTAACGCAATCAAATCAAAAAAAAGATTCGGCTTTCTTAATAATGATGGCAATTGAATGATGCTTTCAGTAAATTCCTTAATTTCATCCTTTAGCATACCCTCCCCGCATATTAAATAAATTTTCGAGGGAAAAGACGATATAGATTTAATCTGAGGACCAGTAAAGGTATTGACAGATTGCGCAGAAGTGACGATAAACACAATTTTCTTCATTTAGTTAAATCCGAGTTCTCTGGAGCTAATTTTTTACCAGAAATTTTCATTGGGAGTTTTTTAAGTTCTCTAAAATTTGACTGACAGAATCAAGATTTTTTGTATTTGGATCTATAGCTCTCACCCTTTCCAAAGTATTGCCGGCTTCGAGCAGTTGATTGAGGTTGATCTGTATAACTGCGACGCCCAGCAGATAAGTTGTATTCAACGGATCAAATTCTAGAGCTTGACGTATGTAACTCATAGCTAGTTTTAAATCTTGTTTTCTTTCACTCACCACAGTTTTTAAATAGTACCCTTGGGAGCTCCTTGAATTGATCTTTAACAATGAATCTGCAAGAAATTCAATTTGTTCAAAGTTTAAAGAATCTTTCTCTAATTGAGTATTAAATATGCCAATAGCCACTTTTTCTTTAGATTCATAATAATTCCAAGTTGTGAGAACTTTGTTTACATTTTGGACTGAATAATCTCCTTTGAAAAGAAATTTACCTAGTGCTTGCTCATTACGTAACAGTATATAACCTATAATTACAGTAAAAAAAAGAAGGCATAATGTGATCAACCTAAATATTAATTTTCGAATTTTCATAAAATATTTCACTTTTTTATTTGTTTAAACCCTGTAAGTGACCCAACTGCACTTATCGCACACATCATAATAACTAATTGATCTGGGCTAAAGAAACACTGAAATAAATAAAGTATCCATATTACAGCGAGGGGAACCATAACTAAGTCGAAGTTTTCAGTAATAAAAGTGCTATAGATTATTCTAAGTGTGAAAAATATAAAAAATAGCCACAAAAAACCGACTATTACCCCTCCCGTTACAAAGAAATCTATAAAAGTATTGTGGAGTCTGTCAGGAATTAGAGACAAACCCCATTCCCTCATTTCCAAATTTCTATACTGTCCTGCATATCTTTGAATGTTGTCGATGCCGATACCAAACAAAGGATAATCCTGCCAAATTTGGTAGCCTAATTTCCAATGTTCAATTCGGTTTCTGATTTGCAGTGCTGAATCAATTTGACTAAAATTTCGAAATAGAAAAAGTACGATTGATGCTGTTGTTATAAGTGCTGTGAAGTAAAATCTTTTACTTTTAAACCATGATTTTTTACTTTTTATAATATGTGCCATTAATGTAAGAAATAATCCGAGAATAAATAAAACAACTCCTTGTCGCGAGTTTGTTCTATAAATTGCAAAAAAAGTTGCAATATAAATTAAGAGATGGATATTTGGTCTTATTTTCGACATCAATATATAGTGCAACGGTATTACAGATAACATGCCCATTAGTGCACTTGAAAAATTTGGATTTCCTAAAGTTCCCCCTGGGCCAGCACCTTTTTCCCAAGGTAATGGATCAACTCCAATTATTTGAATTAATACATAAGTTAAGCAAAAAATTAGTATGAGATAATTTATTCTCAATATTTTTTGTATTTTACTACCATAATATTCTGCACAAAGCATAAAATATAGAAATACTCCAATGAGAGTTAAAATTCCTAATCCGCGGCCGTATGCTCCAAATAAAAAATTTATTAAATTTTGATCATTTAACTGCCATGAGATTATATAAGCAGCTGTAATTAAAAAAAATAAAATTACAGGCAATTTAAAATTTTTTATATTTATAGGATTTCTTAAAAAAAGATAAAAGCTGATTGAAGGTATAAGTATTGACCTCAATGTTGTTGTTGCATCTAATAAGGTAGGACTAATTGCCCAATGTAATATTGGAAGAACCCAGTCAATCATTGCAAAATAATACTACCTTTTCGCTAAATGTTAATCAACATAAAAAGAGTGGCCCACTATTTAAAGTGAGCCACTCTTTCCTATAATTAGAAGTATGTTTAACTTCTAAATAGTTATTTTCTTAGAAGTTATCTCTTAAGAATTAACTTCTGAAGTGCTGCGATCTGCTTGTTAATTGAAGCTATCAAAGCAACAATTGACTTTAAAACCTCAGCGTTACTTACAGCACCGTCAACAATCTTGACAGTACCAGTTACTGGGACTTGAGATGAGCCAGTTGTTAAAGCAACTGACCAGGCAAATCCACCAGTAGTGTTTCCTGCTGAATATGTACAGGTCTTAACACCATTTAGGAATGTGCTAGAAGTAGAACATGCCGTACCAACAGTTGATAGACCTGTGACGATATTTAATCCAGCCAAGGTTTGACCAGTAGAAATTAGATTTCCATATGCGTCTTTAGCTGTAATTGTAATCGTGCCGATATCTCCAGGAGCATATTGTGCAGCATTCCATGATGCTGTGAATGTGTAAGCCGTTCCATATGAAACAGTCACCTTAACAGTATTGGAATAAATTGGAGAACCGTCAGCTTTTAGGAACTTAAGTTGATAAGTACCTGCGCCACGATTATCTGGTTGGTCGCCACCTGGGTGATTAATTGTGTCAACACCATATCCTAATCCAGCTGCCAATGAATATTGCACAACACCAACTGAATCAGATGTTGAGATAGTTGCACCCACCATTGAACCTGTTGCATTAGCAACCGTTGGACGAGTTGATGTGGACAAAACGTTTCCAGCAGCATCCTTAACTACATAGACAACATTCAGTGGTTGAGAAGTTGATGTAGTTGTTGATGCACCATTTCTAATTGTTGCTGAGGAATTTACTGTGTCAACAGCAATAGAAGCAGCATCTCCGGTCCAATTAATTGTCTTTGTACCAACAACTGTGCCTTGATGAGTAATTGTTACTGTAGTTGAACCAGCGGTATTAGCTGTTGGTTGAGTTACAACTACATAGTTACTCGCAGCTAAAGTTCCGCTGTCAAATGCAGCAGTAGCAGCATAGTTATCAGCCGATGCTGGTGTACTTACAATTACATTAACTAGAGAGCCATTAGTTGCAGTAGCAGCTAAAGATCCGCCAGTAATGTTAGAAGCATAAGCGTCCTTTAGGTTTACGTAAACTACACCCATGGTTCCATTTTGGCAGCGAGAAATTGTATCGTAACTATTTGTACCTGCTGCGGCAGCAGACTTTGCTATACAAGCCTGTTGAGTAACAGTACTCTCACCTGCATTATAGACACCTGAGGCTGAAGCAGCAGCTACAGTAAGTGTCCAAGTACCAATCAAGGCACCTGCAGTTCTAGTTGTGGTACCTACAATTCCATCACCGGTGTAAGCAGTGATAGTTGCTGTTTGACCAGCAGCAGCTGAGATCTCAAACAAACCAGTTAATGAAACGTCTGCGTGGGTAACCGCACCATTTTGTGGAGGTGTACCTGTTGCCGTTACTCCAGTTGCAAACACTGATACTGCAGTTGCGGTACCGTTTAATGAAGCTGTACCAGTTGATGCAGCAACATCTGAAATAGTTCCACCTGTAACAACAACTGTAACACCTGATGTATTGGAAGAGGCTGAGTTAGCAAGAAATGCGATTTTCGCATTTGTTGTAACTACTCCGGTGTGAGCGCCACCAGCTGTTGAGTTTCCATAGGTAACGCCACCCGCAGCCCAAACTGTTGCAGCCGTAGATGAAGTATCAGAAACCCAACCTTTTGACCTATTTGAGGTAAGGGTTGTAGACGCATCAGCAGTTAGTGTTCCTACTGGGTCATAAGTAGCCAGCATCAAGGTTGATGCTTGGGCACCTGTGCTCAAGGTTGCTTTAGCAGCTGGTGCAGAAACAACAGTGAATAACCCTGCTGTAAGTGCTGACACAGCAACTAATGCAATCCGTTGCTTAATTGTCTTTGTAGACATTTATTTCCTTTCGTTAGTCAGATTAAGAATTTCCTAATCTGGCCCGAGGATCTTTCGATCCTCTAATTCCGTCTCCTCTGACACACACGTGTAATGCCAAAATGAGTCGGAAACCTTAGTTTATTCAGTAGGCGCTGGCCCACCATCTGTTTGATCTAGAACTGAAAGCATTAATGTAATAGTTTGAAGTTGAGCAACAGATAATTCCATATGATCGGCGTACTCAGATGGGGTAATGGTATTGCGCTCATTATTTGCTTGTTTAACAACCGGAGCAAGATCTGGTTTAGTTGGGCTCTCAACTATAGGTAGATCTTGGTTATTTGAAAGTTGTGAAGAGGTGGTAGTAATAGAGATACTTGACTCATTGCCGGTTAGAGAGTTAAAGCCTAGAAAGGCTGTTAATACCAGGATAAAGGTGAGGGCAATCTTGGATGATTTACCGGCAAACTTAGCCGCCTTCTTATAAGTTGTAGATAAAAGATCTAATGCGGTTAGGCCACGGGCCTCATCGATAATAAGTTCAGATAGAACTTTACGAAGAGATGAACGAGCTCTTGAGACGGTGTGACGAACAGCGGACTCTTTAATACCAAGTTCTTTTGCAATCTCTTTAGTTGAACGACCCTCAACCTCCCACATAACCAAAGCAGCCCGTTCTGCCGGGGATAGAAGTGATAATGCTTGGCGGATTATTGCGGCATCTTCTGCGGCTGAGATCTCAACTGAATGATCTCCAGATACCTGCCAGGCGGACTCAACCTCAGCGGTTGCATCATCTAGGGCAACAAGGTTTGGGCGGCGATTTTCTACTCTGAATAGATCAATACATAGGTTTTCAATTGTGCGGTGCAGATAGGAAAGAGCATGATTATCACTTGATAATTCAGGTGCAGCTAGCATGAACTTGACTAGGGCCTCTTGAGTGATCTCTTCAGCCTTTGCCTTATCTTTGACAATCCGATTGGCATGGGCAATAAGCTCAGATCGATTTTGTGTGTAAAAGGATGAAAATTGGGCAACACTCCAGGATGCAGGAGTTGAAAGCCCAACTGCCTTGGATTTCTTGGCCTTAAATGCCATTCTGCTTCGCCCCTTGCTTAACCGGTTTTGTCTTACTTAAGCCAGCCGTCGCTGCCTCTATTCACCTCTACGGATTATGTGGATATTTGTAGTGGAGTTAGGACAAATCGGACATTATCGCTCAAACTGAATGAATCAATTATACCAAAGTGGGCCCTGTCGGGATCGAACCGACGACCCACAGATTAAAAGTCTGTTGCTCTACCGACTGAGCTAAAGGCCCTAACTTAGCTAATTTTACTATGCGTGGCTTACACAGCATCACGTAAAAGTAGGCGAAACATAACACAAATATTTAACTATTTAATCCCCTCCTACTCCCTCTAAGGAGTCACTAGTCCTTAGAAAATAGATTACAAAAAATACCACGCAATTTGAATAGTGTGAATTAATTCGTATTGTAAAAATCCACAAACTCCTCTACCGTGCTTAGAATTCTTACCCCATCAACCATCTTTCTAAATTTGTATCGTGAATCTGGATTGTAATAGCAAGTTTTAACTCCTAGTCTCTTTGCGATTAAAGTAGGGGTAGAAAATGGAATTACAACAACCAACTTTGCACTCTTTATCAATTCAAATATATCGGAATCAGGATCTATAAGTTTAACTCTTCCTTGGTAACATAAAGACTTGATATACTTCTTATACCCCTTTGAATGATATTTCGAATATTTACGTTTAGGCTTAAGTGCCAAAGTTATAGGATTCTCTAGACTATTCAATTTATCTACTGCTTCCACAATATCGCTAATAAATTTAGTGCAGTTAATATTCGAATAATAGTTTGTTAATTCGTAAGATTTGACTGGAGTGACGTCAAAGATAAGAATATCGTACAATTTTCTAATATTTTGCTCTCGAGGTAGATAAAACAAGTTAAATTTAAGGGCTGTATAGTTCACGTCTACAAATTCTTTTATCAATTTTCCAAAGCTGTTCGTCCATACAAAATGGTGATTAGCTTTGATTAACCTCAAGTAACTTAATTCCACATTGGAAGTGCCAAACCCAGTAGTAACTAATGGCACTGAATTATTCGAATACCAAAAAAAATTTTTTGGTATTTTATCGAGTTTATGAAAAAAATAAGGTTGAACTCCCCATTGGCTTACAGTTGTAGATACTGAGTTAATCTCTTTTAGATCGATTAAAGAGCTAGAATCTAGCATTAAATCTGGGCCTAGAATAACTGCGCAGGGAATTTTTTTATAGATTGATCTCCAAAGTCGAAAACTTTTTGATAAACTCTTAAGTAGCTGTAATCTTGAAATGCCCTGTGCTCTGAGTAGATATAGAGGAATATATAATACTATCTTGTAATTCCCTTTGCTTTTTTTCATTCTTAAATTCAATTTAAAAAGTTGAATTAAAGTTACCGATTTTGAGTTAAATAATTTTGGATCAATCTCATTAAAGAAATTATCGCATTGTATTTCTCTAGACTGTCTGTATATCATTTCTGGTGTTAGGCCATAAACTAGATTAAATCTAGAAATTGATTTTACTTTTGGCATAGTAAGGAAATACAAAGCTGAAAAAAGGAGTATTGCGGTACTCTTGATGAAATATTTTAAAAATCGCTTGGACGATACTTTTAATTTGCCATCAAATACTATGAATTCATTTTTCCTCAGTAAATCAACTATCGTTGGTAAACTACTTTTGCCATGAATGTCAGTAGCGCAAAACTGAAGATCAGGTTGAAGTGGAGTTGCTATTTTTTGAACAAGAAGGCTTCGGAGTGGTTGAGAAATTAAAGAATTATTTCCCTTAAGAACCAGTTTCGAAATCTTTAAATACATATCCTCATAGTTTTTTGGCGGCTTGTTCACTAACATGATAGTTACTATTTCACAAAATCTCTCAAATTCCAAGTATCCTTTGTTACTTCGCTATCTTAGTTACTAGAAGCTTACTTTGGAATGTGTAAGAAAGTGTTACGTACAAGACAACGCTATTTCTTCTCTGATAGTAGTGCCCTTATAATTTGTAAGAATAGATTAGAGCAAGAGTACATTTTTCCATTTTATTTTAATAGTTTCTAATTAATTCTAAGGCGCTAAAATGATCGATCAAATATGTTTAATCTAAGTATGTGATTACAGGGAGCCTAAATTTATAAGAGAATGTAGAGATTTAGATGTTAAAGCGAATCTGAATGAAAGTTATTATTTATGAAGTTATATTTTTAATTACTCTGCGAATTTAAAATGCACAACGCAGTAATCTGTCTCGAACTGCGATTGCAATATCATTACCGATAGGAGGCACCACGTAAACTTTAGTTAGTTGAAGATTGTCTGCCGAGCGTAGCGCTTGATAAAGCTCTCTTGCATACTCAAGATTCGTTCTTGGGTTAGCTAATCTAACAGCACCAGCAGGTGTTTCAATATTTGATAGTGCAATAAAACCATCTCCTGGCCGCGCCTTGGCTGAGAGAAAGACCTTTGCTTTTGGTGCATAGTGAGATTGCATTGATCCAGGAACTTTGATTTTATTTTGGTTTGAATAATTACGACTGTGATTAACTTCTATGCCTGTCTGGTCGTATATTAACTTAATAGTTAGTGCTCCTGGGCGCAATATCTCTGGAACACTTTGTGTGCAGTTTATTATGGTCGACTCAACTCCAACCTGACAGGGGCCACCATCTAAAATCAGATCTGCAAGTGAGAGATAATCTGACAACTCCTCGTATACCGCCTCTGCAGTAGTTGGTGAAACCTTGCCGAACCTATTCGCGCTAGGAGCTGCCACTCCAACCCCACCTTGAGCTTCAAACTCCGCTATTAAGGAAAGCGCCAATGAATGTGAGGGAACTCTAAGCGCAACATTATCTTGGCTTCCTGTAATAAAATTCTTAGCTAGATTTGTTCTTGGTAAAATTAATGTCATTGACCCAGGCCAAAAGGTGCGCGCTAGTCTTATTGCATACTCCGGCACGTCTCTTGCCCACCTACCTATATTTTCCATAGATGAAATATGAACAATAAGTGGATGATCTTTTGGTCGACCCTTTACCTTGTAGAGATTTTCTATAGCGGATTTATTAATCGCGTCGGCTCCTAGCCCATAAACAGTTTCAGTCGGAAAAGCGACAAGATTTCCAGATCTAAGTGAAGTAGCTGCATCCTTTAAATTAGCTGCGGTACATTTTGAGATATTTGCCATGATGGATAATTGTTGCACTTTGTTGCAAAAGTGGCATATTCGGTTAATTTGGAGCATGTTTATCAATTATTTTTGCCCACCGTAATTGAAGCGATACCCTTATCCCCTCCACTGTCCCCATCGTCTAGTGGCCTAGGACGTCGCCCTTTCACGGCGTTAACACGGGTTCAAATCCCGTTGGGGACGCAAAAGTGAGTTGAGAAGCAATTTTCAACTCACTTTAAAAGCTGGCCCAGTAGCGCAGTTGGTTAGCGCGCCGCCCTGTCACGGCGGAGGTCGCGGGTTCAAGTCCCGTCTGGGTCGCGATTTATTTTTAATCCTTTTTGTTTTTTCCTCTATTGATTTACAGAGGCAAAACTAAAAAGAGAAGAAAATAAATTGGATTGGCTTGGTAGCTCAGTTGGTACGAGCGAACGACTGAAAATCGTTAGGTCGCCGGTTCGATCCCGGCCCAAGCCACAAGTTTGTGGGGCTGTTTATTACTAAAATAAATATTATAGATTCGAAATATTAAGCAGATCCAGCTTTTCTTCTATGCATCTTGGGAGCTGCTCCGCCTGTTTGGCCAGTGCCAACCTTAGAGCCACTCGCCGGCCCTAATGATTTACCGGTGTTGTGCCCCTTTTGCTTTTTAGCCAGCGCTGCCAACATCTTCGCCTTTGAATCATCCCCGCTCTTCTTATCTACACCATTATTACTTGATTCTTCACTCACCGTAATTTTCTACCTCTCACTTTAATTACTCTCATTGGTTGGTATTACTTGAATTTGGCGTATCAGGTGAAATTGATTTAAGCAGAGATGTAACCTCAGACTTTTTATACCTTCTATGCCCACCTAAGGTTTTAATTGAGGTTAATTTGCCAGCCTTTGCCCACCTCGTAACCGTCTTTGGATCTACTCTAAATAATGCTGCCACCTCAGATGGGGTAAGAAGATTTTCTTGGGAAGAAGGAGAGAGTGAATAGTTATTCTGACTCAATTTAATTCCTCCCACTCTGATTAATTCACCACTTTATAAAGTTTCCTAGTTATAGAGGAAAATAAGTGGTGCCCTCTTTAACCCTTATAAACCTTATTGCGACTTATACCCTAAGTATCCCGTTACTTTAATCCTTTGGGCAAGTATTGAGTACAAATACACATAGATATCTTTGTGAATATCTAATTTATGTTGCAGACTCTAAGGCTGCCACCTTGCGCCAGC
>Ga0194116_10007999_pt1 | contig 10796 bp, 10 predicted proteins | sample TA2MahsurfametaG_4_FD_148617 | JGI IMG/M metagenome (GOLD analysis project Ga0194116, IMG submission 148617) | Freshwater microbial communities from Lake Tanganyika, Tanzania - TA2015008 Mahale S9 surface | ecosystem: Environmental > Aquatic > Freshwater > Lake | place: Tanzania: Lake... | reverse complement strand
TTATAATTAATGCGAAAATGAATGAATAGCCATTTTATTTATTTTTGTTTTACTGAATGATATTGAAATATTTTCTTTATGATTAATTTTTTTTAATAGATGTTCCATGAGATATATCATTAATATAATTTTTTAGAGTAATATGTTATTTCTAATTTCCTACTTTATATCTCTTAGAATAAATATCTATTTAGTCTATAAATCTATGAATTCAAAGCAATCTGAATTGTTTAAAATTTTCGATTAATAGTTTTAAAAATTTAATTATAATTTACCAACAAAAATATATTTATCTTTTTTTGTAAAGCAATGTCTTTTATGGATTGTGCATAATTTCTGTTCATTCCCTGATTTTAACATGGATTATAAAAGAAATTCGAAAGAACAAATTTATTTATATTTAAATATGAAAAAAAATTTATTTTATTAGATACATTAGAAAAATTATCCAATCTCTTAGATTGCAATTCATTATTTAAAATCGAGTCCACTTTTAAAATTGCACCATCCAATTCACTTAGATATTTTGCAGCCTGTTCATCAGGCAATAATTCATTTTGCCCATTTTTCTTTTCTACTTTTTTTTATTATACAAAGAGTAATTGAATAAATTATAATTATGTTAGGATTTAAATATAATATTTAATTTTATAAATAATTTTTAATAACCTTCCTTGTTTATCACATTTTTGTTTGGAATAATATCAATTGATAATATATATCTATGTACGCAATAAAGCTTCTGCTGGACATCAAAATAATATGCAAATTGATCATTTTTTATTTGCAATTTCGAATATTCATATGTCATTTTCATCAATAATTCCCATAATTCCTTCACCTCATTAATAGAATCACATAAGTAGTCATACACATATAATTCTCTGGCTCGTTCTTCATCTTTTATAAAACCTTGTTTTATTTGGTCTTTTAAGTTTTTTACTAAGCTTAGCTTTTCATCGATTTCTTTTAAAAGTTTACATATTATTTCAAATGAACTTCTCAAATAAAGAAGCTTCGATTCTAAATTCATATCTCTTTCATCTTTTTCTTCAAAGACTTTTTTGAAGGCATCAACAACATTTTTGAATTTAAGGGATTTGAATAAATATAATACTGCAGACATTTTATATATGAAAAATTGCTGTTTTTTATATTTCATAGTAAAATCCACAAGTTTTTTCTTCAAAAGTTAAAAGGTAATAAAATATTTCAAACAAAATAAAAGAAGATATTAATTTAAATTCTTAAAATATATAAATACTATGTAATTTGTCATTTCTATGGTAGAATCCAATGTCTGTAATTTTTTCATTTTTTTAAAATCAACTTCTAAAGATTTATAATATACACTATATTCTTGGTCTAAATTATATTCATCAATTTTAAATTCTTCTAGAAAAATGTCCAATAGATATTTTAAATATGTTTCATATAACTTAACTTCTTGATTTTTCATACAATTCATTATCTTATTTTTTTCATTCACGATATTCGGTTTATTGATAGAGCTGGTAAATTCATCCCAAAACGTTTTAATTTGTGAATTATTTATAAAATTTCTTTTGTTATTAGTCAAAGCTTGAATATTTTCTAAACTATTTACATCTATTAACTCAATTGTTGAGATTATATTTTTTATTAGCTTCTTGAATTCTTCATAAAATTTGAATAAAGTTTCTTTTTCAAAATCTAAAAGAGAGTTAAATGGATATTTTTATTTTACCTCTTTGTTGATCTGCTTTTGATTGAGATATTTTAGCTTGAGGTACTACTGCTAATTTATCTTCTTTTCCTTCTTTGCTTTCATTATCATCTAATTTATAAAAATTGCTTTTAACCATTAGATATTAAATTTCGATATAATTTAATGTTACTTTTGAGGTTTATTATTTGACTTTTAGAAGATTTTTCTTCTACTTTAATATTTTTTTGACTTTCATTCGATTTTTTATTATTGTTATCTAATAGAAATAAATATTTTAATATCATAAATAATAAAAAATTAAAGAAGCTTCAATATATTCAGGCTATTTAAAAAAAATTTATACATAAAAAATTAAAACATAATTATAATTGAAATATTAATTTTACCTCTATTTTCATTATTGATGTTATTTGCTACAGGCTTTACATTTAAAGTATTCCTTAAGGTCTGCTGCATTGTTGTCCTTAGCATCGAAGCATTTGTTGTATTCGCCAAATTATTTTGATTGTTGTCTTGAATCTTTGGAGGTTCCTCCATTTCCAAAATTATTCTATCATCCATAAAAAAAAGATTTTTAATTTTTTTGTCATCATCAAAAATTTTTATTGGTGAAAATACATTTCTTGGATTATCTTGCTTTATATACTCGTACTTACCCCATCCCCATAAACAGCCATTGATATCAATAGCAAAAGAATTATTTTTAAATGCAAAAATACTTTCAATTTTAACCGAATCTGGAAAAATTACTTTAGTTGGATTTGATTGTAAAGGAATCATTTGGTTATTGATTCCTAATTGACCGTAATAATTATCACCCCATGTATAAACATTCTTTTTTTCACTTAAAATTAAAACATGATTCATTCCGAATTGAATATTTTTCACTTGTAATGGTTTATCATCGCTAAATAAATCACTGGATAATTTTTCCTCTTTTATATTTTCAGGATTTTCCCTAATATTTTTCATAGTATTATCATCTTCATTTTCAAAGTTTTCAATTTCCCAATTGAAAAAACCTCTTTTATATATTTCTCCTTCAATGATGATTAAAAGGCAATTATCCTTACAAAAAATTTGATCGATTTTTTTGTTACCTACAGTTACTAGAGAATAGTCTCTTTTATTATAAAATGAACGTTTCGATTTTGGATTTCGGTTATTAAGCGAATATTCATGGTTACCATTCCCCCAAACTAAAAAATGAGTATTCATCATCAATAATTTTATTATTTATAATTTTAAATAATTTGTTACTACAATAAATTTAAAGATATTTTATTTAATTCAATAAACATTAAATTCCATTTTGTAATTCAATTTTAATAATTCGAAAATAATTGCCCTTATATAATAAGGTTACATATGAACAAAATATATATAATTCATCAGACTCTTTGATGAAATTTTCTTTTTTAAATAGTTTATTATTATCAAATCAAAATAATTACTAAAAAATTAAATCTTATTTATTTTATAAAATAATTGCCTATTCTTAATGAATTTTTATTTTTATGAAAACGAAATAATTTAATTTTTTTATTTATAATTTCTAAGAGTTGAAAAATTAAATTGTAACTAAATATCTTAATAATATATTATTTTCAGTATTTTAATTTGCTGATTAATTTATTTATAAGTAATAGTTTAATATAGCAATTCATAAACTTGATCTGCGATCTTCTGTGCAATTTCAGAAGATTTAGCTTCTGCATAAATCCTCACTATATCCTCAGTACCAGAAGCTCTAACAAAGCATCTACCAAGATCACTTTTGAAAACTTTTACAATTTCATCTATTTGGGTCTGGATTGCTAATGGCTCAATTAGTCTTGAATCATCTTCATTACTGAGGTAAATTCCTTTATCCTTTACAACTTTTTTCAAATTAACAGAAGGAATATTGTTATATAAATCGTAAACATCAGCACATTTTAAATTTAAAATTTTAAAACATTTTTCAGCACAAATCACAACGCTTAAAGAATCTCCTACTGTTGGATTGAAGGCTTTTAAAAAATCTACAAGCAAATTAAGTATAGCTTTATCATTATCATTTGAATCATCTAAATTTTTAATAACAGAAATTTTATCAATAGTTTTTTCATTATAAAAAACTGTTCCATGTCCATTGGATTCAAAATAAATCGCAATATCAAAATCTCTTGCTTTATGATGCAAATGCTTAACTCCTGTTTTTGCTAAAACTAATTCTAAAAGTTTAATTTCATTTCTAACATATTCCATAAAGCCGCCATTGGAGTATGCTGTGGTGATGATTGCTAAACAAATTTTTTTGAGGAATTCTTCCTTTAATTTTTCACTCAAATTTTCTAATAGTAATTTTATAAATTTGGCGAACAATATAGTTTGATAGTCACCATCAATAATTTTCAACTCGTTTTTTTCTGAAATATAAGAGCTTAAAGATTATAATTAATTTTTAATTATCAAATGTATTTATATGAATTATATAGATTTTAATGGATTAAGTCTGATTTTTTAAAAGTCCTTATAAAAAAGATTTATGAATAAAAAATTATTACTAGTATATTATTCTATCTACATCTCCGTCAAATGAAACGTTTTTTATAAATTCTACAAGGTTGTTTTCTTTATTTAAGAACTTATTATGGAAAAATTGAGGAAGTTTTTTTTCTTTTTGGACATGTTCTGCTCCCGATAATTCATTTAGAGATTTATAATCTTCATAATCATAATTGATAAATTCACATTTCAAATCTCTTTCTTCAGAAAAAATTTCTTCTATTTTTTCTTTTAAAAAGCCAGCAGTTCCATTAGCACAATCGAATGTAATGTTATTCTCATAATTATCTAATTTTTTCAATGCATTAATTATTTAAATTAAATCATTTCTTATTATTTTTATATTATAATATTAAATATTTCACCATCATTGCTAGAATTATTTAATTTGAGGTATCTTTTAGAGCCTAATACATGATTTTCTAATATCTGATTTGAACTTTTAAGAAAAATCCAGTAATCAGCTTTGTCACAAAAAATAAATTTATCTTTTTTTTCATTATGTGTATAAATATCCGCAAATTTTATTTGATTCAATAAAGTCAGATAATGTAAACCAGGAGTTGTAAGTACTTGATAGCATATAAAATCACAGTTTAAAAGACGAAGGCAATCACTTTTAATGAATAATTAAAACTTTTTCATTTTTAATCGAAAAAACATTCACACTTTTCATATTTTTATTAAATTATTTTAAGAAATCTAACTCAAAATTTTAAAAATTAAATACCATGTAATTTCGTCAAACTCTTTAGATGAAGGTCTTGTATCATATGCATAACATATTAATGCCTTTGTATTCATTATATCTTCAATAGTTCTTTTAGATTTTTGTTCTGCTAATATTTGAATATATTCCTTTATAAAATCTATCAAATTTTTTGTATTGACTATCTTGGTAAAATAACTTTCCCATGTTGTTGGGGCACTTTCACCTTTAAAAGCAGCTATTTTAAAACCATTGTCTTTGTATTTATTATGTGATGCAGTTATCATTATCCCAAAAGGCATTCCATGATATTCTATAGATTTTAAATACAATCCCAATGCAACACGAAATGAAACCTTATATATTTTATTTTTAAATTTAATAAGATAAGTAATTTTTTTATATACTTTGTGTAGAATACTAGCATCAGTACGAAATCCAGATGTTCCATATATGAATTCTTTATCTATTTGTTTAAGACATTTGTCATATTTATCTATTTCATAGAATAAATTATTGAATTTTTCAAAAGCAGTGCTTTTCTCCATTAAAAATGTTATTTTAAATTATAATCTCATAATAAATTTTATTATGCCAGTGCCCCTTTCTATTTTTTTCTTTAAAAAGTTTTGGCCGATATCTTTCAATTTGAACTAAAAATTTTCTTTACAAGAGCTCATTTCTTTATTTAATAAATGCAATAAAATCATAAATATATAGTTCTATTTAGAAAAATTAATAAAATTCTTCAATAAGAAATTCAAAAAAAAATATTTTTTTCATGTTTATTACTTATTTTGAATATTTCTTTTAAAAATACCAGATTTCTTTATTATTGTAAATTAGAGTTATAATAATAATTTTTAAAATAGAAAACTGATATCCTTGAAAGAGTATTTAATCGGATTTATCTTAAATTAATTTTTTCAGCTAATTGAAATTTTTTTTTAAATTTTAATATATATATAAATAAATAATTTTTAAACAAATATTTATAAAAGGAACAAAAATTTTTAATTTATCAAGTTCTTTAAATATTAGAATGTAGATATCATAGTCCATATTTTTCAAATTCATAATTAAATAATTTAAAAAAATATTTTGACTATAAGATTTATATAATTACTTAAAAATTAAACAAAATATTTTCCTAAATATTCTAAAGAATTTTTCCACCATCTATTTTCAATTGTATCTTAATTCAATAAATTTATTAAATATTTTATTTTACAAAAATCCAATAGAATAAATTTCTAATAATTTAATTTTCTTTCATTCATAAGCTTAAAGTTGAAAATTTTTATTGATGAAAAATATATTATTTAATTAATTTAATAAAATAAAAAATTAATATGAAAAAAAGAAGCTTAAAAAATATAAAATAATTTAACATTTAATAATTTTAATTTAACTTACAAAATTGATAATTAAAAATTAGAAAACAATATAAGAATCCAAATAAATAAAATTAAATAAAAGCTAAGTATAAATTAATAGAAAATGGCACTAAGTGTATTCCAAATGTTGAAAATTGGCATAGGTCCGAGTAGCTCTCACACTGTTGGTCCAATGAAAGCTGCGAAAGAATTTTTAATGAATGCAAAAAAGCAGAAAATTTTAGATACTCACAAACATAAAATTAAAACTGTGAAAGTTGATTTATTTGGAAGTCTTGCTTTAACAGGAAGAGGCCATGCAACAGATAAAGCAATTATTATGGGATTAATAGGCGAAGATCCTGATGGTGTAGATACTTCTACAATTTATAAAAAAGTTGCCGATATTAATAAGGAAAAAAAACTAAAATTATTAAATGAATTTGAGCATGATCTTGAATATAAAATTGAGTTCCATAAACAAGGTAAATTACCTTATCATACTAACGGAATGCGATTTATCCTTCATGATGAGAAACAAGAAGAGATTTTTAAGGAAATTTATTATTCTACTGGGGGAGGATTCATTGTAAATGAATTAGAAATGAAAGATCAAAAAGAAAAAGAAAAAAATGCAGCTTCAGATAAATTTGCTGGGATAGCACAAAAACAAGTTCCTTACCCTTTCAAAACAGCAGATGAGTTATTTTATATTTGTAAATCAGAAAAAAAAACCATTGCAGAAGTAGTTTTAGAAAATGAAAAAACTTGGATGGAAGAATCTGAAATTCGTCGCAAGTTAGATAGGATATGGGAAGTTATGCAAAATTGTATAATAAGGGGACTTAGAACTAAAGGGACACTTCCTGGACCACTCAAAATTGAACGTCGTGCACCAACAATCCTTGAAAAATTACTTGTTAATGAACATATTAATTCTAATGGTTTTAATAACAACAACTCAGGATCAGTTGACCTAAAGATTATTAACGTGTTTGATAGTAAATTTGTTCTGGATCCAATGGATTATATGAACTGGATAAACATGTGGGCAATGGCAGTTTCTGAAGAAAATTCAATTGGAGGACAAGTAGTAACAGCACCAACTAACGGTTCAGCTGGAGTAATACCTGCAGTTATTTCTTATTACAAAAAATTCTATGAACATAAGCATCCTGGGAAATTACATGAATTTTTATTAACAGCTGCAGCTATAGGAATGATAATTAAATTGAATGCAACTGTTTCAGGAGCTGAAGGAGGATGTCAAGCCGAAATAGGAGCCGCAAGTTCAATGGCTGCTGCTGGTTTAACAGCTGCACTTGGTGGTAATCTTATTAAAATTGAAAATGCAGCAGAAATTGCAATGGAGCATTTTATTGGTATGACTTGTGATCCTGTTGGAGGAATGGTTCAAATTCCATGTATTGAAAGAAATGCAGTTGGAGCAGTCAAAGCTGTAAATTCTACAGCACTTGCTCTAATGGAGAATAACAAACATAAGGTTTCTTTGGATAGAATAGTTCAAGTAATGAAGCAAACTGGTGATGATATGAAGAGTAAATATAAAGAAACAAGTAAAGGTGGACTTGCCAAAATACTTGAAAAAGATTTTAAAGTTGGACTTGATGAGCTGAAGATAAAGCAGAATAATGGTAAAAAATCAACAGAAGAAGTTGATTTATTTGTAAATGAAACATTATGCTGAACAACTTTTTTTTAGTAAGAAAAGGTTAAAAATTTTTATAGGAAATTCAAATCTATTGAAACATATTTATTAAATAGAATAATTTTTATATTATTAACATGAAAATATATATTAATTTGTTAAATATTTTTATAAATATTAAGTAAGGAAATTCAAGTCATATTTACATTTTACATTAGAATAAATTTATTTTTCTTTTTAAGATGTTTTTATAGCCTTCCCTGAAATTTAATCATAAGCATTTTCATACATAATTAACTTAAAATATGTTTGATCTCAATGGCTCTTAGGCAAGAGATTAAAATCAATTTATAATTCGTGTAAATTTTCTTGATTATTTTATTATTTAGTTAATTTTAACTTTTAATATTAATTAATGTAAATATTTTTTTTCTTATTAATTTATTCATTTTAAATAAACATATTCTTAAATCATGAATTTTTATCATTGGAAAGATTGTACTTAATTTAAATGAAATTACAAATTTATTATATTAATATAAAATAAAATATTAAATTTTTTAATTTATTATTTTTAAAAAATTCAAAACCTAAAATATTGCCAATCCATAGCAATATTTAAGTTATATATCATCAATACTCACTCTTTTTAAAAACCCAAAGAAATATAGTAAATAATAAATTCAGGAGTAAATAAACAGAAATTAGGATAAAATTTTTTATAAGTAAATCATTTGCGATCTTAGCTCTCAACCAAAAGATTTCATATATTTCATTTGTATAACTCTCAAAACAATTGGGATTCATAAATACTGATTTTATAGATTCATTTGAAAATTCTAGTGAATAGTATATAGAAGATAATTGACTTACTAAAATAAATGCAGGAATCATAGATAAGATAAATAAAATAAAATAACTCCAAACAAAGGAGGAATATATGGCAAATGGTTTGTCTTTTCTTATTATCCCGAGGGTAAGAGATAAAATTCCAATAATCAGCACAAAAAAACAAGCCATTAATTGAGCATAGTAGCAAGCACGCATTCCGGAATAATCTTGATTTGTAATTTCACTAATCTTGTGGATTCCATTAATAATTGTTTGGTAAAATTTATTTTCTTTTAATATTTTATAGCAAGTATAATTCATTCCAATATAGCTTCTATAATACAAACTAATATCACGATTTGTTGAATTAGTAGGATAAAAAGGCAGAGTCTTTATCATAGGGAGAATATTATTTTCAGATAATAATTCAGTCATATTGGTATTATCAACTTTTTTGAAATTATTATCATAGAAAAATTTATTTGAATATATTGTGGTATCATATTTTAAATTATCATCATTTATTGAATATTTTAAGCAAAAATTCCTTCCATAATAATTATCCAAAATATACATATAACCATCACTATTGATGTAATAAGGATTCATGCAAGGTTGTCCATTAGATATCTTGAATTCCACAGGGATCAGAGGAGTACTTTTGTTATAAAATTTTGATTCATCTTTTGTGTAAACGAAAACAGCTTTAGGAGATACGAAAGTTACATCGTTATTATCTGATAAAAATTGCTTGTTAAAATATTCAAAGTCATAGATATTTATAGAAATAACAGGACAAGACTTATTATTTTCAACACACAGATGATTTTTAAAACTATCAATAATTCCACAGCTTCTTGAAATGTTACCGCAAGCAGTTGCATTATTTTTTACATTTAATTCGAAATAATTTAATCTATCCCATTCAGAATTTCTTTCTCTACAAAGTTTTGCCCCTTTCCAAGATAAATAAGGAGATGGGTCAATAGATGGAACTAAAGGACAATAAGATTGGTAATTTTCATCAACACAAAAATTTTTGCTTACATAAGAATTGCAATTACATCCATCCGAAGAGCCTGACCAAGAGTTATTTAGAAGGCTATTAGATTCTATGCAATTTGTAGTATAAATATTACTTATTAATTTTGAATTCCAATTTTTAGCAAGATTTTCAAAATAAAGATTATCAAATTTCAATGTGGTAGTTAGTCTTTCACAAAATATAACTACAATCAAAGCCAAAGAGATTGGAAATAATTGGTATATTATTGAAAAAACTATGAATAGTATATTTTTTTTATATGTTTCCATTTTGGCTTTATTTTTTCTAAAATTTTTATTTTCTAAGTCGACTTTTATATTTTTAAATGATGAAGCTTTAAGATTTTTTAATGTTTTCAAATTAAGACTAGATATGCCTAAATTATCTTTTTCACCAGTTACATTCTTTGGAATTTTTTCTTCTATAATATTTGCTATATTTAATTGAGAAAATTTTTTTCCTGTTAATGCGAACTCATCATTTGATTGATTATTTTTATCTTCATTTTTTAATCTTTCTGAATCACTGTTTTTATTTCCAGGTTTTTCTTTACCTTTATTTTGTAAACTTAATTTTTCATAATCTCCATTTTCACAATTTAAATCTCTTTCTAAATTTAATATTTATTTTAAACATAATTTTTTTTAATGTGATTCAATAAAAATTGACACTTTTTTACCTTCAGACTCATATGATCTCTTCTTGATCTTAATATTTTTAGGAAGCTCCATATTTTATAAAAATAAATGATTTTATAACTTATGGCAAATAATCTTAAATTTAATTTTAACAATAAATTTTTATATATTATATTTCTTTATATTTGGATTAAGATTTAGATTTTTAGAGACAATTTATTTATTTTTACATATCGAGAAACTAGAGATTAGTTTGAATACTGAATTTAA
>Ga0194116_10007993_pt1 | contig 10803 bp, 6 predicted proteins | sample TA2MahsurfametaG_4_FD_148617 | JGI IMG/M metagenome (GOLD analysis project Ga0194116, IMG submission 148617) | Freshwater microbial communities from Lake Tanganyika, Tanzania - TA2015008 Mahale S9 surface | ecosystem: Environmental > Aquatic > Freshwater > Lake | place: Tanzania: Lake Tanganyika... | reverse complement strand
TGAGCCAGACATGGAACCTCCACTGCAAGTAACACTCAATGAACTTGGATCTACACCCGGTACAGAAACCTCAACTGGATTCGGTACACCGCGATACAAAATCATCATGTTTGTTGGGGAAATTACACAATTCGGTTCACCAACAAAATACGGTGGAACCACAAATGGAATTGCTTTATCACCGCCATCAGCATCTTGATAAACAATCACACCTTTGTGCGAATGTGCTCCAAGACTTGATTGATTAATTCTGAATTTACACTTACCATCAGAACCTGAAGTAATTGGAGTAATTCCATTGTAATCAAATAATTCTGGAGTTGGATTATCACCTGCCTCGCTTCCTGACATGTAGACGCGTGTAGAACTGTTTTTATTGTATGCCGCTAAATAAATCTCGGCTACAAATGAATCACCACGCATGATATAACTCTGTTTTGGAACTACCGCTACGGTAACATCAGAGAACTTCAAGTCAGCAGAGTTAATCTGAGAAGTCAGATAATTCAATACTGCATTCTTCACCAAAATAACGTCACCTTCAATCTTACTCAAATGCGCAATAACCGCTGCAACTGGCGTGTGATAAAACAACGCGGTTTCCCATTTTTCCGGGTCCCCATCTGAGTTATTGATATCTTCAAACTTGAACGTTTTTTCGATTAACCCTTTGGTTTCTGGAGCACCTTCAGTCAACTTGTGAGATTTACCTTTAATGTCAGTAACCTCGATACCCATTGCACGATTCGCAAATGCCGAGAGTTTTTCACGAAGTTCAACCGCTGACCATGCACCAGAACGTGGATTCGCAGGTTCAGAGCCAATTAACATGGCTGTGGTATTTTGATTCTCATCTGGTTTAGAGACTTTCTCCTTATCACCAATGTCAACCAAATGTCCATTTTCAATATAGGCCTCGAAGCCAACTCCATCAACACTACCATTAACAGAAGCCGCAAGAACACGCGCCTTAAGCTCAATAATATAATGTACGAGTGCATCAGCCTCATCAACAAATTTGTGGGCCTCAGCTTGGAAAGGTGCAGCCTTTGTACCGTCGCTCCAGCTATCTAAAAGTAATAATGTTGCATCAGCTCGCTCTTCCGAGTTTGCAGCGTTTTTAACCATACCACGATTAATTTGAATGAATGCATTCAATACATCTTTCGAGATGTTCATGGCGAGAAGCGCGGTAAGAACGAGATACATCATCCCGATCATCTTCTGCCGTGGGGTTTCTTTACCACCTGCCATTTTTAGTTCCTCCTAAAAATATAATTAATATGAATTTGGAACTGCAATTATTGACGAGCTGAGCCCATTGCATTCAACATGTTCGCGTAGATTGTATTCAGAGATTTCAAGTTCTTCGACAATTCGCTAATGTTCTCTTTGTACAACTTCGTATCTTCAACAGAGTCGGCCAAATTCTGAACCAAAGCACCCATATCTGCGTACATAGCTTTAGTCTTAGACATTTCCTCAATTTGAATTTCGTACATCGAATTCAATGTTGATAAATTCTCAGTCATTTTTTGCAAATGTGCACCTGCTGAAGATCCTTGATCTGCGTGTGAAGTTAAACCAGTCAAAGATGCTGACGCTGCTTCATATGTTGATGCCAATTTAGACACTTTATCAGACGCATCTTTCAAATTGTCAGCGTATGATGTACTTGCAGAAGCAGCAGAGGTCACATCAGCCATTTGCTTAGCATTTGAGCTGAATGTTCTCATACCTTCTCCAAGACTTGCAATTAAATCACTATCAATTTTAGCCTCTTCTAACATGCCATCTAACTGAGCTGAAACCCCACCTTTGGAGTTTCGTAAATTTTTCTTAGCGTCTTCTGGTAAGGCCAATTCCGGATATACCAAAGACCAATCTGGTTCTTCATGTATCGGTTCGAAAGCAGAGAAAAAGAAAATCACAGCCTCAGTACTCAAACCTACAACAAGTAGAAAAGACGCAAACGGCCAGTGCTGAATTTTAAACATCGCTCCAATAATAACGACAGCCGCTCCGATTCCGTACAACTTCGCCATAAATTTTTTCCAAGCTTTACTTCCAGGTTTCATTGATTTTAGATTTTAAATTATTATTTGGTTTAATTGGTTTTCAAATTTATTCAGAAGCCATGTTCCAATCTTCTCTTGGACCTGACTTCCCTCTTCCAAGATAGCTCATAACACAACGGAAACCGATGTATGATTTTGCGGTATCTTGATATTCGTAACTACGTGTACCACACTGAATGAACCAACTGATGTCTTTCCATGAACCACCACGAATCACCTTTCTCTTCAGTGCATGCGGATCATCTTTTTTAGCTTTATAATTGTACTCTGGATTTAAATCATGCACAAATTCATAACCCGACTCAAGATATGCCGTATTGGTCCACTCTGCAACGTTTCCAGCCATATTGTACAAGCCATAACCGTTTGGAGAATAAGATGCAATAGGCACAGTGTGCACGCCCATATCATCTGGATAGTCCCCTCTCATAGGCTTGAAGTTCGCCAAAGGACAACCAAGATAATTGCGTGTGTAAGGACCGCCCCATGGGTATTCTTCATTTGAAAGACCTCCACGTGAAGCGAATTCCCACTCTGCCTCTGAAGGCAGTCTAAAGCGTTGTACAAAGGTTTCACCGTTCTGGTGTTTCCATTCATTCAATAATTGTGTTCTCCATACGCAGAAAGCTTGACACTGACCCCAGGTTACACCCACCACTGGGTAATCATCATAGGCTGGATGCCAGAAATAGGTTTCAGCAAGCTGTGTATTATCAGAATAAGTGAAGTCATGCACCCATACTAAGGTGTCAGGATAAATTGGAATTTGTTCTTCGATTACAAACTGATCTCGACTCTGATGCACCTTTACAGAATGCAATTGATCCAATTCATTGGTAGTACCAGTTTCCACTGATCTATTTCTCTTTTTCGCCGCCTCTTGAAGGTCAATCCAATAGTACTTAAAATTCAATTTCTCTGCCTTCACTTCAGGTCTATCATAAAATTTAGCATCCCCAGTCCAGTAGAATTCATTGTAGATTTTCTCATAGATGTCTGCATTCATCATGTCAATCGGCTCTTCCCAAGCTAGTTTCACCCCATCACTATAGAATTCTGTGAAATCCATATTCGCCTTTTGTGCAGCAATTTCTTCTCCTAGAGCATCAAATCCGTCGTCTTCACCAACACCGTATACGAACTCTTCATTTAATCCTTCACGAACCAAATAATCACGCATCAACGAATCTTTCACCCAATAAACGAATTGGCGGTATTCATTGTTTGAAATTTCATGCTGATCCATGTAAAACGGAGAAATGGTTACCGTTTTAGATTTTGTGGTCAGACCTCCGACTAAGTCGCGGTCATTTGGACCCATAGTGAAGGAACCATAATGAATATAGTTCATTCCATAAGGATTCACTTGCACCCATTCTTCTCTTGGATAAACTCCTACCAATTCACCGGCAGGACCTGAATAACAACCAGAGAGAACTACAATGGCTGCGAAAAACGCAAAAAGTGATTTTTTCATGATTTCCTAATTTAACGGGTTAAACTTTGTTGGGCTTGGTTTAACGTATTTATAACTACAGACAGATTCATTTTATTGCACAACCGATTATAATTGGCGAGGATCACCGCTAATTCTACGAACGGGCGTCTTTCCAATATTAAATTGATAGGTTAAAAACAACTCATGTGAGCCTGCACTGTAATTTCTTATTTCACTCAGTGTAATGTCGTAAGAGTATCCAACTTTAAATCCGTGCTCGTAAGTCATTAAACCTTTTTGAATGGTATTCAAATCCATTTGAAATCCTAACATGGGAGCAATTGCATCACCAGGTCTGAAGGCCAAACCACCCCAAAGCTGATTGTTCCAAAGTACGTTGGCATTAACATCAATTGCAGGAGAAGCTTTCATGTCTGTTTTGATTAAAGCATTGCTACGCAAAACCAAACCGTTCGGAAGCTCATAATTGTATCCTCCCATAACGTAAATATGCCTTGCACTTGCAAAACCTAAGTCGTTCAAAGCAGTAGCCGGCAAGTGAGTGGCACTCACTCCCGCATAGTATTTATTCGGATTGTAGAACATTAATCCTGCAGCCATATCAAAACCACCTTGAGAGATTCCATTGATTGGAATATTGGGATCAGTAGGATCTATTGCTATCCAACTGTTCCCTAAACTCTTGCTTAATAAACCAACTTGAACACCACCAGACAAAAAGTTGTCACCGATGGGTTGATGAAATGAAGCAGATAAACGAGCGAATTTATTTTGCTCTTGTCCTAAGACTTCAGTCATGAAAGAAGCTCCAATACCTACTGTTCTACCTGCTACGCTTGCGTAACCGTTGTAGTTAAACAAATACGTTTTTGGATCTCTTTCAAATCCGTCCCATTGGTCACGGTGAAAGGCTTGAACCTGATGCATTCTGTCCATACCAGCAGCAGCCGGATTGAATGAAAGACGATCAAACATCCACATTGTAAACTGCGGATCTTGCTGTCCCGTACTACTCAGGGCTGCTGAGAAAACAAATAATGAAAGATAAAATTTCTTCATTGGTTTTTTGGTTTATCATGTCTCAGACGATATTTTGGGTATATCTGAGTTTGCTAAAATAGAAAAACTCATTGAAAAACCAAAAAAAATAATCACTTTTCAATTATTAGTAGACTTGAGAATGCTTAATTGTCTATATTCCAAATACTTAATATTTTTGCATAACTTTAAGCAAACTTGAAATCTCAAGATAATTAAACCAATTTTTGATAGACTTTCCACCATCGATCAGGAACTTCTTGGTTCGATGCAATAATAAAATCCTGATAACTACATGGTACCAAATGATGTCTCATTTGGTTTTCCTTAGGTCCTGCAGGATACTGCACTTCAAGCCACCATCTATTGGTTAAATGACTTTTATAGAAAACCATTTCCTCACCGTTATCGTCAACCATCACAATGTATTTCTCACAATCTGAAATAGCTCCTCTTGGGTAATCGCCCATGCGTGCATGAAAGCCATCAATAACAAACCAAATCAATTGTGCCACCAATTTCGCGCCCTGATTTCGAATATCCAGTTGCTCATTGTAGTTGTAAAAGCCAATACTCGAGAGTCGCTCACTTAAGCCAGCATATCTTGCCATTTGCGCTGCTTCATTTCCAAAAAAACCATTTGGTCCGGCAGTATTCGCCGCTGGCATCTCAGAAAACCGAATGGAACTTACATCAAAACTTATCATGTCTGCGTATCGAATTACAGGTTCAGATTGAGCTAAATCTTGTTGCATTTCTCCCAATCGATGGGTATCAAAATACATCTTCTCCATCAACTCAAGTACTGCTTTTTGATTGTAATACCTTTGGTTTCCAACATTCGCGTAATTGAAGAGGAAATTTGGTCGATGTAGAATCACGCTATTCAAATATCCCGATGCTGAATGATCATTCGGGGATGTACCGAAATCGAGGGAGTGATCAATTGTTACAATATTTACGGTTTGCTCCAAATCTTCATAACCCTTATACTGGCCAAAAGTAAGGTCTTGTGACCCGCCGATAATGATTGGTAAGACGTTCGCTTTCACACATGCCTTGCAGACTTGAGAGAGTGCGAAATACGTATCTTCCACCCGCTCACCTGGCAGAATATTTCCTAAATCAACAATTTTTGTGAAGTCATCAAACGGAGTTAGTTTGAAAAATTCTGATCGAATGATATCTGGTCCATTGGCTATTCCCTCCCCTTCTTCAAAGTTTCTTGATTCCAACACACCCAACAAAGCGATTTGCTTTCCAGCAATACTTTGCTCATTGTCATATAACTCCACTTGTTTCGTGAACAATGAACTTTCTGGCGTGTCCCAATATGCAGATTGAACTAAAAAAACCGATAAATCCATTTCACGAATCTACTGGCCCCACCTCTCATTTTTGCAAGGGAGTAAAAATGATTTCAACAACATGACGATTATTTCTTCTTTTTAGTCGCCGCCTTTTTGGCTGCAGCTTTTTTCGCTGGGGCCTTTTTCGCTGCGGCTTTTTTGGCTGCGGCTTTTTTCGGAGCAGGTTTTCTTGAAGCCGCTTTCTTCGTTGCTTGCTCCATCTGCTCTTCCATAATCTGTTGTGCTTCCGCCCAAGTTATTTCACTCGGCTCTGCCCCTTTCGGAAGCTTGAAATTCAAATTTCCAGATTTCAAATAAGGACCAAATCGGCCGCGAATAATTTGAACATTTTCATCTTCAGCGAATGTTTTAATGAGGTTCGCGTTTACTCCATTGATTTTATCTTCAAGCAACTGAATTGCGCGAGGTAATTCAATTGTAAACGGATCGTCGCCCTCTTTCACTCGCAAAGAGGCAAAGGTTGATTTGAACTTCACATAAGGTCCGAACCTTCCTAAACCAACCATAACAGGTTCGCCATTCCATTCACCAAGGTGCTTAGGCATTTTGAACAAAGTAAGAGCATCTTCTAGCGTTATGGTGTTAATGCTTTGACCCGGACGCAGTGAAACAAATTTTTTATCTGTATCTTCTGCATCACCCAATTGAATCATAGGGCCAAAACGACCAATTCGCGCACTAACGCGCTTGCCGGTTGCAGGATCATTACCCAATTCTCTTTCCCCAGATGCTCGCGAAGCCTCTTGTTTTGTTCTTTCTACCGTTTCATGGAAGGGTGAGTAAAATCGATGCAGCATGTCTTTCCAATCCATCTTTCCCTCAGCAATGATATCAAACTCCTCCTCCACTTTGGCAGTAAATCCAAAGTCAACAATGGACGGAAAATATTCAACAAGGAAATCATTTACAACACGACCAATATCGGTAGGGAACATTTTTGATTTTTCTGCACCCGTGTTTTCATGGAGTGTATTGTCTTGAATTTGATCATTGGTCAAAATCAATTGAACGTAGGCTCTTGGCGTGCCGTCCTGATCACGTTTTTCAACATACTCCCTTGCTTGTATGGTGGAAATTGTAGACGCATAGGTTGAGGGTCGGCCAATTCCCAACTCTTCCATTTTCTTTACCAAACTCGCTTCCGAATACCGCGGTGGCTTTTGTGTAAACTTTTGAGTTGCTACAAGTTCTTTTAATGGTAAAATTTGTCCTTCCATAATGGGAGGTAACATTCCGCTTTCCTCAGAATCATCATCATCCTTACCTTCTGAGTATACCTTAAGGAAACCTTCAAACTTCACCACTTCGCCCTTTGCTACGAGTTCTTCTTTTCGGGTTGAAATTTGAATTGTGGCGGTTGTTTTTTCCAATTCTGCATCAGCCATTTGACTTGCTAAAGTTCTCTTCCAAATTAAATCGTACAATCTTTTCTCGTTTGCATCGCCATCAATGGTATGTTTTGACATATCAGTAGGGCGAATGGCTTCGTGTGCTTCCTGTGCACCTTTACTCTTAGTTTGAAAGCTTCGCTCTTGAGCAAATTGAAGTCCATAAGACTGCACAATTTCATTTTTAGCAGCTTCTCTTGCGAAATCAGAAAGATTTACACTGTCCGTTCTCATGTAGGTTATTTTACCACTTTCATACAATTTCTGAGCAATGGTCATGGTGGCCTTTACAGAAAAACCCAACTTTCTTCCTGCCTCTTGTTGTAATGTTGAGGTGGTAAACGGAGCAGAAGGAGTTCTTTTCGCTGGTTTGGTTTCAATTTGAGAAATGGTATAATCGGCACCCTTGCAATCATTCAAAAAAGCGTTCGCATCTTCCTTTCCACCCAACTTTCCAGTGTAATCTGCTTTGAGCACCACTCCACCATCAAGGTGAAAAAAACCTCTTAGGCCAAAGTATGTGCTGGCCGCAAATGCTTCTATCTCTCTTTCACGATCTACAATCAGCCGTACGGCTACACTTTGAACCCGACCTGCTGACAAGGAGCCTTTAACTTTCTTCCACAATACCGGTGACAGTTCAAATCCCACAATACGATCAAGGATTCTTCGTGCTTGTTGCGCATTCACCAAATCCATGTCAATGGTTCTTGGTTTTTCTATGGCTCCTAAAATTGCCTTCTTCGTAATTTCAGAAAAAACAATTCTCTTCGTACGCTTTTCGTCTAACTTCAATGCTTCCAATAGATGCCAAGAAATGGCCTCTCCTTCGCGGTCCTCATCCGTTGCTAACCAGATCAATTCCGCTTTATCTGCAAGTTTTTTGAGTTCTTTAATTGTTTCCTTTTTATCGGCAGAAATTTCGTAAACCACTTCAAAATTGTTCGCTGGATTCACTGCCATGTCCTTCTTTGGAAGATCACGAATATGACCAATGCTCGATTTGACCACGTAGTCTTTACCGAGGTATCCTTCAATTGTTTTTGCCTTGGCAGGCGACTCCACAATGACTAAATTTTTGGCCATATTTTTAATTTGAATGGTCGCAAAGGTATATTTATTTTTTTCTTTCAAACCAAACTAGTTCATTCTTAAAAATTCTTGTTTCTTTGAAATAGACTATTTTTGTCACTCATTTCAAACCAGCCAAACACTGTGGAAGAAAAAAAAATACTTGAAAACAGACAAGGTGAAGTTTTCACTTCGTCGAACACCAACTCATCACCGGTAAGAAAAAAATTACTCCTTGAAAGTTACGGATGTCAAATGAATTTTTCCGATTCGGAAATCGTAGCCTCCATCTTATCTGAAGCGGGTTATACAACAACCAAAGAAATTGAAGAAGCAGATGTAGTTCTTTTGAATACTTGTGCTATTCGTGATAACGCGGAGCAGCGCATTCGTCACAGATTAGACCACCTCAAAAGTGTCAAGAAAAAAAATCCAGACATGGTTGTTGGTGTGTTGGGCTGCATGGCTGAGCGACTGAGAGAAAAATTGTTGGAAGAAGAGAAATTGGTTGATTTGGTTGTTGGTCCGGACGCATATCGAGACATACCTCGGTTAGTGGAACAAGTTGAACATGGCAGCAAAGCTGTAAATGTGCTTTTAAGTCGGGAAGAAACGTATGCGGAAATTTCTCCTGTTCGAATTGACTCCAATGGCGTGACCGCGTTCATCTCAATCATGCGTGGTTGTGATAACATGTGCTCATTCTGTGTGGTTCCATTCACAAGGGGAAGAGAACGAAGTCGAGATCCAAAAACCATCATCAATGAAGCCACTGATTTATTCAATAAAGGGTATCGTGAGGTCACTTTATTGGGACAAAATGTTGATAGTTATAAATGGAATATAACTTCGAAAGGTGAGGTTATTCAACCCGATGAGCCAACTGTAAATTTTGCTCAATTGCTTGCTCAAGTTGCAGAAGTTAGTCCGGAACTGCGTGTTCGATTTTCAACCTCGCATCCAAAAGACATGACCGATGAGGTCTTGGACACCATGGCCAAATATGAAAATATTTGCAATTACATTCATTTGCCGGTGCAAAGCGGAAATTCCGATGTGTTGAAACGAATGAATCGTGGATACACCAGAGAATGGTATTTAGACAGAATAGCAGCCATACGACGCATTATTCCGGGTTGTGCCATAAGTACAGATGTCATTGCAGGCTTCTGCGATGAGACCGAGCAGGAACATCAAGACACTCTGAGTTTAATGAAAGAAGTGGGTTATGACATGGCATACATGTTCAAATACTCAGAACGCCCAAAAACACTTGCCGAAAGAAAATATGAAGACAATGTAGCCGAGGAGACGAAAGGAAGACGTCTAACCGAAATCATTGACCTTCAAATGCAGTCGGCTTCTTTGCGAACGAAACAACACATTGGTAAAATTCAAAAAGTTCTTGTTGAAGGCGTGTCTAAAAAGTCAGATGCACATCATTACGGAAGAAACTCAGAAAATGTGGTGGTGGTTTTTCCGAGAGGAAACAGCCGCATTGGTGAATACGTGCATGTGCAAAATGTAGATGCCACATCGGTTACTTTAATCGGAGAAATCGTTCATTAAGTCCGATGTATAAAATCACGTCTGACATTTTGTCTGATTTCTTACCTTTGTTTATTCTTTGCTTACACCTGCGACATGGAAATTCAATCTATTAAAACCCGATTTGGAATAATTGGAAACGCCCCTTCCTTGAATCGTGCGTTAGATATTGCATCCCAGGTTGCATCGACCAACATGTCTGTTTTAATTACTGGGGAAAGCGGAGTGGGTAAGGAAAATATCCCGAAAATTATTCATCATTTGAGTGCGCGCAAGCATGGTCCATACATTGCGGTTAACTGCGGTGCCATTCCAGAAGGGACCATTGACAGTGAGCTATTCGGACATGAAAAAGGGTCGTTTACAGGTGCGCATGATTCGCGCAAAGGATATTTTGAAGAGGCCGATGGAGGAACCGTTTTTTTGGATGAGGTGGCTGAGCTTCCTCTTGGCACGCAGGTTCGACTTTTACGCGTATTGGAAACAGGTGAGTACATCCGAGTTGGTTCGTCTAAAGTTCAAAAGACCAATGTGCGGGTTGTGGCAGCTACCAATGTAAATTTTGGAAACGCCATACAAAATGGACGATTCCGAGAAGATTTATTTTACAGATTGAATCAAGTTCCTGTTCAAATGCCGGCTTTGAGAGACAGGGGTGGCGATGTTGGTCTCTTATTTAAAAAATTTGCAACTGACTTTGCTGAAAAATACCATGTTCCTGTATTGCAGTTAGATGATTCAGGACTTCAATTTATAGGTCAATACCGTTGGCCTGGAAATATTCGACAATTAAAAAATATTACGGAGCAGATTTCATTGTTAGAATCGAACCGTATCATTGGAGCCGAGAC
>Ga0194116_10007989_pt1 | contig 10807 bp, 9 predicted proteins | sample TA2MahsurfametaG_4_FD_148617 | JGI IMG/M metagenome (GOLD analysis project Ga0194116, IMG submission 148617) | Freshwater microbial communities from Lake Tanganyika, Tanzania - TA2015008 Mahale S9 surface | ecosystem: Environmental > Aquatic > Freshwater > Lake | place: Tanzania: Lake Tanganyika... | reverse complement strand
AATATAAATTATTAATATAAATTAATCATAAATATTTGTTAAAAATTTTTATCAATATTTATTTGCGACGTGACCTATAATTTAACTAAATAAACTAACAACTTTAATGATTGTCTAATTTATTCAACTCAAAATTTTTATATTTATTGAAAAGAAGATGAAATAATTAATAGATATATCTTATAAACTAAAATTGAAGAGGCCAAATTTTTATTAATTCTTTTTTTGCTTTATCATCACTCATCCATTTCAATATGGATTCCAGTAAGAATCTAAAAATATTGAAATATTATAAAAAATTTAATACTTTTATTTAAATTAATTTTGAATTTTTTAAAACTTTTTGTCAAAAACAAAATAAAATTACTTTTTGTTAATTTTCCATTTATTAAAAATGTCTTGCTTTGAAAGAATGTTATTTATTCTGAGCTCATTAAGAAGCATTGTAACGCAAGGTAAAATTGAAACCTGTTTTGTAAGAATACTGGGCTTCTGTACGAAAAATTTTTGAAAATTCTAAATGATTTAAAAATAAAATTTTGAAATTCAAGATAGAGTTCATTTTTTATTCAAAAATACATATGATAGATAATTTTTTTATAAAAAAAAATTCTCAATATTTTATTATAAATATTTTTTGATTATTTTCATTTTAATACATACCTTTAAACTTTCAAATATCTTTCCTTCCAGTAAGAGTTTTGCAAAATATCTAAAATAATTATCATCAGTTTTTCTCATCTCCACAAGAATATTTGGAATTTCCCAGCTTTTATATCCATATTTCATATTAATATAACAGTAAATAGCATCATTATTCTTATCATAATAGGGTTCTGAAAGCATGTTAGATAGATTAAGAGAATATTTAACCAAATCTCCCCCAATATCATAAAGCCACTCAGGCTTGATGATTGTGTTAATATTCATAAAAATTTTATTTTCTTTTATGATTTCTTTATATATAACATATTCTGGAGAAGCCAAATTATTTCCTACATTTGCTGATTTCAAATTGCTTCTAAAAGCAACACTAAAAGGATGAATATGAATTTCCTCATTGTTTTCATTAGATTCGTAAATAAGTCTTTTTTGAGTAGTAATTTCTTTTTCATTAGACAATTTATCATATATAATTTTTTTCCTAGCGATATTATCCAAATAGCCGCTTAACAATATTTGAGAGAGTGTTATTTGTTCCTCTTTATTGGGAATCTTTGCTATTTTTAAATTAATTTCGTGAGCATCTTTTTTAAATATTTGTGATGAAATTCTAATCAATTGCTCTAATAAATCTAGCATTTCTTTGAATTTTTTATTATTTAAACAGAATTTTTCGCAGAATAAGTCAATGACTTTATTTATTTCTTTATTTGTATTGTATTGGAAAAAGTTATTCTCAATGTGTTTATTATTAATATTTAATATTTGTATTTTAGAGTCTTTATCTTGAGATGCCTTTGGTATGTTTTTATCGAAAGAAATAAAGAAATATAAAATCAAGTTCATTAAAGTAATTGGATCTGAATTTAATGATATTAATTTATCATCTAAGATATCTCTGATGCTTTTTGGAGTCTTTTTCTCAGGCTTTTTGTGTGTATTTAACGAGTTTTCTATTTCTTCTTTTAATAAATCATCTTTTTCAGCATTGAGATTATTGAATTTTTCATATTTTAGTTCGCTATCGAATAAACTTTCAATACTAAGAAGTGAGCTCAGAATCAATCCATATGTTATCATATTCAACTAAAAATAATTATTTTATTTCATAAATAGAAAGAATCAAATTTTTAAGTAAAAATCATTAGACAAATCTTTTCAAATTTAAACTCCATCTTAAATGAAAATTATATTATTATATGAATTTACCTTATTAGAGAGAATTAAAATTCTAGCAAGTCTAGGAATAATAGGAAATTTGATCATTAATTTTCCGACTTCAGTAATATCAGTATCATCATCATATTTGATTTGATCTTCATTAGATTTTCCAAGTTTATTAAGCTCATTTTCGGCTAATTTTGCTTTTATGAGATTTTTGCTTTTTGAATCTAAAGCTCCAATCAAAAGCAAATGTCGGAGGGCTTTATCAACAAATTCTTTTTCCGGTTTTGTTAGAAAAGGGAATTTATTTATATCTCTAACATCCAAAGACTGATTTTATTTAAGAAAATAAATCTACTTAAAAATTGCTTTTTAAATTACCTTTAAATATAAAATTGTTTGATCTAAAGGAGATGACACTATTTGCGGTTCTGTAAATTTATCCATTTTGCTGAATAAACCATTTGAATATAGTCTATAGCAAAAGCCAGCACATGTTCTACCAGCTCTTCCAGTCCTTTGTTCGGCACTTGCTTGTGAAATCCATTCGACTTTGAAACTTGAGAAACTCAACCCTGCTTTAAAAATCTAGTAATTACAATTGATTTTTTAAAATTATTTGAATATTATTTCTTTAATTAGCCCAAAATAATAAATGAATTGAATTTTTAATATTTATTTTAATAATAGAAATTATAATAAAAAGACAATTCTGAAAAATATATAAATAATTATACTCTTTTTTTGGCTTTTCCGCTATCCACTACATATCTTATATTTGGAATTGTAAGTGATGTCTCTGCAATATTTGTTGAAACAACTATTAATCTTGAATTAGGATCTAATTTTTGAAAAATTTTCATCTGCTGTTCTTTAGTCAATGAAGAAAACAAAGGTAAGACAATAGCTGGTTTATATGTGAATTTTGCTTTATTTTCTTCTAAATCAATTTCAGAGTTTTCATCTTTTTGAGGATTACTATCGAAATTATCTAGATCATCATTTTCTATTATTAGGTCTTCTGGTCTTTTATCGCATTTATTAATTGCATCTTTCAATACTTCTATTCCCTCTAAATTTTGTGTGATTTTTTCAACAGAAATTTTATTCTTATGTTCTTCAATAGCAGTTTCCGTTTGATTATTCGTTTCAAATTCATTCTTTAAAAAACCAGTATCAACATTATTTTCTTGATTATTAGACACTTCTTTGTTTAAATAATTTTGATGTTCAAGATTTCTTTTGTTTTCAAGAATTTCCTTTTCTTCAATATCTTTATTAAAATTCTCATTATCGCCAAAATTTTTGTGATTATTTTTTTCAATAACTATTTCTTTCCCTGCATTAATCACTTCTGGATTTTCTTCAAATTCTTTCCTAAGTTTTTCACAAAGCTTCAAAATCTCTTGCTTTCCTGTTAAAAAGACTAAAACATCTCCTGGAGGCAATTTCCTATGAATTTTGCATGTCATTTTAAACGCTTGATCTAAATAATCCATTTCCGTTCTTTTTAAATGATGAACTGTAACAGGAAATCTCCTTGCTTCAACTTTAATAAATGCAGGTTTTGGATTAAAAACATTACTCTCTAAAAATTCATCAACACGCATAGTCGCTGACATAATTACTATTCTAAGAGGTTTTACTTCTTTCTCATTTACTTTAATCTTATTTTTGCTCAATAAATACCTTAATTTTACTGCCTGTGAAAGTAAACCAATTATGATATCAGTATTTATAGTTCTTTCATGAGCTTCATCAATAATAACAACTGAATATTTAAGCAAAAAACTATCACTTTCTATCTCCTTTAGCAAAATACCATCAGTTAAGTACTTAATCACTGTTTTCTCCGAAAAATGATAAGAGTCATATCTAATCTGATATCCAACTTCATCTGCAAGTTTGCAATTCATTTCAATAGCTACACGAGAAGCAAGAGATATAGCTGCGACCCTTCTTGGTTGTGTTATTGCTATAGCACCAAAGGAACTAGTGTATCCATACTCATATAAAAATTGAGGTATTTGAGTTGACTTGCCTGAACCTGTTTCTCCACAAACAACTGTGCATAAATTGTGATTAATTTGATCCATTATTTCTTGTTCATATTTAACAATAGGTAAATTTAAGCGTTCAGATTGTATCTGTGATTTACGCTCAATTAATTTTATGTGCGTTTTCTCTGGAATTTCTAAATTAGTAATCATAGCATCCTCTCCAAATTCATTATAAAATAAATTATTTCGAAGCTCTTCTAGCTTCTCGATTTCCTCTTCTCGAAGTCTGTATTGTTTTATTTCAGATAAAATTTTATTCTTTTCTTCGCTGGAAATATCCATTAGGCTTTTTTTAGTATTAATACAATTATCTTTATCTTTAATATAATTCATACTTGAATCAAGCTTTCCTGTTAATTTATTAACTAAATCGTTTTTAGAATACATTTCATTTAGACTTAGATTAAGTTTATTTCTTCTTGTATCTTCATCTAGATCACTATCAGAGAAATCAGAAGAAGATGCACTATTTTTTTCATTTTCTTCAGATTCAAATTCTTCTTCTTTTGCAATTCTTTTAATATTTTTATCATTTGACATTTTCCTTTTTTTCCCAAGGTTTTTAGAAGACTCTAATAAATCTACTATCTTACGATCTTCTTGATTATTATGATTTTGTAAAGACTTTAGAATTTTTTCTCTTTGTTGATTTTTTATTTTTTTGTTAAGTAAAGTCTCATTTTTCCTTTTCATTTGTTTAGCTTTTGTGGAACTAATAGCAACTTCTTTCTTATATTTTATATTTTTATTTTTTTTATCTTTTTCATTTGTCATATGGTTTTGAACAAAATTTCTGTATTGCTCTATTGTTTCTATTTTATTCTCGATAAGAAATTCTTCAGATACTTCTGTTCCTACAAGCTTTTTTAGTTCTTCATCCATTTATCTATTTAAGAATGAAATAAATTAAGATTTTCCTTGAAATATTTTTGAATTTAAAATTTGATTCTTATTTAAAATTGTAATTTAAAATAATTGATGGAAGAAAACATAAATTTCCAAGAGGGGAATAATTTAAACTGTTTAAAGAATGGTAAAAAATATTGCTTAAATAAGATGTAAATTTATCTGAAATATTGATTAATGCTAAAAGGTTTGAGATAATTGACTATGATTATGATAAATGTCTTTTAACATTGCTAGGAGTAATAAGTATTTAAGTTATTGTTAATTTAGTTTTTTTTAAATTGTAAAAGCAATTGGAATTTTTTTATTTTTAAAAGGTTAAAATATTATAGATAAACCTAATGAAGACAATACACAAAATTTTATTTTAAGAATCAAAAAAAAAGAATTTGAAATATTAAATTATAGAAATAGTATCGAGAATTTGGATTATAAAATCTCTTTAGAATCGCTAATAACTGAAATCCATAATAACTCAAATATTATATTTAACAATGATATTTATTTTAAATTACTAGGAAAATCTAATAAAGAAAACAGCTTAAAAATTGATTTAATTTTCCCAGCTGATAAGAAAGTTATTGATAAATATAAACAAAAAAAATATGTTCTTTTTGTCGAATCCTTTGAAACCTATGTGAATAAAACAAAACAATTTATTGATTCTATCGATCCAAATCATACAAAATGGATAGAGAATGCTCTTCACAATAATGCAGAGAAAGTATTATTTGATATCCCAAATGAATTTATTATTCTGAAAGATTATAATACTGTTGATAATAAAGATATCTTGAATTGCTTAGGATTACCATATTTAAAAATAAAGTGTCTACGAGATTTAGATGGTAGTCACATCCCTTTATTAGAAAAATTTTATAACGAAGGGGTATTGATTTATTATATTTCTTCTATTAAAAAATTAATTTCAACAAATAAAATGTTTAAAAAAAAGAGAATTTATCTATTTTCCAAGTTATTAGATTTTATTCACTTAAAAATACATTTTAAATGAAACAATTGAGAATAATGGGCATTTTAAATTAATTAATATATAATGTCGATAATATTATTATTAAAATAGAGACAGAACTTAGCTAAAATTTTCAAAACTGAAATAGACCAAATAAGAGCATTTGTGCATTATCAGCCTACATTTTACCATTTTCATGTGCACTATCTAAGCTTAGATCTAGAATCAAATTCTATTCAAATAAATAGAGCCCATGATCTATTCGGAATAATCCAAAATCTAAAATTAGATTCAGATTATTATAAAAAGGTTGATATCAAATATGTTTTAATAGAAAATAGTTTACTCTACAATCACTTATATAGTTAAATCTCAAATGATTTAAATAATTAAAAATAATTATTATATGAATATTTAATATAATGAAATTTTGAATTCCCAATTAATATTTCAGATTAAAATTATATTAAATTTCAATGAAAAATACCATTGAAAAAAAATTATTAACAATCTTATAAGAGATTAAATTGATAGTTAAAACAAATTTATTAAAAACAATTATCGAAAAAATTCAATTTAGATTCATACGTAAATTTTTATAAATGAATAATCAATTTTTACAAGAATCTATCTTAGAGATTTCTTCTGAAAAGAATAAAAAATTGACGGAAGAGGATTTTATGACAAATAATCAAGTTATTAATGAAAATTTAAATAATACCGAAAATTCAGACTTTTATTCGATTCAATTTAAATCAAAAGAAAAAAGCAAATCTTATTTTATAGCGGATTCTGAAATTAAAGACAAAAGCACTTTTCTAATTGAAAACAATGAAAAAAATTTAATTGACACGTCCACAATACGTTCCATATGCCAAGATATTGTAGAAAAGCAGGATTTAAATCCATATGAAAGTAGAAATTATTTGGAGAATAATAATTCGAATATTTTTTCAATAATTCCAAAATTTAACGAAAATGTAAATTCAATTAAACAGCATGATAAAAGTATTTCTTCAAGTGATAATTTTGTAGAAATAAACTTTTCTCCAAATGGTCAAATAATCAATAATATTAATAATAAAACAAGCAATTTTTTTCAAGATAAAAATTCAAAGCAAGCTTCTATGAAAGAGAGCATAAAAAACAAAAGTCAAATATATGGAAATTTCAACTTGTCAAATAAAATGGAAGATCAAAAATCTAAAATTCTCGAAAAATCGTTAAAAAGCAGAGTTTCTATTAATGACTCACAAAATAATGAAGATATCAAAATTTATGAAGATTGCGAAGATATTATTATAAACAATACAAAAAAATCAAATGCAACAGGAAAATTCAAAAATGAAAATTCTGATTTAGATCAATTAGTAGATAATGATCATTATAATCAATCGAAAGAAAGTGATTTTACAAAAGTTAGCAATGATGATCATTTTAACAAAGAAGAACTAGATAAACAAATAGAATCAGAACGTGAAAATTATTTAGCACGGAAATTAGATGAAATAAAAGAAAAAATTATAATATCTGATGATAATATAATTTGTAGTAAGTGTTTCAATGAAATTAATTTAGAGGAATTACTTAATAATGAAAACTGTAAAATTTGCGTAGAGAAGGGAATAGAGAATAATAAAAATAATGAAGTTAACTTAGAAAAAAAATTCAAAAATATTTTAGAGGCTGAAAATATAGAAGTTCATTTAAAAGAAAAGTTTTTTTCTAATGAAGAAAAAGAATCCAGTAAAGATGAAGAAATTAGGGCAGGCTTTTATAATGAAGATTCAGATGCTGATTATGTTTCTAGTGAAAGCGAAGATGAGAAATTAAAGGAATCAAAATATAAATTCATAATAGATAAAGAACATCTAGAAAGCACTCGAAGAAAAAGAAGAAAGTCGAAAACAATTGAGGAAATTGAGGAGTTTATAAATAAAAAAAAATGGCATAGTGGGAAAAACAATAATATTATGAATATCTTTAATATTAAGAAAAATAAAATTGGAAATCAAAAAGATTCAGAATATTTGGTAAATTATATTAAAAACAAATATACGCAAAATAATATCAAAGAAGAAAATGTTAGAAAAAATTCTCATGAAAAAGAATTTTTTGATATAGAAGAAAATACTCAGAATCAAGAAGAAAACATTAAAAAGGGTAAAGATAAAAATGCTTATGATGAAAGCGAGATTCTCGATTATTCTTCTTCTAATCGAAAATCAAAAAATAAAGAAAGCGAGTTCACTTTTAATAATCAAACAGCAAAAATTAACAATATCAATAATTTAAATTTAGGAAACTCTAAAAACAAAAAATTCGAATGGTTAAATGATTCACATAAAGAAAAAGGAATAAAAACTGCTGCTGATTCTAATTACCAAAGCAAATTAAAAAGTTTTCTAGATCCATTAAATTTACCTGAATCAGTTAAAAATAGCAGCATGAATTCAAAAATCTCATTTGATATTTATCCCAAAAGTACAAAGGAAATTGCAACTCTTTATTTTAAAAAATATAAAAAGGAAAATGATGATAAGCTCCTCAAAAAAATATTAAAAATTGCAAAAAGGAAGGAATTATCAGATAGAAAAAAATTTGGATTAGTTGATGAAAATTTAGACTCAATTTCTCATGTAAAATCAGAATCTATAAAGAATATTTTTAAAAAAATCAGAAGAGATAAAATAAGAAAACTTAAAAATAAGAAAGCAAATAATGAAAACGATTCCAGAAGCATTAATGAATCTACTGAGAGTAATGTTGATAACAATACAAATGAAAAAACTTCATCATTACATCAAAGAAAAAAGAATTCAATGAATATTAAAAATAACCATAGAATTAAAGAAGAGGTCCAAAGGAAATTATATGCTTCTGCAAAAGAAACCGATGAAGTTGTTAGAAATAAATTTGGATTTTGCAGTTGTTGCTGTAGAGATAAAAATGAAAATACAAAAAATAATTGCATTATTTATTAATTATTCATTCAATATGATTTTGTCTTTGTTATTGTATAAAAATAACATTCTCCTAAATATATAGATAAATAATTTTTAATTAATTTCATTCTAAAAATCCCCAATTGAATATTTGAAAAATTTAAATTTGAAATAAATATCAAAAATTTTACTTTTTTTTACAAAATAAATGTATGTACTTTTAATTATTAAGTTATAATATTTTTATAGATAATTCATGAAAAAATAAAAGTTATTTTTTAATATATGTATTAATATTTTCAATATCAATAGAAAGTATAAATACAAATATTAATAACAATAAATTCTTTATTTATTAATCAAATGCGAAATTATAATTTATTTTATTAAATAAAAACTCAAATACAAAAATTTATCTATTAAATGCTTATTTAGCTTTAGCTTTTTTTTTTCCTTTTTTTCCTTTACCTTTTTTTCCTTTCTTTTTCTTCGGCTTCTTTCTCTTTCTCATTAATTTGTAATATTCCTTACACATGTCTTTACTCATTCTTTCATCAACTTTGAATCGCCAAATATGCTTGCAAGTATCAGTAGTCAAAGCTTCTCTCATGATGATCTCCATATCTAATAAAAATCATAAATGAACATACTTCGTGTTTCAAAAAAATCATTTTAATATTTAAAATAGTATTTTTATTTCAAATTTATTTAAAAACAAAACAAAATTTTCTGGAATTTTTTAATTTAATAAAAAAAATATCAAACTGAAAAGCTAAAGAAAAAGTTATATTTATTAGGATTTGGAAATTACCATCATTACAAAACATATTGAAATTGAAATAATAGCATCCTAAAGTGGTATTTGCTTGCATCAACCTAGCAATTAGCAAAGCTAAGTCAGGATCATTTCCACACAAAGTATTATTCAGATTGATTTCTTCTATTGAGCTATTATAATACAAAATTGTTAAAAGTTCCGAAACTCCACTGTTTTTTAGGCAATTCCCTTGCAAATTCAGAATTTCCAGCAAGCATTCAGAGCTATTAAAATAATCTGTGAAACACTTGACACCATTTTCATCGATCATACAATTTGCCAAACTTAGATATTTTAAATATCGAGCTTCTTTCATATTTAACATTAAATTTGCCAAACCTTCATTTCCAAAATGATTGTAATCTAAAGTGAGATATTTTATGCTAAATAATTTAGTTGGGTCAAATAATTTTGTGATGATTGAACATCCTATTGGGGTAATCATACAATTCAAGCATTCTAATAAAGCTATTGATGTATTACTAGTTTCACTCATATATTCGTGTATAATCGACATGCCTTCATCATTTATATTTGCGTCCCAAAATCTAAGTGATTGTAAATGCTTATATCCCAAACCTTTGCTATAAATAAATAATTTCATATATAAAAATGAAAATAGGAATTTATAGATATTTCTTTAGAAATTGATATATTATACAAGATTATTTTATTATTTAAAATAAATAGTAATAAAAAATTATTATTAAATTAATATTTCTAATTTACTTTGTAGCCTTTAAAGCTTTTGTTATGGATTTAAGAGATTTTGGTTCGAATTGGTCAATAATTAAAATTTCATTCAAATGAACTCCTTCTTCGATATTTTTATTTACTTTTGCTTCTAATGGCTTGTAAATTGGAATCTCGATTTCTCTACAGCTTTTTTTATATAGGAGAAGAAATTCTTTTGTAGAATTATCTTCCTCTTCTGGTTTTTTACCTTTACCTCCTTTGCCACCTTTGCCTCCTTGTTTTTTTGGACCCATATTTTTTTATAGAAATCAGTTTTATAATTTATAAATAAATTATAAATGAAATCTCACTGCTAATATAGATAAAAATTTTATTAAATTCAAGAAAAAAAAATTTTATAAAAATTTAATAAAATAAATAAACAATTATTCTTTCAGAAATCTAATTTTATTTCAAAGAATAATCTAAATCTATTTAATCGATAAGAATTGGGGATTGGGGATTGGGGATTGGGGATTGGGGATTGGGCCCAATCCCCAATCCCCAATCCCCAATCCCCAATCCCCAATCCCCAATCCCCAAT
>Ga0194116_10007986_pt1 | contig 10807 bp, 10 predicted proteins | sample TA2MahsurfametaG_4_FD_148617 | JGI IMG/M metagenome (GOLD analysis project Ga0194116, IMG submission 148617) | Freshwater microbial communities from Lake Tanganyika, Tanzania - TA2015008 Mahale S9 surface | ecosystem: Environmental > Aquatic > Freshwater > Lake | place: Tanzania: Lake... | reverse complement strand
TTTTTTCCATAATAACTTTTCTTACTTTGTCAGTTAAAACTGACCAATCAACAGATGCTTTTTTCTTAACTGATATAAAATCACTTCCAAAAAACACTAAATCAACTGATCCTAGATCAAAAAGACTTGTAACTACCTTGTAATTTTTTCCCTCTTGCCTGTTCTTGAATTCTAAAGATCCATTTTCAACTAAAGTTTTACCAATAGAAAACTTCAATGTATCCGGGTTTGGAGTTTGCAAAACTTCTATTTGCATAGTGTTAATGTAATTAATAAGATTTGTTATTAAAGTAACCTATGTTTATAAAAGGTTATATAATTCAATAGTTTATATAATAGATTCAATATCTTCCTCTGTTAAAGAGGCTGGTACAATTACAAGTGGTACAGATAAATGATTTGTTCTCTTCGAAATAGATTTAATAATTGGGCCTGGATTGTCATTGTCCAGTGACGATGCCAGTACCAAAAATCTAATCTCCTTATCATTTTCAATCAATTTTATAATCTCATCAACAACATTTCCAAGTCTTATAATAATTTCAGGTTTTATTTTAAATTTTTGCTCAATCTCAATAGACCACTTTCTTGTTATTTTTTTTGCATCACTTGTTGCTTCTTGTTCAATCAAATTACTAACCCTTGCCCACTCAGCATTGGTTGCTGGGTTTACAACGTATAGCATGGTTAAGGTACCCTTTGTATTTAAGGCACGTTTTGCAGCAAAATATATTGCATTCTTTAATTCCTTACTATCATCAATAATTACTAAAAATTTTTTTCTCACTTTTAAAGAGTAAATCCTATTATATCATGGACTTCTTTTATTGTTTGTCTCGCAACTTGATTTGCACGTTCTTTACCATTCATTAATATATCTTTTAATTTAGATCTGTCTTTTTTTATTTCTTTAATTCTTTTACCAATTGGTGTGATTTCTTTAATTAAGATATCTGAGAGTTTACCTTTCAAATCTGAAAAATTTTTTCCTGAAAATTCTTCCGTACTTTTTTGTAAACTTATATTTTTAAATATCGAATAAATAGAAAGTAAGTTTTTTGCCTCCGGCCTTTTCTCTAAGTCGCTCAAATTGTCTGGTAACATTCCACTGTCTGTTTTTGCTTTTTTAATCTTTTGCTCAATTGAGTTTTCATCATCCGTCAGATTTATTCTTGAAGAGTCTGACTCCTCAGATTTACTCATTTTTTTCGTTCCATCTTTTAAACTCATAATCCTTGCAACCTCTTTTATAATTATGGGCTCTGGTAAGGCAAAAAAGTTTTTTTTATTAAAATCATTGTTAAATTTTAAAGCAATATCTCTACAGAGTTCTAGGTGTTGTTTCTGATCTTCTCCTACGGGAACATGAGAAGCTTTGTACAATAATATATCTGCAGCCATTAGATTTGGATAAGAAAATAAACCAACGCTTGCTTTTTCTTTATTTGTTCCGGCCTTTTCTTTAAATTGTGTCATTCTATTAAGCCAACCCATTCTTGATACACAATTAAATATCCATGCTAGTTCTGCATGACCAGAAATGCTTGATTGACAAAAAATAATATTTTTTTTTGGATCAAGACCGCAAGCTATAAAAACTGCCGCGGTTTCCAAAATATTTTCTCTTAAAATTTTAGGATCTTGAAAAACAGTAATCGAATGAAGGTCTGCCAGCATGTAAAAACACTCATAATCTTTCTGCAATTTTACAAAATTTCTAATTGCGCCTAGATAATTGCCTAAATGGAGATTTCCTGTAGGCTGAACCCCTGATAATACTCGATTTTTTGACATATAATTAGAGTTTTAAATCTTTTATTCTGAATGCTTTGATAAAGTAAGCTGTAAAAAAATATATAGATGCAGATATAATAATAACGGTGACTAGGGTTACAGGTTTTAAGTATGTGGTAGAACTAAGAACTTCTGAAAAATTTCCAATCATAAAATACAATAATAATCCCATTATGCCACTACAAGTTAAAGATCTTAAAATTTTACTAAAAAATAAATTATCAAATTTATAATAGTTATTTAAAGATAAATTGCTTTGGTACAAAACTACCGTAAGCCATGATGCTATACTTGTAGAAAATGGAATAATCAGAAAACCATAATCATCAAAATAATATAAACTTATACAAACATTTATTGAAACAGAAAAAATTGAAAAATAAAACGGTGTCTTAGTATTTCCCCTTGCAAAGTAAAAACTAGAATAAATTTTTGTTAATGCAAATGCTGGCAGTCCAATGCCAAATAAAACTAACGCTTTTGCAGTTACATTAATATTATCATTTGTAAAAGAACCATACCCATACAGGGCGGAAATAATTTCTTCAGATGCTATTAATATTCCAACAGTTGCTGGTAATGTTAAAAATAAACAAAGTTCTAAAGATCTATTTTGAATAAAATAAATTTCATTTTTTTTAGACTTTAGAGTTGAATTAGAAAGGCGAGGTAAAATTATTGTTGCAATAGCAATGCCACTTAATGCGAGGGGTAATTGATAAATTCTATCAGCATAATACAAGTACGATACGGCTCCGCCTTCAAAAGATGCAATTATCGTTCCAACTAAAATATTTATCTGATTTATTCCTGATGCGAACAAACTTGGAAATAATCTCAAGAAAAATAATTTTATTTGAAAGGTAAATTTAAAGGTCAGTTTAATAATCGGAGTAAAATATTCTCTTGCAAAATATAATAAAAAAACTGACTGAATTATTCCTGCAAAAGTTAAAGAAATTGCAGATGCATATGCAACTTCAGTTTCACTTGAGTGAAAAAAAATTAAAGAAATTATTAAGACTAAATTTAAAATTATTGGTGCAGATGCAGGAATAAAAAACTTCTCATGGGAATTTAATATTGCTGAAAAAAAAGATGAAAGAGAGATAAATAATAAAAATGGAAAAGTTATTTTACTGAGATCAATCAATAATTTAAATTTTTCTTCATCTTGAGAAAATCCTGGTGCAATGACATACAAAAATTGTGGAGCAAAAATTTCAATTAAAAATATTATTAATAATAAAAAAATAACTAAGATATTAAAAATGTTATTTGCAAATTTTTTTTTTTCTTTTTGTTTTTTATAAATTGGTACAAACGCCGAATTAAAGGAACCCTCTAAAAATAGTGACCTGAAAGTATTTGGTATTCTAAATGCAACAAACAGAGCATCTGAAATTTGGGAGGCTCCAAGATAAATCGCAAAAAGGATATCTCTAAGATAACCAAGTATCCTACTAATTAGTGTTGAAATACCAAAAGAAGATACTTTTTTGAGAAGATTCATTTGAAATTTGTTTTTAACTTTGTTTTAAATATTAAAATCCTTAACGAATTAAAACTCAAGTCTAATAGTTTTGGTTGCTTTAAAATTAAATTATGGAGAAATTTACTAATAAAGAAGCTTTAGATTATCATAGTCAGGGCAAGCCTGGAAAAATTGAAATAATTTCTAGTAAATCCATGGCAACCCAAAAGGATTTATCCCTTGCATACTCCCCAGGTGTTGCAGTTCCCGTTGAAGAAATTGCAAAAGACCCAAGTAAAGCTTACGACTACACTAGTAAAGGAAACTTAGTTGCTGTGATTTCAAATGGATCTGCAATTTTAGGTCTAGGTGATTTAGGGTCACTCGCATCTAAACCTGTAATGGAAGGTAAATCTGTATTATTTAAAAGATTTGCTGACATTGATTCCATCGACATAGAAGTAAATTCTAAGGATCCAAATGAAATTATAAATTGTATTGCAAAGATTGGAGACAGCTTTGGAGGAATTAATCTAGAAGATATAGCCGCTCCTGACTGCTTTATAATAGAAAAAGAATTAAAAAATAGATTACAAATTCCAGTCTTTCACGATGACCAGCACGGAACTGCGATTATTACTGTTGCTGGAATTTTAAATGCACTTGAAATCGTAAATAAACCAATAAAAAAAATAAAAATGGTTACAAACGGTGCTGGTGCTGCTGGAATTGCTTGTGTTGAATTACTTAAGTCTATGGGTCTTGAAGATGAAAATGTTATTCTGCTAGACCGCGCGGGTGTCATCTACAAAGGAAGACAAAAAATAGATCAATTTAAATCTGCGCATGCTGTAGATACAAAATTAAGGACACTTGAAGAATGTATGAAAGGTGCGGATGTATTTTTAGGTTTATCTGCAAAAAATACGGTCACTAAAAATATGGTAAAATCTATGGCAAAAAACCCAATTATATTTGCCTGCGCAAATCCTGATCCTGAAATTTTGCCTGAGGAGGTTGAAGAGGTAAGACCTGACGCAATAGTTGCAACAGGAAGATCAGACTATCCAAATCAAATTAATAACGTTTTAGGTTTTCCATATGTTTTTAGAGGAGCTTTAGATTGTAGAGCAAAGATTATTAATAATGAAATGAAAGTTGCTGCAGCAAAAGCAATTGCAAACCTTGCAAAAGAGGATGTTCCTGATGAAGTTGTTTCAGCATATGGTGGTTCGAGACCAAAATTTGGAAAAAATTATATAATTCCATCGCCTTTTGATCCAAGACTAATTAGAAACGTATCTGCTGCTGTTGCAGAGGCTGCCATAAAAAGTGGAGTTGCTCAAAAAAAAATTGAAAATTTTGCAAGTTACAAAGATAGCTTATCTGCAAGATTAGATCCATCTTTTGGCTTTCTTCAAAATATATTCGACCAAATTAGAAAAAAACCTAAAAGAGTTATTTTTGCAGAGGGGGAGGAGGAATCTATGCTTCGAGCAGCAATAGATTTTAAAAATAATGGACTTGGAACCCCGGTTTTAATTGGAAGTACTGAAAAAATTTCCTCTCAACTAAAAGATTTAGGTCTTACACTTGATAAGTCTGTTGAAATTCATAACTCAAAGGACGAAAAACAAAAAAATAGGTATGTTGAACACATTTATAATAGACTGCAAAGAAAGGGGTTTTTAAAAAGGGATTGCGATAGGCTTATTCGAACTAATAGAATTGTATTCGGCTCATGCATGGTTGATTTGGGTGATGCTGATGCTATGGTAACAGGAGTTACTAGGACCTTCAGTGATACACTTGAAAATATAAAATATGTGGTTGATGAAAGACCGGGTGAAATTATTTTTGGGTTAACTTTAGCAGTTACAAAAAAAGGTACAGTGCTGATTGCAGATACAAATGTTCATGAATATCCAAATGCTAAAACACTGGCTGATATGGCTGTTTCGTGTGCTAGGGTTGCAAAAATTTTAGGTTTCACACCAAGAGTTGCACTGCTTGCTCACTCCACATTTGGAAAACCAATGTCTGAGAGAAGCTTACATTTAAGAGAGGCAAGAGACATTCTTGAAAAAAGAAAAGTTGATTTTGAATTTGAAGGAGAAATGCAGCCTGATGTTGCTTTAAATCCAAAATTTAAAACAATTTATCCATTCTCAAAATTAACTGGACCAGCAAATATTTTAATTATGCCAGCAATACACAGTGCTGCAATATCAACAAAAATTTTAAAAGAGCTTGGTGGTAGCACACTTATTGGACCTTTATTAATTGGACTGAATAGACCTATTGAAATTGCAACACTTAGATCAAAAGTGTCAGACATATTTAATATGGCAGCAATAGCTGCATTCTCATCTGATGTAATTAAATATAAAAAAAACTAAAGATAGTTCTTTCTAGACAAATCGTCGGATAAAATAATGCTTTGAACAATTTCATTTACATCAGATATAATTTTTGCTTCTTTTAAGACCTCATCAAGTTCTTCTTTAGATCTTGCCATTCCATAAATATAAATTTTTCCATTAATTGTCTCTAAATTATAATTTCTTGAATTTATTTTTTTATTTATCAAAAGAGCAACTTCTAACTGCGAGGAAATTAAAATATCTTTTGCTCTTTGCTTAAAGGAGTTTTCATCAATTATTACAATGTCATTTTTTACAGCTTTGATTCCTGGACTTTCCCAAGCAAACTTAGTTAATTTTAATTTATCCTCTGCATGATTAACTCTCCCACTTAAAAAAGCTGTGCCGTCAATCACCTTTACATTTATGAAAAAATTTTTGTAATCATTTTTTAATATCTTTGCATTAATAGTAGTCTCTGCAAGTTTATCATCTAAATAAAGGCCTGGAGACCTTGGATCTAAGTTAATATTAACACCCAAACCAAATAAAGTTGAAGAATAATTACCAATACAGGAAGTTAATAAAAATAAAACAAGAAAAACTTTAACAAATCTAATCATTTTTTTTGTCTAATATTCTTGAATAAATTATTTTTTTTGGAATATCGTACTTATCTGAAAGATAATTTACTAAATCTTTAGTCTTCATTTTTTTATTAAGTAATAAAATTTCTTTTTCTAAGCTTAAGAAATCTAAATTATTTTGATTTACAATGTTTGACAATACTACAGTAAACTCCCCTTTAAGATTAAGACTTGCAGTATCTTCAGCAACTGTATTTAAATTGCCCCTAACTATAGTTTCGTGTATTTTGGTAAGTTCTTTTGCAATTAATATCTGCTGATTTCCAAAAAAACTTTCAAATTCATTTAAAATTTTTTTAATATCTCTGCCAGAAATAAAAAAAACTAAAGAAGTTTCTAAATTTTTTAAATTATTATAAACTTTTTTTCTATCTCCAGATTTTTTTGGAAGAAAGCCAACAAAATAAAAACTATCAGAAAAACCCGATAAGGAGAAAGCGGTACTTGCTGCTGATGGACCTGGAACAGGTATAATTTTTATTTTTCTTTTATAAATTTCATTAACTAAAATTCTACCTGGATCTGAAATTAAAGGAGTACCCGCATCGCTAATTAGTGAGATAATTTTTCCATAATTTAAATACTGAATAATTTTTCCTAATAATTTTTTTTCATTAAATTTATGATACGAAAATAAAGTCTTATTTATTTGATAATGATCAAGCAACTTTTTGGAAACTCTTGTATCTTCACACAAAATAATGTCAGATTGCCTTAAAACTTCAATTGCCCTTAAAGTTATGTCAGATAAATTTCCAATTGGAGTTGATACTAAATAAAGACCGCCACTAATTTCTTTCATCAGTATTTAAAAAATTTCTTAATCTTTTTAAACGCATCATTTCTATGGCTTAATTTTTCCTTAAAAAATGAGCTCATTTCTCCAAATGTCTTAGTATAATTATTTGGAATAAAAATTGGATCATAACCAAATCCATTATTACCCTTTGGAAATAAAGATATAGAACCATAAACATATCCCTCAACAACCTTGGAAAAACCACAGGGGAAGAATACCGCTAAAGCGCAGACAAATCTTGCTTTAATTTTATTAAACTTTTTAACTCTTAATTCTGAATAAATTTTTTTAATTCCAACTCTAAAATCTTTTTTATCTCCTGCCCACCTGGCTGAGTAAATTCCTGGCATTCCATCTAATACATCAATTTCAAGACCAGAATCATCTGCAATTGAAACAAGTTTCGTTTTATTGGAACAGTACTCTGCTTTAATTAAGGCATTGCTTTTAAAATCTCTGCCGTTTTCCTCTGGCTCTTGAAGATTAAATTCTTTAGGACTTAAAAATTGAATATGTTTTGGTAACAAGCTTTTTATTTCAGTAAATTTTCCGCTATTATTTGTAGCAATAAGAATTGCTTTAATATTTTTTAAAAATTTAATTTTATTTTTCAAAAAATAGACTTTTGTATATGAATTAAATTTTTAACAGCCTGCTTTGACGCTGTTATCATTTCATGTAAATCTTTATCTTTAAATGTACTTTTTTCACCAGTTACCTGAATTTCAACTAAACTCTCATCCTCAGTTATTACAAAATTCGCATCAACATCTGCTTTACTGTCCTCATTATAATCTAAGTCTAAGTGCACTTTGGTATTTATTAAACCACAACTAATTGCAGCAACGTGTTGCTTGATAGGATTTTTATAAATACCTTTATTTTTTAAAAGAGTATTTACACATTTTTTTAATGCAACAAAACCTCCTGTAATCGATGCAGTTCTCGTGCCTCCATCTGCATTTAAAACATCGCAGTCGATAGTAATAACCCTCTCACCCAACAAAGACATATCAACAACAGATCTTAACGATCTTCCAATCAATCTTTGAATTTCAGAGGTTCTTCCTCCAATTCTGCCAAGACTTGCCTCTCTTCTCATTCTTTCATGGGTTGATCTTGGGAGCATACCATACTCTGCCGTCACCCAGCCCTTACCGGATCCAACCAGCCATTTTGGAAGAAAGGTGTCAACTGAAGCAGTACATACGACCTGGGTTTCTCCAAATTTAACAAGGCAAGAACTGTCTGAATTTTTAATAAAATCTGGAATAATCTCGATCGATCTTAAATCTGATAGCTTTCTATTATTTTTTCTCATTATACATCTAGAAAATATTGGATTAGTGCATATATATGTCACAAAAAAAATAAAGACTAAATAGTCATCTAGAGATGAAAAGCGAAAATTTAGAAAATATGTCAGAGAATTTGAAGGAAAATATAAATGTATCTTCTCAAACCTCAAATGAAGAAGTTAAAGAGTTAAACAATAACTCAGAAAAAGATCCAATTAAAGATCTTGAAGAGAAAGTAAATGAGTTAAACGATAAATTATTAAGATCGCTTGCAGAAACGCAGAATTTGAGAAAAATCCACGATAAAGAAAAAGAGGACCTTATAAAATATAGTTCATCAAACTTTGCAAGAGAAGTTCTAAATATTGCAGACAATCTTGAAAGAGCATTCGATCTTTTCAAAAATAATCCTGAATTTAATAGTGATAAATTTAAAGATGTAAAAATTGGGATAGAACTAATTGAAAAAGAATTAATTAATTCTTTTGAACGAAATGGAATTAAATCAATAGAGTCTATGGGGAAAAAATTTGATCCTAATTACCATCAAGCCTTAAATGAAGTTGAAAGTGACAAAGAAGAGGGTACAATTGTTAATGAAATACAAAAAGGGTATGTGCTCTATAATAGACTTTTAAGACCTGCAATGGTCTCTATATCTAAGAAAAAAAAAGATAGCACAAAATAAACCTGTAAAACTGTCAAAAAAATCGTCTTTTTAGGGTTGTAAATTCAAAACTTAACCCCACATAAATCGAGTATTAAATAAAATTTAAAGAGTTATGTCAAAAATTATTGGAATAGACTTGGGCACAACAAATTCATGTGTGGCCATCATGGATGGATCGCAGCCAAAAGTACTTGAAAACTCTGAGGGTGCCAGAACAACTCCTTCAGTTGTTGCATTTACAGATAACAATGAAACTTTAGTTGGTCTTCCTGCTAAAAGGCAGGCGGTTACTAATCCTGATAACACTTTTTTTTCAGTTAAAAGATTAATTGGAAAAACTTTTGAAGACTCATCTATTAAATCAGACATTCAAAATTTACCATATAAAATTATAGGAAACGACAATGGAGATGCATGGGTTCAATCTAGAGATAAAAAATATTCTCCGAGTCAAATTTCTGCATTCACTTTAATGAAAATGAAGGAGACTGCTGAGAAATATTTAGGAAGTGAAGTTAAAAAAGCAGTTATTACTGTTCCTGCATATTTTAATGATGCACAAAGACAAGCAACGAAGGACGCTGGAAAAATCGCAGGTCTAGAGGTTTTAAGAATTATAAATGAACCAACCGCGGCAGCACTTGCCTATGGTTTAGATAAAAAAAAATCAAAAACCATTGCAGTCTACGACTTAGGCGGTGGTACATTTGATATTTCAATATTAGAGCTTGGTGATGGAGTATTTGAAGTTAAATCTACTAACGGAGACACCCACCTTGGTGGTGATGATTTTGATTTAGTTTTATCTCATTACATCATCGATGAATTTAAAAAAGAATCTGGAATTGACTTGAAACAAGACAAACTTGCTCTTCAAAGAGTAAGGGAAGCTGCTGAAAAAGCAAAAATTGAATTATCTTCCTCAACACAGACCGAAATTAACTTACCATTTATAACCGCAGACAAATCTGGTCCTAAACACATTAATATGAAGCTTACAAGAGCTAAGCTTGAAGTTTTGACTGCAAAACTAATAGAAAAAACAATTCAGCCATGTAAGACAGCACTTAAGGACTCTGGTTACACCGCTGGCGAAATTAATGAAGTAGTGATGGTTGGTGGTATGACCAGAATGCCAAAGGTAATTGAAACCGTTAAAAACTTTTTTGGAAAAGATCCAAATCAAAGCGTTAACCCTGATGAAGTTGTTGCACTTGGGGCAGCGGTACAAGCAGGTGTACTACAAGGCGATGTTAAAGATGTTCTTCTTTTAGATGTAACGCCATTATCACTTGGTATTGAAACATTAGGAGGAGTGTTTACAAGATTAATAGATAAAAACACAACCATCCCAACTAAAAAAAGTCAGATATTTTTCAAGGAGAAAGAGAAATGGCAAATGATAATAAGTTACTTGGTAACTTTGAATTATCTGGAATAGCGCCAGCTCCAAGAGGAGTTCCTCAAATTGAAGTAGCTTTTGATATTGATGCAAACGGAATTGTAAATGTTTCTGCAAAAGATAAGGGAACTGGAAAAGAACAAAAGATCCAAATTCAAGCTTCGGGTGGGCTATCCGATGATGAAATACAAAAAATGATCAAAGAAGCAGAAGCTAATAAAGAAGCTGACAAAAAGAAAAGAGAAGAGGTAGATGCTAAAAACCATGCAGACTCACTAATAGCTTCAACTGAGCAAAGTTTAAAAGAGCATGGTGCTAAGATTTCAGAGGCTGATAAAAAGTCAATTGAACAGGATATCT
>Ga0194116_10007983_pt1 | contig 10809 bp, 9 predicted proteins | sample TA2MahsurfametaG_4_FD_148617 | JGI IMG/M metagenome (GOLD analysis project Ga0194116, IMG submission 148617) | Freshwater microbial communities from Lake Tanganyika, Tanzania - TA2015008 Mahale S9 surface | ecosystem: Environmental > Aquatic > Freshwater > Lake | place: Tanzania: Lake Tanganyika... | reverse complement strand
TTTTGAACCCTTCTCTTAGGCAAGGTATGCGGGATTCGATCAGCGTGAGAAATAGGAAGATTTCTCTAGGTAATGAGTTTCTAGTTAAAACAAGCGCCTGGGTAGTTATTGGATCAAGTTTTGCCTTTGCGTGGGTTAGCTCCTACCCATCCAGAGAATTAGTAAAGATATTCAATACCCCTGCCTCGGCCGATAATGCAGAATCGTTGAGGCAACGCGAGGTTGCACTCGCTACGATATCTAATAATTCTTTTATGAGAGAACTGGATTATCGCTACGCCGCCGATGGGCTCCTTGCCATTGGCTATTTTCCAACTGCCGCAGATGTTCTTCGACTTGGAGTTGCTCGATTTCCTAATGACTTTACCCTTAACGATTATGCCGCTGTCGTGAATGAGAAACACTTAGAGAGATCAGGCGCGATTCCTTATCGCGAACAACAAGTTCGTCTCGACGAGCGAGATTCAAGAATTTGGGCCCAGCTTGCCTACGACTATCACTCAATAGGGCGAAAAGAGGACGCTAAGCGAGCCTATGAGAACGCTGTCAAGTTTTCTAAGTATGCAGGAGAAGAGTTTCGCACTTCTCTAGAACAAGTAGGAAGAGATATTCAGGTGGTAGCAGGAAATTGATTAATAGTAAGACTGAAGTAATGCCCAAAGGTAGTGTTGCAGTAATTGGTCTTGGCTATGTTGGCTTACCCCTTTGTCTGGAATTTGCCCGCGCGAATTTTCAAGTTGTCGGAATTGATCTTGATGAGGAGAAGATAGAGGAATTAAACGCGGGTAAGTCGTATATCGAGGATGTATTGGATAGAGATATCTCTGTAATGATTAAATCTGGGAAATTTATTACTTCAACTGATCATTCAATGATACGAAATAGCGATGCATTGGTGATTTGTGTACCGACTCCACTAACGCCCGATCAAAAACCAGACCTCTCGATTCTGATTCAAGCTTGCAAAGATGCAGCTCCCTGGGTGAAAGAAGGATGTCTAATCGTCAATGAATCTACAAGCTACCCTGGGACCTTGCGAAATGTGATAACTCCGATTTTTAGAGACAGTAAATCGAAAGATGATTTTGAATTCGCTTCTGCTCCGGAAAGAATTGATCCTGGCAATAGAGAATGGAGGATTTCAAATACGCCCAGAGTCATAGCGGGTCTTACCAAGGCTACAACTGAGAGAGCAGCTCAACTTTATGAAAATATTTGTGAGGAGATTGTCCGGGTTTCTTCACCCGAAGTAGCTGAATTCTCAAAACTTCTGGAAAACACATTTAGGCAAGTCAATATCGCTCTAGTAAATGAAATTTCAAGGATTGCTTCGCTAGCAGGGGTGGATATAAATGATGTAGTTAAAGCATCATCTTCAAAGCCATATGGATTTATGAGTTTTCTGCCGGGAGTGGGCGTGGGAGGACACTGTATTCCAATTGATCCACTTTATCTTTCGTGGTTTTCACATGGATTAGGTGAAGAAAGCCGGATTATTGAACTTGCCCAGAGAGTAAATGAAGAACAACCAATATGGATAACAGAGAGAATTTTGCGTTTCATAGGAGACACTCCCAAGAGATTGCTTTTAGTTGGGATTGGATACAAAAAAGGATCTGGAGATCTTAGAGAATCGCCATCCGTTGCTGTCTACCGAAAATTAAAAGAGTCCGGCCATTCTCTCCATTGGTATGACTCTTTCGTGAGTGATTTTGAGGGACAGAAAATATTTACCGATATCAAGAGTGTTGATTTTGTAATCCTTTTACATGAAGATTCCCGTTTAACAGTAGAAAAAATGCTAGAAAGTCGCCATGGCGTACTTGATTGTTCAGGGTCATTAAAGGAGTTCGATAATCCCAGAATTCACTCGATCTGGAGTCTTAGGTAAGGAAGAATCGTAATGTTTTTTCCTTAGATAGGCGTGCGACAGTTGAAAGGCCTTCTAGATTTGCTAACTGCTTAAATAGATATCCAAAAAGTCTTACCTTTTCTGTTCGATTTAGAGTCTCTCGTATTCTGGAATTACAAAGATCTCTCATATGAAGCAAGAGCCTTTCCCCACTAAAATTGATAGTCGCGTAGCTATTTAAGGTTTCTTCAAGATCTTTTATTGACTTACTGGCAAGGCGAGAGAAATCCTCTTTATCGAGCAAGAGTCTTGTTTTGATTTGAATCTCTTTTTTCCTAGTGGCCGAAATAGACGTTTTTCGCTTGATGTATCCCAAACCAATTCTGGGAATCGAGATTATCTTCCCTTCTTTGCTCATTCTTAACCAAAGCCCAAGATCCTCAGCAGGAAATTCATCCGATAAGTAGCCTCCAACGATGTCAAAGACACTCTTTCTAAACAAACTGGCAGGGTGAGCAGTTCTCTCCGAATTTACAAGTGACACTTTGGTGGGAAGATCGAAAACAGGTGATCTGATAACTCCTAAGTTTCTCGAGTTTTCCGCCAAAACCGCATAATCGGCAAAGATAGCCGCCACACCATCTTTAATCTCATTTCTTTGAAGTCGAATTCGATCTATCGGATAGTGATCATCAATATCAAATCTTGCAATCCAATCATTGCTAGATAGTCGAACGGCGAGATTAAGAGCCTTGACTAAACCCTCAGCTCTTACACTTTGTATGCGTAACCTTTCGTCTTGAAATTGACTTAGTAATCTGAAAGTTTCATCTTCTGAACCATCATCTATCACTATCAATTCATCCGCTTCTGAGAGCGTTGCAATAATCTTGGGGAAATTGGTTGGTATCCACTTAGCACCATTCCTAATAGGAAGGATTCCCGTTATGGGCTGCAGATTCATAAATTCTCACCCCGGATTTCGATTGCTTTTCTGTATGCACTCAGATGATCCTCTAATTGTCGATCAGGGGAGAAAACCTTCAGCGCGCGGATTCGAGCGCGCCTACCCATTTCTTTTCGCATATCTTCATCAGAAACTAGAATCTTAAGTAGCCTTATAAGCGTCGATACCTCAAAGTCGCGGGCAACTAGTCCATTTTCCCCATCTAGAACTACTTCTGAAGATGATCCTGCAGGAGTTACTAGGCATGGTAACTCTCGTAATTGTGCCTCAATCATTGATATAGGCAAAGCCTCGTTATCAGATGTCGATAGCGCGATGTCACAAGTACTCCAAAAGGTTTCCGGAGACTGCCAGCCCGTGAAATTGCAATTATCTGGTGCTTGATTCACGATGCTTTCAAATAAGGGACCTTTGCCGCCCAAGAGGAATGCTACTTCTGGAAACTCTTTAGCAATTCCTAAGACTCTGTCCGGTCTCTTAACGCTAGCGAATCTGGCCAGCCAGCCAACAGTCAATTTAGTGGAATTTTTTGGTGAAAACTCCAAATCTGGGATACCTGGCATTACTACTTGCGAAGAGCCTCTACCCTTAATTCCAGCGCTTAAACAGTCATCCATAACTTTCTGCCCCGCAAAGAGGAGTACATCGGTCCTGCTTGCCAGAATTCGCTCCACCAGAGAAACAAGTGCTACAAAAGGCTTAGCAAAGTAGCCAGTCATTAAGTGGCCATGTATTGTGTGAACGCTCGCCACTCTTTTTTTTCCGAGAGACAAATTAGCGAGCCTTCCTAAGATTCCTGCCTTAGCCGTGTGAGTATTGATTAAGTCAGGAGATAGTTCTTGAATAAATCTTCTAATGCCTATGAGTGCCTTTAGATCTTTTAGTGGAGAGATGCTCCGACCCAATCCTTCAATTCGCTGGTACTTCATATTCTGAATCCGTGTGTCTTCAATCTCACCCCGCTGAACTTCTCCTACGAGCAAGATGCTTTCGTGCCCACTACTTGTTAGGCTCTTTGATAAATTACTTATCCATGTGGCGGTTCCCCCAACATTAAATCGGGCAATAATGTGAAGTACTTTCATTTTCTACTGCAATCTCCACTTTGATTTATCGAGTCGCTCAAGCTTATTTATCAAATCTGGATTATTGAGGGGTTTAATTCCAATATCAACTCCCAAAAGGTGCTTTGAAAATAGTGCAAAAGAAGCCAACGCGTAATCTCGATAACCGAGAGAGGTAGAAACCTGTGGATTCTTGTAGAAATTACATCCACTCCCCACCGCCGCAAATGAAATCCGATTTTGAAAGAGCGGAGATTCAAAATTTGGAGTGCTCTGACTTCCGCTTTCTGGGGAGTCTACGTAACGCAGATTGCGACCTTTCCTAATCATGTCAAAAACCACGGGATCAAAGAAGTCAATAACTGGATAGAGCACAGGTCGCTTACCTTGAATCTTGCGGGTTAAGAAGGGTCCAAATCTTTTGGGAATAGCCTTTCTCCTGAAGGCAATCAGGTCCGTATTTAGAGCGTCGGGATGTTTATCAAGCATTCTGCCATCCCTTCCCTCCTTCCTATAAGTTCTAAGCAAGTACGGTCTCCTAGTGCCTACTATTTCAGCACCTCGTGACAATTCCTCTAATAGAGGGGTAATGCAATCAGCAAGGAATACCGTGTCTGCGTCTACGTGAATCAATATATCTTCATTACGACTTTGAATGACATTACTCCATAAACGTGCGGTACCAAGATGACCTCTCTTATAACCTTCAAGCACTCTCTTATAAGAATTCTTATATAGCGCAGAAATGGGAGAGCTTGGAGCTCGCAAACATCTAACTCCCTGAGTCTGTTTAAGTTTTGCAGCTTCCGAGTCTGTTGTGTAAACATGAATTGGAAATGAGTGATGGGCTGTAAATGAACTTAGCATAGGCTCTAAGATTTCTGAACAATTAAAAGCTTCAGTCCATATGAAAATCTTTGCGTTGCGCAACAACTAAATCACAGACTTAAAGTACTCAATTGTGCTAACGAGACCTTTCTCTGGAGTAATTTTTGGCTCCCAATCCAAGAATTCTTTTGCCATTGAGATATCTGGACGTCTTTGTTTTGGATCATCTTGAGGTAAAGGTCTAAATTCGAGTTTAGAGCCCGAACCCGACAACTTAATCACCAAATTAGCCAGGTCCAACATCGACATTTCATATGTTGTTCCGAGGTTAACTGGTCCCGTAACTTTGTCTTGTTTGAACATACGAATTATTCCATCAATTAAGTCATCAACGTAACAGAATGATCTAGTTTGCGATCCATCACCATAAATTGTTAGTGGTTCATTTTTAATAGCAGAAACTATGAAGTTGCTTACGACTCGGCCATCATCAATCGCCATTCGAGGTCCATATGTATTGAATATTCTTACGATTCTTACATTAAGCTCGTACTGACGTTTATAATCCATGAATAGAGTCTCCGCGGCACGCTTACCTTCGTCATAACAAGCACGCGGGCCAAGAGAATTTACATGCCCAAGGTAATTCTCACTTTGGGGATGAACTTCAGGATCGCCGTAAACCTCACTTGTAGAGGCTTGGAGGATCAAAGCACCAGTTCTTTTAGCTAACCCAAGCATATTTATCGCACCATGCACATTCGTTTTCATAGTTTGTACCGGATAGCGCTGATAGTGGATCGGCGAAGCCGGACATGCAAAATTCAAAATGAGGTCACATTCAAGATACAAAGGAAATGTAATGTCATGGCGAATCAATTCAAAAGAAGGATTCTTTAATAGATGACTAACATTCTTTTTTGTTCCAGTGAAGAAGTTATCCACCCCAATAACCTCATATCCAGAATCCAATAATCTCTCCGATAAATGAGAACCTAAAAATCCGGCTGCTCCTGTAACCAGTACTTTCATCTTTCAATCCCCATTAACCCAGCTTGCCTATCAAAATCTGGTATCCGTTCCCTTAGTTCAGAGAAAGTTCCTTCACTAACTACCTTGCCTTGACGCAAGTAAAAAATTTTTGCTGCTCTCTGAACAGTGGAAAGTCGATGGGCAATTACAATCATGGTCATTTCTTCGCCAAGTCTAGCAATTGTCTCCGTTATCTCGTGTTCGGAAATAGAGTCAAGTGCACTAGTTGCCTCATCTAGAACCAAGAGACTTGGGTCTGCGTACAGAGCCCTGGCTATACCAAGTCTCTGTCTTTGCCCACCCGACATCTTCGAGCCTCTCTCTCCTAAGAGAGTTCTTACGCCTTCGGGAAGACTTTCCACCCATTCACTAAGCATTACTTTTTTGAGGACCGACGACGCTTTCTCCAAGTCTATTTCTTTCTCGTCGATACCAAAGCAAACATTCTCCAACACAGTGCAGTTTGAGATGTATACAGTCTGAGGGACGTATCCAACGGTGATACCGAAATCTCTAATGCTTCTTGGTGGCACTCCGAAGATTCGAACGTCACCTTTGTCGGGGTTAAGGACCCCTAACAATGTATCCACTAACGTTGACTTGCCACTACCAGAGGGCCCCACAATCGCGGTGAGTTTTCCAATTTGAAATTGTGCGCTAACAGAGTCAAGAGCAGGTACTACTGATTCTGGATAAGTGAAGGAGACATCTTTGAGTTCAATACCTTTTGAGTAATCAATTTGCGTACTAATCTGACCTTGCTCCTCAATAGAATCATCTGAAGAGCGGACATGCTTGTAAATCTCAAAGAAGACGGTAGCCGACCCGAACGCGCCCTTTATGAGGAGAAGTCCCAACTGAAATCGGAGAATAGAAGGAGCAATTCGGCTTCCGGCTGCGATGAAAACAGCAAGAAGACTGGCGGCTTCAATTGCAGGCTTTGTAGTAAAAGCATATCCAGCAAAAGCAACACCGCCGATTACAAGACTTATCTCAAAAGCATATTTGCTAAACTGACCCAGCATTGAGTTCTTAACGCTAAATTCACTTACGGCTAATCTTGAATTTTGGAATACATTTGAAAAGTAGTTTTGTCTACCGCTAACAACAATCTCCCTATAGCTACCTATAAAGTCCAGAACTGATCGCGAGATTCCAATAGAGACCTTACTCATCCGTTCTGACCAATCCCGAGCTTTATTTCCCAAAACGTGATTAAGAATCAAGAAAAGCAGGCCGAAATAGCCGAAAAAAATTATCAGTAATCCTGGGGAGAAGATAAATAGAGTTGAAGCCATAACGATTTGTAGAAAGACCTCGGAAAGTAAAGCGATACTTCCCCCTAGAATGCCAGAAAAAGCCGAGGTAACTCCCGTCGTCAAAACATGTTGGTATTCGGGTGTGCCATATTTCTGTAAACGAGCAATCGGCTGTTTAAAGATCTGGTCAAAAATAGCGATTGACATTCGGGCTTCTCTAATTGCTAAGAATTTAGTATTTCTTAGCGTGAAGTAAAGCGAAAGCGTACTTTTCGAAACAAGAAAGAATGCAGCTGATAAGCCAAATACTGTTGCAATTTCTTGGGAAGTTCTATTCTCTAGTCCTACTACTTCTATAAGTTTTGCAACTTGAGTCGGATAAGCCGTGCCTTGAACAGCGCTAGTCGATATCGCGACAATCGCACCAATTAGCAGAATTCCAATCAGATCAAGTAGAACAAGTAAAATTTGGATAATCGCTGACCCAAGAAGTAGAAATCTGTCCCGTACACTAAGCAGAGTCAGGCAAAGCCAAGTAAGCCGAAGACTGGGAAAACGCTCAAGAACCAAAGTTTTCACATGGAGATAGTAGAGCACTTTCCTGACATTGCCTCCAAGTTACTATGCTTTGGAAGTGGAGAAAGTTGAAGATTGTGCGATTGCAATTGTAATACCCACTGTAGACCGGCAAGAGAAACTTAATAATCTACTTCACGATATTCAAAGTCAGACTCTCAAACCAAGCCAAATAATAGTTATTGATTCTTCCGCAATCCCATTCAAAAAAGAGTATACAAATCTTAATTTGAATGTTATTGCCGGAAGTAAACGTTCTGCGGCTAGACAGAGAAATCAGGGATTAGAGAGCCTGGTCAATTCTGGGGTAGCCGTAGATTTCGTTGCATTTGTGGACGATGATGTCTCACTACCAAGTGATTATTTACGAAGCTTGATTGAGCACCTCATAGCTTTAAATGCAGCGGGTGTATCGGGAATTGCAATTGGAAGCGGGGAAAAATTTATTCCAAATACAGTTCTGTTTCGCAAATTGGGCTTGAGCGGACCGCCCGGAAAACTAACGACAGCTGCAATAAATGTTCCTGTTCGAGAGGTTGATAAAATCTCTCCAGCAGATTGGCTGATTGGCTGTAGCATTTGGAGATTCGACGTCATCAAAGATCTGAGATTCCAGAATGATTTTATGGGGGCCTCAATATTTGAAGATGTACTCTTTTCAGTTGAGGCCTCAAGGAGAGGGCTCTTATTTGTTGTGCCTAGCGTTAAAATTGAGCACCATCTTGAATCGGAAGGTCGCCCAAACAGCGAGTCTTTCTTTGAGCAATGGACACGAAATAGGTATAGATTAAAGTTTATTGCGCCAGATAAATTTGATTCAAGAAAGTATTGGCTCGTAAACTTGTGTTTTCTACTGAAGAAACTTGTAATTGATAGAAACTTCAGAAGCGCTCGTGGAATCATTCGTGGAAGTAAAGAGGTGTTGCTAAATCGATGAGAGTAGCTGTTACTTCACAAGATGGTGCAAGAGATTTTGACTTTGCTCAGGGTGGACCTTGGGAAAGTTTTGGGTTTGAGTTGGAGAGATTAGGGCATTTAGTTGTTTCCTTAGATGCAAATCCTGATGCCATAATCTTCAATAACTATAGCTATAAGCTTTTCAAGAAGTTTGGTGCAAGAGTTCCCCGCGGCAGAAGGGTCCTTATAGCTTGGGAACCTCCTTCTAATTTGCCATCCATGTATAAATGGAAAAACCTTGCAAAGTTTGATAACCGCTTTTTCCCATCGCCGTATTGGAGTAAAGAATTCGGCGGGTATTCTTTTGATTGGCCACAAGGTACTTCAGCAACAAATCTCTCTCATAATTGGCTATTAAGATCAGATAAGTGTTGCATGATCCAAGGCAACCGGTGGAATTTGAATCATGGAAATCTATATGCTTTTCGACGTGAGCTAGCAAGAAAAATGGAATTTGAGTTGGACATCTATGGTCATGATTGGAATCGGGGCTTTACTTATGATTCAAAGAAAGTGGTGAAAAACTTTGTCGTAAATTTTCCATTTTCCAGAGTAGATATAACGGATATAAAAAACATTGGATTCCAATTCCCGAATTATATAGGTGCCGTTAAAGAAAAACTTGATACATTACTACAGTATAAATATACGGTTGTATGTGAAAACTCATTGCAATATGTTTCTGAGAAGCTAATTGATGCAATACTTGCGGGAACTGTTCCCATTTACATTGGCCCTAATCTGAAAGAATTCGGATTCCCGGAGGGCATTGCACTTTCCATCCCACCAACAACATCTTCTGTAATTGATGCATTTCAATTGTTAAGAAATGATAGACGTACATCAAAGCGAATCTTGGCGGTAGGCAAAGATTTCTTGGCTACTGATAGATACAGGCAAATTCAGAATAGAGAAGTGCTTACTAAGTTAAGTCTTGACGTAGCGAATAACCTCAAATGAAAACTTTGACCCTGAGACTTCGCGGGGGACTAGGGAATCAACTCTTTCAGTGCTTTGCTGGTATAGAAATTGCAAAATTGCAAAATAGGAACTTAGTCCTAGATAAGTCCTGGTACCGAGGTGAATTTCACCGAAACGGTCTATTGGACTCGAGAAAGTTTGAACTTGACGAGTATGAGTTTTTAAACCGTATTACAGTCTCTGAATCAAATCTGTTCTTTACTTCGCCAGGACTGGAGAGAATAATAAGGTCTTTGCCAAGAAAAGTCGCGTTGGCTGTAGGAAATGTTCACGAGTTATCGAGCAAAGAGTTGTCCGGAAGAAGATCTGTTTCTACTTTTGGCCATTGGATTGGTACAAATTACTTACCCTCAAGGGACCGTGCTAGAGAATTACTAGTATCGGAACTAAGAGTTGAGAGCGAGGATTACTTAAGTGCATTAGCAGAAATCTCAAGAGGGAATTGCGTAGCAATACATGTTCGCGGTGGTGATTACCACAACTTTCCAGAGGTTTATGGAGTTCTTACGAGTGAGTACTTTAGATCGGCGCTAGACAAAATTGGCGCAAAGGGTAAAGGTATATGGCTCTTCAGTGACACCCCTGAACATGCAAAAGAGGTGTTAGGAAAAAATGTTCCGATTGAAGTTGATGTGTCTTCAGAATTGAATCTCTCAAGCGCCCAGACTCTTGCCCTTATGTCTTGCGCATCAACTTTGATTGCTTCAAACTCAACGTTTTCGTGGTGGGCTGCTTACACAAATACAAAGGGTGCAGTTATTTTTCCCAAAAAGTACACTCAAAACTTGGATACCTTAAGTTCAGGGCTTTACGTTAAAGATTGGGACTATCTATAAATGTTTAAGTGCAAGTAAATTATGAGTCTCCGAAGAATGACATTTTGAATTCTCAAAAAATTACACACTGTTTTTTGATTCAACCAATCACCTAACCCGTTTTTGTATTCGCTATTTTTACCAAAAAGTTGTAACTCATAGTTAATCTCACTTCGAGCTATCAAGGAATGAATCAAGCTTGGAGATTCTTCAATATTCACTCGCCGTGCAAGTCCGAAGAAGTAGGCATTTTTTATCAAATTACTTGAGAATTGACCTTCATGAAGTCTATACATGTAGACAGGCGAGGAAATGGTGCGGATAGAGCCCCCTTTCCTAAGGATGCGCATCCAAAGGAGTGCGTCCTCTACCCCATTTATAGGTTCAGAAAAGGCCAGCAACTGGTGCTTTAGGACGAAATCAACTTTAAGAACTGCGCCCGGCATAAGACCCGGATTCAAACCTGATACTAGCCAAG